>SDBT01011464.1_pt1 | contig 14255 bp, 35 predicted proteins | sample 2277101 | NCBI WGS metagenome assembly SDBT01 (sample SAMN10404973, study PRJNA504765) | marine sediment metagenome | isolation source: marine sediment core GS10_PC15, 103 cmbsf | place: Arctic Ocean: Southern Knipovich Ridge | collected 2010 | reverse complement strand
TACCTCACCTATGTATATAGGGTTATTTAGCATAAATAGTCTCAAAAATTAAGCCAATTGTCGTACAAATAGCAAGTACACTCAAGAATATCATAAACCACTTAAAATTATCATCTTTTTCTTTCATAATTTCTCCAAATGTTAACATACAGGGAGAAGTATCTACCAAGTGCAATAAATAATGGCAAATGATAGTACGACGTTTAAATTCTGCCTTTACTTGTGTAACTAACTCTTCAGTATCAATTGTAACATTGTCACTGTTGACAGCCTGGGGTGTTACTTGTGTATCTAACTCATTAAGCATTACATCTAATAGTTTCCCACAGTTTTTACAGTGAAAAAATATTCCATTAGACCTGTTTATCAATTTTAAATCAACCAAACGGTCACACTCGCTACAATACTCATAACACATTCTTACACTCACGGGCTTATTCTCCTATGTTAACAGGTGGTTATCAATAATATTAGACATTTCAACCCTAATAGAGTCATAAACAACACCAGGCATTTCACCATGATGATCAGCTAACAATTTATGTAATTCACGCTTAATACATAGTCTCACATCATCAATACTACAAACTAGTGGTACTTCAGCAGAATTTTCATTAGTAATTTTATCATTCCTTCTCAAATTCCTTAGATACATAATTTCATGGTCTGTTAAACTTAAATTGCTCATTGTTCCTATCCTTATGTGAACATTTGCTTAATAGTTTGGACTACAATCTCTTTTACTTCGTCTAATGGTGTTTCCTTAGTTTTTGCAGTATGCATAATATGTCGAACCTTATAAATAAGATTACGAACACGTTCTTTCATGTCATTATTGAGTAAATACTTGGTTTCATCCAACACATTGTCAATCACTTCATCAAATTTCATAACTAAAAACCTTTATGTTAATATTCCATAAGAGTATCTAATCAAACAACTGTTTCACATAAACAATTTCATATTGAGTTAATTCTTCAGTCACGGGTTATTCTCCTATGTAAGAAATTGTGATGTGGAAAGTTAAACAATATAGAATACAGCATGCCATTACAGTAAGACAGCACAACAAAACACAATCTTTAATTTCTGAACACACCTCTTTCACAATAACTTCCAAACGTGCAAAATGTCCACTATCCATCTTATTCTCCTATCTTATCCTTTAATGTATGCATACGAAGTTTAATTTCATCACATAATTCCCAATAACGCATCCATGAGGTTTCACTTCTTAAATTACCACGCTTAGCAGCGTAGTATTCATAATAAACCCTCTCATAAACCAACTCGGTTAAACTCCACTCTTTGTATTTACTCACAACCTCTCCTTATGTTACCATATTTTCTTCATCATACGATTTTGCATAATCTTCCCACTGGGATGTTTCAATTTTAGCTGGTAATACACGATCCATGTAACTTGAAAGATGTGCGACTTCTTCCTCTGACAAGGGTATATCAGAATAATAATTCCAACAAGCAGTAACAACACCCACACAATCGGTCACAACGGTATTTCTATGCATAAACCTCTCCTTATGTTAATATTATCCAAATAAATCTTACTAATGCAATCATGATAAATACAAAAATACTGATTATTATAGGCATTAAAGGCTCTGCATATTCAGCTATTTTATACACTATTTTTTTTATATGACTGTTCATAATCTCTACTTATGTTAACATGTTAGATGGGTATCTAAGCACATAAATAACGATCAAGTATATCTTCAATATCTTCATACATTTTTTCAGGGTAATTCGGGTCATAATCATCAATTAACCCCTGAAAGTCATTCAGCATACAAGCTTTAACATCAGACATTCTAACGACTCTTAATCTGTCCCCATATACAGGTGTATCAGTAGTATCTTTAGCATCTTGAACCAACTGTTTCATAATTTCAATATCTTCGGTACTAAAATGGTCTGTTAAATGCATAGTCATATCTTGTTCTTTCTTTTTATCGAACGAGGACATATTAGCAGTACCTTCATAAATACTGCCACTTATAACACGAATACCATCATCAGCATCATGACTTGTATGATCATCTCTATTCCACACCACGGGTTATTCCTCCTTCTTAGTAATAGTATATTGCTCTAATAGTTCATCAATATCATCACAAGCAGTACCAACACCATCAAAAAGACCAAACACACGACTGATGATCTCTTCAATCTTATCTGCCAATACGTACTTATCCTGATCACTCATGCTTAACTCCTATGTTAATAACGCTGTGTTACGTTTCTACTTTGAACCATAACCGGACCTTTAGATACCAACCTATCATAATCTTGTGTATATCTTCCTCCATCCGTAAAATATTCTTTAATCAAAACATATTCATCATCAATACTACATACCAACGTCTCTTCATCATTTGAGTAAACAACTAATTCATTCATACTAACCTCATTCCATGTTAACATTTAAAAGATGGGGGGGCGGGCACCCGCACAGGTGCTCCAGGCGTTCCACCATAACCCCCCGTTCAATACCATTATACTGTCTATATCCAAGATGTCAACCCCAAATATCCAAAATTTTCAAAATAGTCACTGACTGTCAACTGACACTGACTCAACGCTGACTACCCTACGTAGGGCTTCGTGCTATTTTAGGAGTGACAAACATTTGTCATAATAGAATTTTATGGTTTGATCTAAGTCTATATTATATATAGGGTTACAACATGTCAAATATAAGTCGCCGTAAGTCCTTTGGTAGTAACGAGTTGGGGCATACCGGGGTGCCCCCTGGGGTGTCGTAAGTCCTTACGCTATAACGGGTTATGTCATCCTAATAAAAAGCCCCGGTCGAAACCGGGGGCTAGTGAATAGATTATTTATCTTTATCTTTTGATAGTATACCAACGACCACCAAAATGATAAACACTATAGTGAACACATGATCCTTCATACAAGCTCAGGTTCGGCGAAAATCTTGGTCAAATCCTTTTCACTCAACATATTCGCACGAGTCTTGTAAGTGCTCCAGCGACCTTGATCCATATCTAAGAGATTACCGCCAACGTTGTCAAGCTGTACCCAACGGGCATTTGACATCGTTTGGCCCGCACGAGTGATCGCGTTAGTAATGCCAAACAGATTGCGGTCGTTCTTCTCGTGTTGAACCCACTGCGTCAAAACCTCTGTAGATTCTTTCGCAGTCAGCTTATGGTCTTGGGCGACCACTGCAATCAAATTTGCAGGTTTCACATCCCCACAACCAAATGCCTTGATACCAAGCAGACGTTGAATTCCCTGCGGTAATAGTGGCAATTGTTTCTCGATATTATCTTCGATCTGTTTTCCGAGAACTTTCAAGTCTATAGTTCCCCGATGCTTTTTACCGATAATATCTTTCCCTTTGATCTGCCCCCAAATGCAACCGTTCATACAAATTGCACGAAACAGACTGGGGTATTGAGAAATACGGCGAGTGCCGATTTCACAATTGCCGATGGAAATCATCCCGCCATAATCCTTGTCATCGGGATTATTCGTGTTCTCATAATCCATAATAGTTTCTGGAATCAGAACGTTTCCATAAATCGTGTCAGCGTCACCTCGCCAATGCGACAAGCGACCTTCTGGAATCAAACGCTTGATCTGTTCAAGATACCAGCGATTGTCAACGGGTGCGTATTGATCTGTGAGATACGCTCGCATCGTACCATTTTTATAGGTACGGAAACGCAATTGCTTTTCAGGTTTCATGTGTCGCAAACCGTTCCGAACCGCGACAACTAACGTTTCAGCGTCTTTCCTGTCTGTTCCCTCTTCGCGTAACGAATTGAGATAAAATGTAGACGTATCGGCACGGATTCCCATTTGCGTCATGGCATGGACGGTTGGAGTGAACGTTCGGCCGTCCTTGTATCTGAAAACGAAATTGCCATCGTCTGTCAAATCAGGGGACATTGAATCGCGACGGTCGCAAATGTCTTCTCTTTCCGACTTGGCCTGTTCAAGCTGTTCAAACCCCGCGTCATATGGTAGGGTGCCTTTGTACCAGTCCCTGTGCACGTGTGAGCCAGGGTTGAAGCCTGTTCCAGTTTCGCCTTCCAACGTGCGGACGAAGCCCCCCTCTGATTTGTCAGCGGTCATCTGGATTTTTTCGTAACGGTTTCTGTCGTCTGTGAACATGATTGTCTCCATAATTGGGTTTTAGTTGCTTACTAGGTCCATTATATACAGTATCGTCAGATTGTCAAGTCAATTTCAGAGAAATTTCCATAATTGGTCTAAGTCGTTACGTTGTAAGGAGTTATGTCATAGTAGGGTGCCCCCCGCTCGGTTCTAAGTCCGGGCGGTATAAGAGGTTACGTCATAATCCCACATCCTTTGCGTTATCGGTTTGTGCTACAATTTCGGTATGTCTTATGGTTCCTAAAATGTTGTATGGTACAACGAAATCATAATCACACTCATTCACAACATCAAGAGGGTTAACGTCCGACTCATGTTCTAGTTCTAATTTCACGACAACATAAACTGTGGTTTGAATGGTCATATGTTCACCTTTCCATAAATCGTTCGAGATCGTCGCCTAGTGTTCCAAAAACACAACGTTACCCTTGCCATTGACGCACCAATTGCAAGCGGTAGTTTTTTCAAATTTCGAGCTTTTTTGCGACCCGCAACACGTAACGCGATTTCGGCCTATCCTTTGCTCTGGACAGACTAACGTCCGTTCACTAGTGATCGCTTGATCCGTATATTTTGGGAAGTCTTTACTTCCCCTTTTTTTCTTGCGGAATTTTGAACAGAATGCGAACAATGTGAACCCTGTTTTTTTTGCGGTTTCATGTTCCTCTTCGGTGTTGACACTGGCATAAACCGATACACCGTATTCTTCTAGCTTGAGGATTGCAGACTCTTCAAGACAGTGAGTGTACAACCATATACTAGGCAATTCCAGTGTGTCAAACTTTTTTAACGCTTTGAGCCATGCGTTCAGGTATCTCTTGTCCAGTAGTTTTTTGCCTCGACTGTTGATATAAATGAAGTCGCCGCGTTCATGTATACGTATAGGCATGTTACTATCAATAGCGGCTCGAATGGTACGCCGAACACTATTGACATCGCTAAACATATTGGAAAAACCCGCTTTTCTCGCATTCGGAAATCGCCTTTCTGTTGCTTGAGCATAGCATCCATTGTTAAGGTAGTGGCAACTATCTGGACAGGTGTCGTCCACTGGACGGCTAACCACTATAACTTTTGATCCTAGTTTGGCGTTGCCAATTGCAGTTTTCATCTCATCTCCGATTCGATAACCGTTTGGTTGTGACATCAGTTATTATACCATCATTTTCCAATGTGTCAACCCCCATTTGTCAAAAAAATAAGAAATGACGCAAATCGTTACATGGTAACAAGTTACGTCATCGCGGGGTGCCCCCTGTCGTGTCGTAAATGCTTACGCCACAACAGGTTATGTCACATTTTGAACGTTTTTTTAATTTCCTTTGCAGTGGGCTTTTTCCAATTTAGGATTTGGCCGGTTGCAAGTTCAATTTCCAAAATGATATAATCACCATAATGTTCACCTGGAAAGAAGTCGGGAACATATCCTTCATAAGTTCCTAATGTTGAGCCGTCTTGATTGTGTATACTGGCGGTAAATAAATCTGATGTTTTCCCACATATTGTGATTGTAGTAGGATGCATTAGAATTCCTTTGCGGTTTCTATTTTGAGCGTTGTTTTCATATCTGGAGATGTGAACCGACGTTCAGTCTGCCAATCCTTCTCAACAAAAAACGAGGTTGTCACTGTACAACCGTGCAATCCCGCAATCAGTAAAATAAAACACATCATGTTTTTGTGAATATTCATTTGTTCATCCTTGACAAAAAAATAAAGGAACGGGTGGGTTCCTCGACAATTTGTCGGTACAATAATAACACCCGTTCCAAACCCCGCTCGCCACTATTTTGCGTCGGCAATCAAACCGGCCACCAAACTCTGGACCTGATTCTTTCCACTACGTCCGCGAACCTTAGACGAGTACAGCACGTGTCCACCCTTGACGGCATCGGCATCCTTGGCCAATTCCTTACGGAGATTGGTCGCACGTTGAGAAATGGCTTGATGAACCTTAGCCCGCGTTTCGTCCGTTACCGTAATTCCCAAGGCGGCGACGACGTCGGCAATTGACCCGCTTCCGTCTTTTTTTACGGTTGCGTTGAACGTGGAATAAAACTCGTTTAAATCCACGTCACCCAATGTCTTAACTTTCACAACTTCTGTTTCTTCGGTTTTCTTAGACATGACTTTGCTCTCCACAAGTAAAAGGTTTGTTGCTTCGTTGAACCCATTATAACAACTTATCGGCTATTGTCAAGACAGTTCTTCAATCTTTTTGGCGATTTTCCCCCTTTCCTTTTTAGCAGTGAACCCCGCTCGATCCAATCGTTTCAATTGTTGCTGCGGTGTTCTTGCATCAGCCTCAGCTTGACGTGTTAACGCCTCATCTTGCTTCACAGACTTACTTTTCATATCACACCCTTTCTTCACTGGCTCTCTCACGCGGCTACTTCCGGCCACCATACGTAAGACAGTCAAACAATTTGTAGATCTGTAATCTTTTTGAGCGAGAACGTTTTGAATTCGCCGTTTTGATGTCGCAGCGTAACAAAAGCACCATTCGGTCCAGTTCCTGCGTTCTCAATTTGGCCGACACGTTGCTTTGGACATCCCAACTGTGAGGGATAAGAGAACTTGAGAGTTTTTCCTACTGGTAGTTTCATGATTTTCTCCTGAGTTAAACAAAAAACAAAAAAGAACCCGTCTTGTCATGTCTTCATTATACACTGTATCGTCCAGATGTCAAGGTCGATTTTAACAAATCTCCATAATTGTCAGGGTTGTTCTAAGTCGTTACGTGGTAACGGGTTGCGTCATTCCAGGGTGCCCCCCGCCTCGCCCTAAGTGCTGACGCACAAAGGGTTTAGCGGCTTGTGATATTTAATCACTCTTCATACCACACATCCCTTCGTTTATGCGATAGCCTTCCATCGTCTCAGCAATTCCCCCATTACATTGTGGTATTCTGGATGCTCATATGCTCCAATGCTTTTGGTTTCGTCGTTTGGATCGTCGATGCTGATCTGATTCAATCCACCCATTGTGCGGGATATGGCCACCGAGTCGCCCTTGTTCATAAGGTATTTGGCAAATGCTGTACCAACGAACACTCCCAAAAACAATACAAAACCATTTGGTGTCAGTTGGGCAGTTTCTTCTGGTTTCATCTCATAAGTTCCTCGAATTTGTTGTCAAAGTAAATCTTGAGCATTTCAAGATCATCAAGAGCATCGCAAACGTCCCGACTATCTAATTCCTTAAAAGCTTTTTTGGCCCAATTGGAAACCATCGAAGAATTTTCAATATTTTCCTTAGTGATCCAACTTTGCTGAATTCTTTCCATTTGTATGATCTCACTGAATGTTAACATGAATAAAATAGGGTTGAGCGGGGGTCGAACCCACGTTTCTAATTAAGACAGTCTGGCTTTTATGTACACTATTCAACCAGCTTCCCAAAGGAACCGTTAGCCGTCCATATGTTTCAATTGGTTTCAACCGATTCCTTGACAGCATTTCGGCGATTCCAGCCGCGTTTTGTAGTGGGGCTTGGTCCGTTGATAACTCCTTTTGGGTATGGCCCTTTTTTGGGCCTTTTGATACCCTTCCACGCACTCAGTTTGACTGCCATGATTTTCGTTCCTTGTTAGGTTTCACAAATGCCAACACGGTTTTCAAAAGCCTGATCATAATAGATGGCGATTACAAATCCGTCGTTCCAATGTTTTGACAGTGGGTCGCTTAGATCGTATTCATTATCTGTGACACGTTGGTCCTTATGCCAAGCGGTCACGCCTTCCATATGAGCTTTCTCTTCGGCTGCTGTACGTTTGATCATGTCGCTACGCTCCAAACGGTTTTAATTTTTCGTGGGTTACACGGAGGATTTTTTGAGTACGGTACACGCGAACCGTGCAAGTCGTTTCATCCACTGACAGTATTATAACAACCTTGTCGTTGGTTGTCAACCGTGCAAACGTGGAATTTTTCAAATCGTACCAATTCATTTGACTTCCAATTCTACATTGAGGATAGATTTGTCCGATTTTCGGAATTTCACGTTGTAGAATCCCGGCAGACGATAACCGCAACCGCGATCAGGCCGATTGATTCCGATCAACCGTACATTTGAATCGTTGGTTGCTTCTTGAACCATTTTTTCAAACGTAACCCAACTGGGAGCGTACGTGCATTCAGTGATTGTAATTTTCATGTCGCTTCGTTCCGTTTTGGTTTCGGTTGTTACTTGTTTCTTATGTCTCTATTGTACATTGTATCGACCAAAAGTCAAGGTCGATTTATATAAATCTCCATAATTGTTACAAGTTGCTCTAAGTCGTTGATATGTAACGGGTTATGTCATCGCGGGGGGCGTCCCGCATCGCCCTAAGTGCTTACGCACAAAAGGCTTACGGACATTTATTATTCCTCTTGAAAGCTGAAGTAGAATCGCGGATCGTGTTGAAATTTGAGTGAACCCTTTTTTCCGTCCGATTTGCGTTTCACCACAATGAACGGAGCCGCGAATGCAAGAGCCTGAAACTCATTTTGCATTTGACCGGTATCCCATACTTGGCCGTGTTCACTTTCCATGTGCTCTCGGCTTCCTTCAACAGCATTGATTTCGGCGGTCAGTTCACGTCGGAATGTTTCTGTTACATCACTCATTTTTTAGTCCTTATATCGAACGTAGTGAGACGGATCGCCATTTGTTACAAGCTGTAAACATTGGGCGGCAAATCGGTTTGGATCGATGTCGCTAGGGGCCATTGCCTTACAGTCACTGAATTTTATGGGGAGTTTCCCTTGCAGTTCAAGTCTAATGACGACGAAATATGGTGTGATCATTATTTTACCATGAAAATAGATAAGCGGTAAGGCCTTGACATTGAGCAACGGAGCTTTATCAGGTCATCTCATCGCTTATCAGAGTTATCGGCTGAGGAGGACGGGAATTGAACCCCCCCAAAATGATGCGTGGAAGCTGTCACTTGTCGCTTCAAGCTAGACACATCCAAGAGCGATCATCATTCTCCACCATGCTCCCCGTATGTTTCTTATATCTTCATTATAGTATGTATCGACTAGAAGTCAACGTCGATTTTAACAAATCTCCATAAAAACTCACATTGTCCTAAGTCGTTGCTATCAAAGGAGTTATATCATCCCAGGGTGCCCCCTGTACACTGACTGGCCGAATGTGCACTAGCCTCACTGGGCTACTATACGTATGACTATCTGCGCTGACTGACTGACTATAGATAACGCTTCCGGCTAGAAGAGCCGGAACAAAAAAACACCGGACACATGATCAGTAGTGACCATGCGTCCAGGTGAACAGATGTTCAGTCCTTATTTGAGGCCGATCTGCAATGTGTCTAAACGTTTGTTCATGGCATCAAAACTGAGTTTACGTACTTCGTCTGCGTCTAAAAACCCGGGAAGTTTACGATTGTGATCAGATGTACAGTCACAAGCATCCCTGAACAGTTGTTCATCAAAGTGTGGATTGTCAACGTCGAACACCACTATCCATTTGTCCATGTGTTCTTTCTTGATTGCGTCATCGATGATCGCCCGTACAGTGGCAGCAATCAGAATGTAATGTCGTCGCGTGAACATGTGTTTACCTTTCCCGTCAATGTGGACGCCCGTTGTCTATGTCCGGGCGTCCACTGTTCATGTGTTCAGTCACAGTCGAGATCTGCTTCGTATACCTCCGTACAGTACATGTCGAAGATGGTGTTCTCTTGTTCAGTGGTCAAGCGTATAGTTTCGTAGATCGTCTCGATGGACACTCGTACCACTGTACGTTCGTCACTACCTTCCGCCGGATGACAGTCCTCTGGTGGACCATACAGTTGTGCAGGTTCCTCGAAACCGGTAGACGCAAATTCAATGAGCATTTGTCCATCTGTTTTGAGAATGTCTCGGAGACAATCGATTGACATCCCATTCGCCCAAACTTCTCCGTCTTCACAAACGACATCGACATACACCGTTCCGTGTTCATTTGTCCACGTGCTTTTCATCTTGTCACCTTTGAGAGAAAGTGAACGCCTGGCCAGTGGCCAGACGTTCAGGTTGCATTGGTTAGTATTCGTCGTAGCTATCGAAAGTATCGTAGAATCCGCTGTCGTCGTAGTCTGCGTAATCGTCTTCGTCCATGTCATCGAAGCAATCGTCGTAGTCTGCTTGATCTACTTCGTCCATGTCATCTATCGGAAGTCCTACAGATTGCCTAGCTTCACAAACTTCTTCAGATCGGATTTCATCGGCCATATGACTGCCATAATGGCAGTCGTAACAGACTACCTTGCCAAGCGACACAACAATCCCGACTGTACAAACGTCCACGTCCTTATGGCAATCGTCGCAGTGTTGAATCAATTCCAATGTGCTCATCTGTTCACTCCAAATCTGCGGGCGAAACGAATCGCCCTATGTTTCGCGTACCATTTCCGCTTTGCTTCATTTGGTGAGAATCGTCGTTTTCGTTTTCCGTCTGGCATTGTCTCATCCCTTCCGATACGCCGATCATACAGACCAGCGTATCGGCCGTCAAGACCGGCTTACTACAGCCTGATTCCGTTTCGATTGTAGACTTTCAACCCACTGATTTTGGATCGCGAAAAGGTTTTGAATCCCGGACCACCAGTGGACATCTGTACAGTGATAAATGGACCATTTGGTCCAGTTTTCGCAACACGAACACGTCCGATCCGAGGTGTACCATTGTACACGAATGAGACTAGATTGCCAACATTGGTTATCTTGCCTACTTCCCCCAGTCTCACACGAGCCTGTTCATCCGTTTCACTGTACAGGTGGGCAGTGAGTTTCACGGACATGGCTTCTAAACGTTTGTTCAGGTCACGCATGGCAGTGGTCTTTTGTTTACGAATCGAAAGTTCAGATTCAATCTCGCCCGCTCGATTCGTATGACCAGCTTCGTGAGCATAGAACAGGTTTTCTTCAAGTTCGCCCTTCGTCTGTTTTTTGTAGTGGTCACTCATTTTAGCATCTCCACAAAAAGACCAGAAATAGTTTTCTCGAATGGAAGATAGAAGCAAACAACGTACCAATGTACCAATAAAATTCTATTTTCCCTAAGTCGTTACATGCCATAGGCTTATGTCGATTCAACAAACCATATACCATTGTACATGCTATGCCACATTGTCTGGTAGGTTAGGTAATATAGATGTGATGTGGTAAGATAGGTAGCATAGTCATGTTAACATAGCCAGGGTGGGTAGGATGGGGTATGGCAGGATGTCATATCGGCATGACCAGTCTCTGCCATAATGGCATGTTCACTACTGTACGCCCACACAACGTTACCTATCTATCCTATATTTCCTATCTTAACAGCGGCTCGCATGTCGATGATCGATGCTGGATGTCTCACCTATATAGACATAGATATCCCCTATCCGTTCGTTTCGGGCAGGGGGGTTTTCTGTTCAGTAGTGAACGGGTGTACACACCTGTACAAACTCGGGGCGGTTCCAACGAACCATAAAAATTTTACCCAATAAGTCTTACCAAAAGTAGCCACATAAGCCCCGTTGAAACAATAATATCTATTCCGAGTGAATCTCAGCCACATAGTCCCTTAGCAACGATTAGTCAATTATCATTAGATACCCACCCCCCACTCTCAAACACCATATGAATCTGATGTTTCCCAATCAATTCCTCTGTTAATATCCAAAGTCCCTTATGTAACTCAGCATGGCAGTTTTTACATATCAAGACACATTTCTCTATTTCTGCCGCAATATCATCTGGCGTATGTTCTAAATAATTCCCCACCCTAAAAATTTTAGTTTCTGGATCTACGTGATGAAAATCTAAAGAGCAAAAAATCCCATGTCCACATCTAAAACACGGATTAACCCCCTTTACATTCTCAATTATCTTCCTTCTCAATTTCTCGTAAGGAGTACCTCCATTAGCACGAGATCTCTTCTTATATACATTACTTTTAATTTTCCTACATTTTAAACACTGGTTAGTATAACCATCTTTACTTTTAGGGGTTGTATAAGACTTCGTCATCAATTCTATAGGCACATCTTTTTTACAGTCAATACATTTTTTTGTCCTCATACTCACACCTTCTCTATGTTAACATATAAAAAATGACAACCCATCACAACCGATACAATACGGTAACAACAAGCTGCCATTTTTTCTGATAATTGTTTCCTCGTTGCTAAGTTCCTATTATGGAGTTTCCGCTTCAGTTATCCTGCGAAGCAGAACGTCTACACATTGCTCAACCGCCTCTTTCATACCTTGATCCATTATAGCGTCTTCACAATACCATATAATTTTTTGTTTTATATGCTCATTACTAAAAGCCCCAAAATACTCACTTTTCTTTACCGAGCGTAGCGAGTCCGGTGACATATCCCACCCCCGTTTTAATTTTTTTATATTGGATGCAAAGCATCCGTAATTGTTTCAACATTTCTATAGGAAACAAAGCCAATTGATCATTAATTTCATCGTAATGGGTTAATGTGATGTTCATCGCCTGTTTTATAATTGCATCTTCAAGTTCTTGCTCGTTACACAAGTCTCCCGTTACATCAAACTTCCCATCTTCATCGATAGTTACCTTAATGTTAACATAACCGGAGGTTTCCATATCATTGATACGGTCGCAAACCATATCGGAAAAGCTGGTCCACTCTCCATGAAACGGTTCACTCATGTCGGTAACCCTCCATAATAGTTCCTAGTTTCAATTATGGGCGTAAAACGCCCTGACGTAAACCTGTGGCTTCTGTAAAGTAATGATTTGTACAACTATAATATACAGGATCTCTTTCTGAAAAAAGTGGTTCATATTGTTTCTCATCATACGAAACAATCAGTTCATGTCTGTTAATCTTTTTGATTGTTAAGTTTTTATAAGTTGGAATCTTATTTTCTTTTGCAACTGCGGTCCAAGAATCAAATACGTCTTGTAAACTTTTAAATAAGGTGTGGACTACATTCTTTTGGCCACGTCTATTTGTGGATAAGTACCAAATTTTAAAGTCTTTAACATCACATTCCTCATCTTCGAATAATGGGTCCAAAGTTCCTCGATACGAAAGTCCTTTGTTTTGAATAATTCCCATAACTCTATTGTCAATACTCATTTCGTTCCTCCATTCGATAATTGTTGTTTAGTTTCTATTATATACTTGTCACACAAGTATCCCTAAATTCTTACCATATTCTTCAGTTATGTAATGGAGCTTAACGAAGTCCCCATCACGTCGTTTATAAGTTACGCAAAAATGATGCCGATCCACCTTTGTCATCTCTAAATCCAAATATTTATCTTTTGACTTACGCCAGCTTAGATACACTGACTTCAATCCATAGAAAAGATGTGTGTGTTCTATCACCCTTCTTGTTAATCCAAACTTTGGCTTCCAAGTTTCTATGATACACCAGATCTTAGCAAAGTCAGTATCTTGTATGTCAAACTCATGCTCTCTGATGTAATTGTCGTACTTGATATTAGCTACAATATTAAGTTGCAACTTTTTATCTCTAAATCCCTTCATGGTCGGCAAGCCTCCATAATAGTTTCTTAGTTTCAATTACCCAACAGTCCCAATTCTATAGCCCGCTCTCTAGTAAACAACACTTCTTTAGTATGGCTACTATAACCATCCTCAGAAGTATAGTCATATTCGGCAAATATTACGTCTCCCAATCTAACCCACACTATATTAAAAAACTCCTCAGTATCTCTTGTTTTTATACCCCCCCATTTACGAAATTTACTTTCACATATGTTTATGTCACTAAACACTGGGGTGACCCCAAACATGTCTTTAACAACATCTTTACCACTTCTATATATTGACCTAATAGTAAAACATTTACTCTTACTAAATTTCTTAATTCTATTATCAACCCCCTCAAGATCTATAGCCATCTTCTCCGCATTAAACATAAAAAAGGTCATACTACCCCCCCTCTTTGTCTGTTAACATAATTTCTTCACCATCTTTTCTTACAGCATCGATAACGTCTTGGGGCATCCACCAGCACTCACTACCTTCGATAATCGCACCGGTTGAATCTAGTTTAATCTGAGGTGCGTGCATAATAGCTTCATCCTCTGTAATTATAC
>SDBT01011463.1_pt1 | contig 14257 bp, 14 predicted proteins | sample 2277101 | NCBI WGS metagenome assembly SDBT01 (sample SAMN10404973, study PRJNA504765) | marine sediment metagenome | isolation source: marine sediment core GS10_PC15, 103 cmbsf | place: Arctic Ocean: Southern Knipovich Ridge | collected 2010 | reverse complement strand
GGCTTAATGCCTTCCTCGCGGGCAGCCTGAAGGAAACGGACCAGCCCGTAGAAATTGTTGACGTCCGCGATGCCCACCGCCGGGTACCCGGCTCGCCTTGCATAGCGGCATATCTTCTCCGGGGAGAGACAACCGCGCAGGAGCGAGAAATAGGACCGAAAGTGGAGTGGAACGAAAGGGACAGGCTGCATCAGGGGCCTCCAGAAAAAAGTACTTAACATTAGTATAGTATTTTGTATCCGGACGATCAACCCCGTTCATATTCCGATTCGGTTGTGAGGCCCGCCTGGTCGGGCTCATAAGTCTATTTTCATGCGCAAGCGGGGCGGTGTGCAGCCGATCGCAAACGAGAATGCGTGCCATGGTGCCCATCGAAAGCGACACGACCCCTGGGCCGTGTCCGCTCCGCCGCTACGCGCGACGCGGCCTTGGTAGCCCGCGGCACTGCTGTTGCATTCTTGTCCGTTATGCATTATTATGCCTCTATCTTCGATGCGTGTTCCCCGTTGTGTATTAAGGAGACATGATTGCGCTTCATCCTTGCTTTGACCTCGCTGCTATTCCTGTCGGCTTTTCTCGGATTCACGGAATCTGATATTTTTGCTCCCGGTGACTCCGCCCCGCGGTTGGCTCCCTCCCGCTTGGGTTCGGAATCGTTGCAGGCGACTCGATTTCAGGACAACGACACGGAAAAAAACGAAGAAGAGGAGGAGGAAGGCGAGAGTATCACGGCCTCCGCGTTCCCGGCCCACGCCCTTGGCGATCAGTCTCTGTCCATTAACGCCGGGTTGTTCATACCGCTCTTCTTTCAGGAGTTTTCCGGTCCCTACCATGCCACAAACCTGACTCTCGGCGGAGTGGGCAACCTTCAGTGGAATGCTTACCTGAGCCCGTATTGGCGGATCGGGTTGGAAATCGGCGGGTCCTTCTGCTTCAGCCCTAACGAGCACACCCTGCTCATGCTTCCCTTCACCTTCAAGGTGGCATACGTCATCTCTGTGTCACGCTTCGAGTTTCCCCTGTACGCCGGGTTCGGGGTAAACATTATACGGTATCGAGACTGATCGCATCTCGATCTGATCTTCAAGCCGGGATTCGGCGCCTACTGGCGCTACGATCTCAACTGGTCTTTCGGGTTGAACGTCGTCTGGTGGCTGGATTTCCAGTACGCCGACCTCCATCAGTCGCCGGCCCAGGCCAGAATGGGCAATTTTCTTGAAATCACGCCCAGCCTGTTCTATCATTTCTAAGGGATTACGATGAAGCAGATATTTATACGTTTTTTTGCCCTCACCCTGCTTGCCGGTCTCTTGTCGCTCTCGTGCACGGAGAACGAGTTCCCCATATTCTACTATATCGAGAGTGAAAGCGAACAAATCGACAACTCGCTCGACAACACGCTGGCCATCACGGGCATGGGCAAGTCCGCCGATTACTACTACATAGCCGCCGGGGGAACGATGTTCACCCGCCAACACTATGACAACATCGAGCAGTGGGACGAGATGGAGCTCCCCGACAACGCAAGCTACTGCACCGCCATGACTATTACCCATGGCCCAACGCCCACGACTTCTGACGGTCTGTATGCCGGGTTCCTGATGCAGGACGAATCCTATGCCCTGTTCGTAGGGGCCCCCAAGCGAAGCCCCTTGTGGCACGATGTTGATGACACCGATGTCGCGGGCAAGCAGATAATACGGCTGGAGCAGCTTACCACCGGCGAAGCGCAGGAGCAACTCTTCGTCATCACTTTGGACTCGGGATCCTACAGCCTGTATTATTCGAACGACGGTTCGACCTTCGCGCCCGCTCTGCAGGATCAGTCAGAACCCATCAAGAACGTGACTTACGACACCGACAACGGGCAGTTCTGGGCCATAACGCGCAGCAAAGTGTTTACCTTCACCGGCACGCAAGTCACGGGGCAATTCACCGAGAAGACGGCCAACAACCCCGAAACCCACGGAGGTTACATGGGAGTGCGCTGGGTCGGGGCGCCTTTTAACCTCTACTATATATCCACCCAGGGGGGAGTCATCTTTTCTTCCCCTGACGGCGACAACTGGACCATGTCTTCCGCCCACACCATCAGCGATGAAGACGTGCCCTTCACCTTTTTCAGTGTTCTCCCGGCCACCGGTTCCGCCGAAAATGTGCTCGTAGGAACCGTCGGATTCGGTTTCTTCGAAATGGAAAACGGCTTGGTCGGCAGTTTGTCCCGTCTGACGGAATTTACGGCCCACGAGCTATACTATGGTTGGGTGGAAGAGATATTCGTAGACGGGGACAAAGCGTTCTTCCGTACCATCGGTTCCGGCCTTTGGCGAAACGTCTATGAAAGCGGAAGCTGGGGGGATTGGGTTTGGGAATAGCCCGCTTGCAAAAAAAACGAAGGGTTGGGTATGGCCGTCAACATAGTCGCTGTTATAGATGACAGCGTAAAAATCAACAATGTCCTGATCAGTGTGTCGGACAAGCGAGGGCTGGAGCGCCTCGTTCCCGGTTTGATGGCTGCCTGCGATCCCCTGCGCATTTACTCTACGGGCGGCACCTACGCGCGCATCAAGGAAATACTGGGCGCCGACCGGTCCGCTGCCGGCCGCCTGCTGCCGGTTTCGGCTTATACCGGTCAGCCGGAAATGCAGGGCGGATTGGTGAAAACGCTCGACTACAAGATCTATCTAGGTCTCCTGAGCGAAACCTACAATCCAGCTCACGCAGACGACATGGCACGGGTCAAAGCGGTGGCCATTGACATGGTCGTAGTCAATCTGTACCCGTTCCGCGAGATTATCGCCGCTCCTGACGCAACAGCCGAAATGGCTCGGGCCAATATCGACATCGGCGGTCCCTGCATGATCAGAGCAGGAGCCAAGAACTATCATCGCGTTGCGGTGGTTACCGACCCGGCTGACTACGACGAGGTGCTGGAGGAAATGGGCGGGGCGGAAGGGAGCACTACTCTCGCGACTCGTTTCGAACTGGCAAAAAAGGCCTTTGCTCACACAGCTTCCTACGATGCCGCCATTTCCGGGTATCTCGAAAGCTGCAGCTATGACGACATCAGAGGCATCTACACCATTGCCGGACCCAAAGAGGCATGATACGCTGATTCCTCTCAATAAATAAGCCCATGGCTGGAATTAAGAGCTTTTATCGCCACTGCATCTGGCTTCTCAGAGGAGTAAAAGTCTACGCTCTGGTAGGAAAAGCCGGAACGGGCAAGAGCTTTCGGGCACAGTTGCTTGCCAGGAGATACGGCGTCGAGCTGATAGTCGACGACGGTCTTTTAATCAGAGACCAAAAAATCCTGGCGGGAAAATCAGCAAAGCAGGCAGCGGGGGCTTACTCTGCCGTGAAAGCGGCTCTGTTCGACGATCCCGGCCATCTGTCCGGTGTGATGGCGTCCCTGTCTCAGCAGAAGTTCAAACGCGCGCTCATCCTGGGCACGTCAGACCGAATGGTTCATCGTATTGCAAAAAAACTCGACCTACCCGCGCCTTCGCGGCTTATCCGCATAGAAGACGTCGCGACCACACAGGAGATCGAACGGGCCCGAAGGTCGCGTCAAAAGGAGGGCAAACACATTATTCCCGTGCCCGCGATCGAGGTCAAACGAAGCCACGGGAAGATTTTCTTCAATTCTGTCAGAATATTGTTCAAACGACGATTCGGCCTTTTGAAAAAGCACGATGTTTTCGAGAAATCCGTCGTCCGTCCGGTCTACATGGACAGAGGCAAGGTTTCCATCTCGGAGGAAGCCCTGACTCAGATGGTCCTGCACTGCGTGGACGACTACGATCCGTCCCTCAAAGTAACCAAGGTGATCATACATGCCCATGCCGGCGACTACGGTATAGAAGTGTTGCTTCAAGTTCCATTCCGCACGGAGCTGTCCGGCCTGTTGCACAACCTTCAGCTTCATATCCTCGAGAACATCGAGAAATTCGCCGGTATCGCACTTCGCGAAGTAAACATCACCATAGATTCCATCGCATGACAGGCGGCTTGCACAGACGGCCTCAGCTCAAATTCCGGCCCCTTTTTTTTATTTGACAGGTTGGTGGCGAAGAACTATGATATCCTGTAAAAGGTCTATACAAGCACGCGCAGCACAGGCGCTGCGGCGCATAAAAACGGCAGCGTGCGCCGGCGGCGGGGCGTGCAGCCTTCGCCCGCATGCTACTCAGGCCGCGTGACGGAAGCCGCCCGCACTGAAAGCTGCGCCAGGAGGAACCATGAAAAAACTGGCCCTAATCATCGCCTTCTTGTTGCTCGCGTTCCTGACGTTCGGACAAACCACCTTCTATAACTATGTTTCAGAGCACTACAAGGTCAATTCGGACGTAAGCCGGCAATACGCACAGCAGGTGGCCGTTAAAATGGAAGCCGCCATGGATGTCTTCAACAGTATTCTACATTTCGGTGCTTCCGATTCGCCGACCGGACTGAAGGTCACCATCTTCGAAGACAAAACCGGGTTCGATGCCTACCTCGACAAAATTCTAGGGCATACGCGCGACAATTTCGTCTATATCCACTACTCCGACCCGTCCAAGAGCGAGCTCGTCGGCTTTATTAAGGAAGATGAAAAAGAATACAACGCGTCGCTGCTCCATCAGGGCTTCATACAGTTTTTCAAGGCAGCCATCCCCAATCCTCCCATCTGGCTTCGCGAGGGTATAGCAACCTACCTGGAGAACTGCTTGTGGAATGACAAGACTCAGCAGTTCAAATACAGGCCCAACTACGCCTGGCTGGACTCCCTGAAAGCGATTATTCGAGGGGACGACGGGCCTGCCCCACCGCTGGTCAGCCTTTTGGCGAGAAGCAACGAATCTCTACAGGTCCAATTCGAGACCTTCTACCCTATGGCCTGGGGTGCCGTTGCGTTCTTGATGGAATCAGATTTCAATGAGTACAACCGTATCCTGTGGGACTCACTCAGCATCCTCGCGCCCGCTAAATCCCTCAAGGAAAATTCTCTCGACGTCATGCGCAATATCCTCGCCTGGCACGATGAGAAGCACATGGTGAGAGATTTCAGGTCGTTTATCAATTCCATCAAAACTTTCTACGATCTAGTGTCCGAGGGGATCAATCGCTACACACTCGAGGATTACGAAGAGGCCGTTCAGAACTTCAAAGAGGCCCTCGCCTTGGAGCCGCAAAACTATATACCATATTACTATCTGGGGTTGATAAGCTATGCCAATCGCGAATACATCCAGGCGGAAGGCTACTACAAAGCCGCTCTGGCTCTCGGCGCCGAAACCTCGCTGACAAACTATGCCCTGGGAGTCAATGCCTTCGCCGACAACAATTTCGATCAGGCATCCACGTATCTCGCGCAGGCCCGAGATCAGAACCCGAGGAAATATTCAGACAAAGTAGACTCGCTGCTGCTGAGGATCGAAACCTTGCGCTGACAGTCGGCATAGAACGTGCTCATGTCCTATTTCGATGGTCGCACGACGCGGATCAAGCGCGGCTGGAAGCGTTGCCTGTATCCGGCCTGCTAGAAGAAAGAGCGGAGATCCGGTGGCCTGCCGTCTGGTCGCCGGCGCAAAGACTGCTTGATCAGTTGGGTCGCCCGGATCATGTCACGAACCGATGGCACGAGGGGCAAAACGCTGCGGCGCAGCTCCTCTCGCACCACCGCGGAGGCTTCCGACTTCCAGTGGCGGTTTTCTCGGGCCAGATCCAGGAGCAAGATGGCGATGATGTCGCCCCGGCTCGGCGGGTTATCCTGCTCCACGAATTCATCGAGTTTCGCCAGCCTGTCAAAAACCGGGGCGCCCTCGCCGCTCCTGCCGGCAGGTTTGAAGAATCGCTCCAGGCCCGGCAGCAGAACCTCGATTAGTTTCAGGCGACAGGCCTCGGCCAGGATTCCCCGAGCACCCCCGGACTGAAATATCTTGTACATCTCTTCGGTCAGCCGTTCTTTCGAACAGCTCTGAATATTGAAGCGCAGTTTCCTGATGGCCACGCGGGTCATTAACGGGATACGGCATTCGAGAAGAGCGGCGTATTTAACGGCCCGAATCATCCTGACCGGGTCTTCGCGGAATGACTTGAACGGAGAAACGAGGGACCGCACGCATTTTTTTCTGATGTCCGCCATTCCATCCACGTAGTCTATAACGTGCTGCTTCAAAGGGCAGTAGAAGAGTGCGTTGAAGCGGAAATCACGCCGGAAGGCATCTTCCGCCAAAGTACCGTAGATGTTGCTGTCCGCCGGTTCGGAGAAACTCGACCGAAAGGTGCTTACCTCGATGATCTTCTGACGCCCACAGGCGATGTGAACCAGCCTGAATCGGCGGCCGATGATACGGGAACTGCGGAACAACTTTCGTATACGATTCGGCCTGGCGTCGGTGGCGATATCGAAATCTTTAGGCTTTCTCGCAAGCAGAATATCCCTTACAGCTCCACCGACGATATAGGCCTTGAAGCCGAATTTGGTCAGCCTCTGAACGATTTGCAGAGCATCGGGATCGACATCCTGCGTTCGCATGTGGTGCTCCGGGAGCGTATATATAGTAGCTTTCTTCGTGAGTTTGTCGGTTCGGCTGTATCTATGTAGCAATCAAACTTCCTGCTGAGCTGAGCCTTCGAACAAGGCTTTGGTGCCACGGGCGTCTTCGACAATAGAAGTCGTTTAATAGAGACCGGGAAATCAGGCTTCCGCTGCAACCGGCCCTCATCGCACTTTCATTCGCACCGGGCTCATTATAGCAGCCGGAAAGCGGCCTCGTCAATAAATCTCAGAGCAGCGACAGCGGATCCACATCCACTTCCAGGTAGGTCCGGCCCGGAATCGTCAGGCGCGAGAGAACGCTTTGCACATGATCGTGCAAGAGCCGAAACTCGCGGCCCCGGAAAATCACATGGTAACGGTGATTCCCGGCTATCAGGGCAAGGGGACACTCAACAGGGCCGAGAACCTCGATTTCCGCCGCGGCCGCCCGGCTGAGCAGGGCCCGGATATCCCGGGTCAGCTCGAGACAACGCTGCTTCTTCCGACTGCGAATTACAACGCGGATCATACGCACGAACGGTGGAAACCTGAGCTTCTTTCGGGCAGCCAACTCTTCGGAGTAGAATTCCTCTATTTTACGCTGCGCTGCCTTTTGTATAACCGGATTATCGGGCCTGAATGTCTGCACGATAACCTTTCCATCGGGCATCGCCCTTCCGGCTCGACCGGAAACCTGAACGATCAGAGCGAAGGTACGTTCAAAGGCTCTGAAATCAGGCAACTGCAGTCCTACATCGGCGGACACAACGCCGACCAATCTGACGCCGGGGAAATTCAAGCCCTTGGCCACCATCTGGGTTCCCATCAGGATATCGATCTCTCGATTTCTGAAGGCTATAAGGCTCCGGCGCATCTGCTGCTTGCTCCTGACCGTATCTGTGTCGATCCGGCGCACCCTTGCACCGGGGAAAAGGCCTCTGACTTCCTCCTCGATTCGCTCCGTACCGAAGCCGGTGTACCCGATATCGAGAGATCCGCAGCCGGGACACACCTCAACAGGCGCCAATCGGTAACCGCAGTAGTGACAGATCATGATGTTGCGCTTTTTGTGATACGTCAACGTCACGGAGCAATGCCGACACTTCAGCTCGAATCCACAACTGCGACAGTAGAAAAGATGCGCGAAGCCCCTTCGATTGAGAAAAAGGATGGCCTGGCGGTTCGCGGCCAACACGCTGCCCATTGCCGTTCTAAGAGCTTTGGACAGAATACCCCTTTCACGCCTCATGTCGATGATCTCGACTTCCGGCATCGCGCCGCCGCTGAGCCTGTGAGGCAAGTCCAGGCGGCGCAGCCTCCCTTCGGCCATTTGGTGGTAGGCTTCGAAAGAAGGCGTTGCGCTGCCCATGACGAGCAGCGACCGCTCCTTCCGGCTTCTGTAATAGGCCACCTGCCTGGCGTGGTATCGTGGTGTCGAGCTGGATTTATAGGAAGTCTCGTGCTCCTCGTCTATCACTATCAACCCCAGATTTCGCATTGGGGCGAATACGGCGCTCCTGGCACCGATAGCGATTTTCGCCTCGCCGCCCAGAGCTCGGAACCAGCTCTTCAGTCTCTGCGAGGGTGTCATGCCGGAATGCAGCACAGTAACGGCCTCGCCGAACCGGCGTGCGCACAATTCGACCACCTGGTGCACCAGCGATATTTCCGGCACCAGGTATATAACGCTCCGTCCTTCCTCCAACAAAGCCTCGGCAACGCGCAAAAAAACTTCGGTTTTTCCGGAACCGGTAACCCCGAACAGGTAGAAGCTGTCCTGCCGCCTTGAAAGGATGGCATCTATCGCATTTTTCTGCTGCTCGGACAGGGTTAAATCAGGACGACCTGTCTCACCCTCCTCGAAAAAAACTTCAGAACTGTCGATTTCCCTCCTGCCACTCGGAATGATAGTGCTCAACGCTTCACCAAGGGAGCACATGTAGATACGTCGAATCCAGCGCGCAAGATCCATGGTATGGGAGTCGATGGGAGACTTGGCGTCTATCACGCGTTCTATGTCCCGTATCTCGTAATCCGTCTCCGGTTTCTCTGACCGGGTGGAAACGACGTACCCCATCAACTTCCTTTTTCCCAGAGGGGCTATCACCCTAAAGCCCATTCGATCGGGGTAGGAGCCCATGGACAGATCGGCAGGAAGCCGGTAGAGAAAGGACCTGTCGACGGGAATATTGAAGACTACGTCCGCATACTCAGCCATCATCTATGACCGATCGCAAGTGCTTTAAATCTTCCCAGACAGGGGCCCTCAAGGACGGATTGCGGAGCACGGCGCTTGGGTGGTAGGTAGGCACCAGAGCAATACTCTTGTACCGGTAGACTTTCCCTCGCAACTCTCCTATGCCCAGGGATTGGCCCGTCAGACGCTGAGCGGCGAATCGACTCACTGTGAGAATAGCCTTCGGCCGCAACAACGCTATTTGACGCTCCAGAAAACCCCAGCAGGCGTCGAGCTCATCGGGTTCGGGGTCGCGGTTGCCCGGGGGACGGCATTTGAGAAGGTTCGTAATATAAATGTTGGCCTTGCGACTGAGCGAGACGCCATCGCTGCCTATTTTCACCGCACCCAGCCACTTATCCAGGTACCTGCCGGCATTGCCCACAAAAGGTTCGCCGGTTCTGTCCTCCTCCCCACCCGGGGCTTCGCCGACGACGAGCACGACCGGTCTGGGACTGCCGGCGCCGGGTACCGTTTTGCGCCGCGATCGATGTAACCGGCAATTTCGGCAGCCGGCGATTTGCCCGGCTATAGAGCTGAGAGTGTCTGGCGGCGCGGGCTGACGGTCACCGGGAAACGGCGGGTGGGGTCTCCTGAATCCCGCGCGGATATAGTCCTCGGTTCTGTTCAGGAGTTCCCAGTATTCAGCTGCCGCAGATTGTTTCACAGTCATACTCCACTCTCTCTAGAAACAACCCTCTTGACGGCGCCGTTTGTCCGACGCGCTTCCGGTCACGGGATACGAGTATATCTTCCATTGCCTTTTCATCGCCGTCCTCACCCGCCAGCTCGATAATGGTACCCACGATACTGCGCACCATTTTCCACAGGAAGGCATCAGCGGCGATCTCGTACACCAGACGCTGACCGGCGGGATAGAAGCAGGATGTGGCTATCCTGCGCCTCTTCGAGACATTCGCGTCGCGGGACGCGGCGAAGGCGGAGAAGTCGTGCTCTCCAAGAATCACCGCGGCCATCCGGTTCAGGCGCCGCACATCGAGGTGTCTTCGAACCTGGTAACAATAGCGCCGCATGTGTGGAAACCCGACAGGCCCGCTTGTCAGGTAGTACCTGTAGATACGACGTTTGGCTGATTTGCGAGAGCTGAATCCTGCGGGTACCGCGCGGCTCTCAAGAATCCTGACATCGTGGGGAAGGCAGGAATTGATGGCGTCGGCGAATCGACTGGCGGGAATAGTATCTTGGGAAGTATAGAAATTGGCAACCTGACCCGTGGCATGTACTCCCGCATCGGTTCGCCCGGCTGCGGTCAATCCTACAGGGGCTGACAGTATACGTTCCAGAGCTCCCTGAATAACTCCCTGTACAGTTCTTCCGGATTTCTGAATCTGCCAACCAGAAAAATCTGTTCCGTCATAAGCCAGAGTCAGCCTTATATTTCTCAATCCTCCGCATCGTCTCCCCGGTTTTCCTTGATCTCGTCGGTCATCATTCTATAGAGATCCTTGGCTTTGTCCAGCATGGCGGAAGGAATGTTTCGTGAAGCCCGTCCCATACCGTGGACGCGCGCTACGATTTTCCTGGCTTTGTCCAGATTGAACACCCGCCTCTTGATGTCTTTTTTCGGCCCGTATTTGTACTCCAGCGTGCCCGTTATGTACAGCACACCCTCATAGCCATAGTTTTTATCGAGGTCCGGACCGAGATGCGCGACGGCACTCATCGACTCTTCGCCGGTTTGCTCACGTTCCAGAACCACGTGATAGAGAAATCGCGCCTTGCGAAAGAACAGTTTGCTGAGGTAATCGAAGTTCTCGTTCGGTTTTTTTCGATGCAAATCATCACACACCCAGGCGCCTCTCAGGGCCGACATTGCCTGCTTTATCGAAGGAGATCGTCTCTTTGTGACGTGATCGTAGCACATGAGGGCGAATAGATAGCTAGCTGCACCTTCCTCGAGACCTCTCGGGTCTGTAAAATTCAGGCTGCCGAAGAGTGAATCGGCACTCGACAGCCTCTTGCTTTTGTCATTGGTGAGCTTCGCCGTCGCTTCGGCGTCGGTGGCTACTTCGGTAAAGTCTTTGGCATAAGCGGCGTAATAGCAGTTGGGACATACCAGCACCGGATAGATCAACGGAAAGACGGCGCCGAATTTTTTCGACGGCTGGTAGAGACGACGCATTTCATCGGTTACCTCCCCGGCAATCAATCTCCCGCTGCCGGACAGCAGATCTTCCCGATAAAAAGAGACCTCACACACCGGACACGTAGTGGTGTCCTTCGAAAAAAACGTGAGTTTCTTCGCTTTAGCTTCTTTCATCGCTGCCCTCGATTATCACGACTGCGATAGCGTAGTCGTTCTCGTGCGTCAAAGATACGAAAGCTCTTTCACCCCCGATCCTCCGCAGAGCTTGCTCCGCGCGGCCGTAGAGAGCGAAAAACGGCTTTCCGTTTTTATCGTTCAGGACACAAAGTTCCTTCAGCGCAAAGCCGATCAAACCGGTTCCGATTGCTTTCCCAAAGGCCTCTTTGGCCGCGAAGCGGGCCGCCAGTGCGGGTATGCGCATGACGCCTTTGCTGAGGGCCGCGGTTAATTCATCAGGATGAAAAAACCGTTCCAAGAGCTTCGGTTTGTCCTGCCACTGCCGTACGCGCGAGATATTGACGGCATCCAATCCAACTCCCAGTATCATTCCTTTTCCTGTAGAACCGGCTTCAGCAACGCCTTGATATTCGGCGGCTTCGATCCAAGTATCGTCAGCCCGGCCGGGGCCACGGGAGTCACGGCCACGTCGTATTCCCCGGGCTCGCTTATTTCGCTGAATTGCGCCAGCAGCTTGAAGTCTTTCGGTCCCACCGCGTCCAACAACACGAGCGGCCCCCGAACGTCGACAACGCCGGTGTCACCCCCCGGTTCCCAGGCGAGAGACTCGTGCAAACCGCTCTCTTCGATAACCACGCCGCTGTACTCCTTTGCGACGATGACCTTCTCGATCATGGCCTGGAATTCCACGGATGCCTCGCCCTCTATAACCACAAAAGGCTCGTGCAACACCAGGCCGACGCGCTGAACGAAATTATCGGCCCTTCCGGTCAAGGCGATCTCTCCCGTGGCTATTTCAGTAATCGAGGCAATCCTTGTCCGGGGCCCGCGAATGCGTACGTTCGGGGGGGAAACCGTATATCGGCTCAGTATAAAACCGTATTTTGGTGATCCTTTGAAGGTTGGTTTCACTTCGAGGCTCTTTTCGAGCTCCTCCTCGAGGGTGATCGATACATCCTTCGGCTCAACCCGATCGATAAACACGGCGGATTGCAGAGCCGGGCCTCTGCGGGTATACCTCACGGATAAATTGTATTCGCCTTCCGTTGACAACTCCGTCAGGTCCACGTAAGCCCATACGTCTTCCAGATCGATCTTGGCTATGCTGGCCTCGTCGTCCCCTTTGATGGTTATGCTGACCTTCTCCTGGTACGGGGCTGCGATGGCATAGCCGCCGGGTAAGATCACATCCAGCGGTATTTCCAGCTCCCGCTCTCTCAAGCTGTTGGTGCGGTTGAAAACGAATAGCAAGACCGCGGCAGTGAGGGCCAGTATTTTGCTGGGCCAATTCGCGATGACACCATCGACCAAGGATCTAATCTTCAAGAACCTGCTCCTCTTCCAACACACTATACTCGAACAGAAGCTTCAGACGCTCAGAAACTTCCTCCTTACTCAAGTCATAGTACAGATTGGCATCGTAGGCCATGGAAATAGCCCCGTTTTCCTCCGAGACGACGATTACGACGGCATCTGATTCCTCCGCCAGTCCGAGTGCGGCTCTGTGCCGGGTACCGAAGCTTCTCGAAATATCGACCTGCTCCGACAGCGGCAGGAAACACCCGGCTGCCACGACGCGGCCCTCCTGGATGATGATGGCGCCGTCGTGCAGAGCCGTGTCTTCACAAAAAATTGTCAATATGAGACTGGACGACAGCTCGGCGTCCAGCCTCGTTCCGGTCTCGATGATGTTCTTGAGCCCGATTCTACGCGACAACACGATCAGGCCGCCCCATCGCTTGTCCGCCAGAAGCTCTACTGAGTTAAGCACCGACTCGTACTGGTGCGGATTGGTGCGTGTACGAAACCGCAGCCAGCTCTGCTGACCCAATCGCGTGAAAATTTGGCGAAGCTCGGGTTGGAATATGATGGCGATGCCGATCACGATGCCCGGGCCAAACAAATTCAAGATCCAAAGCAGTGTCTTGAGCTGCAGAAAAATCGCCAGTACATATACCAGGAGGAGAATGAAGCCGCCCTTTATCAGTTCGACCGCGCGGGTCTGTATGAGAATCTGGTAAGCTTTATAGATAATGAATGTCAGGATCAATATATCGAGTACAGGCTTGATAAAATCCCTGAAGACTCCGATACTGTTCAACCAGTCCAACTCTGCCCTCCCTCACAGCCGGTATCACACGGCGTCTTCAGGCTGTCCGAATGGCATCGATAACGCGCACCATTTGAACGGCTTCCGCATAGTCGTGGACTCTGATAATGTCGGCCCCGTTCATTATCGCCACGGTATTGGCCGCTACTGTGCCGATCAGGCGCTGCTCCACCGGTCGGTCGAGGATCAAGCCCAGGAAAGACTTTCTCGAAATCCCAATGAGCAACGGAAAACCCAGCTCTCTGATAGTCCTCAAGTGGCGGATAATGCGCAGGTTGTCTTCGAGCCGTTTTCCAAACCCGATTCCCGGGTCCAGGATAATCCGGCTTTTCTGCACCCCTGCCCGCAGGGCCGTTCCAACTGATTCCTGTAGTTCGGCGATTACCTCACCGACCGCATCGGCATAAAAGGGGTTGGATTGCATCGTCCTGGGCATTCCCCGCATGTGCATCAGAGCGACGGGCACGCGCGCGCCGGCGACGACAGCTGCCATCCCCTGGTCACCCTTGAAGCCCGATATGTCATTGACCATCCCGGCGCCGGCCCTAAGGGCTGTGCGAGCCACTACCGATTTAGTTGTATCAATGGAAATCAGAACACTATCTCGCCGGCCAATTGCTTCGATCAGGGGACAAACTCGCTCAATCTCTTCTTCCGCGGGAACAGGTTCCGATCCAGGCCGCGTAGATTCACCGCCCACATCGACTATATCCACGCCGGAATCGACCATGCGCAGAGCGGTCTCCAGCGCGTCTGCAACGGTGGTTTTTCGGCTGGCGGGATAGAATGAGTCGGGGGTACAGTTCACGATACCCATAACGAGGGTTCGATTGCCGATTTCCGACATAAGTCGATCAGGCAAGCCTTCTCCAGGCATTTCGCAAGCCTCCTCGGCCAATTCTAAATCCGGCGTCAACCGCTGTCAAGAATCGGGAATTCGCCGGCAGGGCCGAACAACCTGAGGCGGCAGGATCAAAAATCTTCGTAGTCGACGTCATCGTCCACGAATTCCGGAAACACATAAACAATGACGCCGGATTTCTTTACCCGCATTTCGGCGTATCCCTTGGATGCGACCTTTTCCAGGTATTTCTGGGCTTGTTC
>SDBT01011462.1_pt1 | contig 14257 bp, 14 predicted proteins | sample 2277101 | NCBI WGS metagenome assembly SDBT01 (sample SAMN10404973, study PRJNA504765) | marine sediment metagenome | isolation source: marine sediment core GS10_PC15, 103 cmbsf | place: Arctic Ocean: Southern Knipovich Ridge | collected 2010 | reverse complement strand
GTTTCAATTTGGTTAACTTGAAGTCATGAAGGAAAGAATATTACGTGGGAATCTCTATTTTGGTATCCTTGTGTTTCTTTTTGCCACTCTCCTTCTTATGTTCAACAATCCTTTTATGAAAACTTGGTATTATATTGTTGCCTGGTGGGCGTTTATTCTATTTCTGGACAGCCTCAATTTTAGGTCCAGAGGGATATCTCCCCTTTCGGAGGGTCTATCCAAATTTTTGTTTATGGCCTTTATTTCAGTCTGTGTTTGGCTGCTGTTTGAGTTCTTTAACCTAAGGTTAAAAAACTGGTTTTATTTTGATCTTCCCCAAGGCATTTTCCCGCGTTGGCTGGGATATTTTCTCGCTTTTGCCACGGTCATTCCAGCTTTAAAAGAGCTGTCCCTGTTATTCCAGGGCTATTTTTTACGAAGACAGATTAGATTGTTCCGGGTGCGGCCAACCAGGTTATTGTTATCCGGGAGTGTTTTTTTTGGGATCTTAAGTGTTACAGGGGCTCTCCTATGGCCGAACCTCTGCTTTCCTTTGGTCTGGCTGGGTTTCTATTTCCTCATTGAACCACTGAATTATCGACTGAAGGCCGTCACCCTGCTGGCTGATTTGGAGAGGGGAGACTGGGGAAATTTCTTGGGCTGGATCTCTGCCGGATTGACGGCTGGATTTCTTTGGGAATTTTGGAATTATTGGGCAGGATCTCACTGGGAGTACTCTCTTCCGTATCTCAATTTTTGGCGTGTCTTCCAGATGCCCGTTTTCGGATTCCTGGGATTTCTCTCTTTCGCCTTGGAGATATTTGCCATCTGGAATCTTGTCCTTGCTGTCCAAAAAAGAGTAAAAAAGTCTGGTCCCGTTTCAGTTGTGATTATTCTCGCCCTGCTCCTCTTTTGTGCCGCCGGTTTCTATCTTATGGACAAATTTACATTGATTCTTTGAAACTTGAAAAAAATTATTTTACAATTTGTGAGGCAAACACGACTTCACAATCGTACTCTGCAAAAAGCTCCAAATTCTCTGAAAGCACTTTAAGTGTGGAAGCATAGGGGTGACATATGCCCACGGCCATCCCTCTTTTCTGAGCCTGGCGAAGGAGCTGTATGAACTGCTTCAGGATATACCCCTCCTCCTTTTCTGAATCGAGGAAGACATGCCGGTAGGCTGATGGCATAGACATTTCTCTTGCCAGTTTAAAAGCGATGGAGCTTCCGGATGTTACGCTGTCAATAAAATAGAGGTTGTCTTTTTTCAGACGTGCAAGAATAAGCGACATCGTTTCCCTTTCTGCCGTGATTTTCGAACCCATGTGGTTATTGACGCCCCGGATAAATGGGACTTGAGTGAGATTGGCTTCCAGGATTTCCAGAATATCTTTCTCGGACATTCCTGAATGGATGAGACCTTCTGTTGCAGCATTCGCATCAAAATCGTTTAGGGATTCGAGAGGCAGATGAAGAATCACCTCCATATTATTTTGCCGAGCCATTTGAGCGGTTTCTTTTGCCCAGGGACTGTATGGCAATATGGCTATCGTCAGAGATAGTTTCAGAGCCGCTAACTCTTTTAAAGTTTTCATGCTGTAGCCCATATCATCGACAAGGAGAGCTATTTTGTTCTTTGGCTGAATAGGGGTGGGTTCTTCAAGAAAGGGTGAGCTTTTGAGAATGAGTTTATCCTGAGTCTCCTTGCTTTCTTGAATGGGAGGTGTCGCCGAACGATTGAAGAGGAAGGATTCATTCCCTCTTTTCCAGTGAATGTATTCGAGCCCTAGGGCCGAACACAAAGCCATAAACAGGAAGCTGAAGGAGAGGATAAGTTGAGTCTTTTTGGAAGAGGGGGTGGGAGAGTCGGTCCTCGGCATATATCAGATGTTTGTGAGAATTTTTTTTGTCTGTTTGAGATATGAAGCGAAGCTTTGATCCGCTCCCTGCATTCTTACATTTGGTTCGATGCCTTCTTCCCAGATTTTTATATCGTCGTTAAGATGGAAGATGGCCGTAGTCAGCAACAAACCGCTTCCATCTTCTAGGGGAATAAACTTATGCTTTGCTACCAGGCCGGGTGTGGGATATCCGATGATTTTTGCCTGTCTATGTTCCCTGAAAATTGCGGCCGCAGCCTCGGCGGGTCCTATGGTCGCCTGATTTGTCCAAACAAGGAGAGGAAGATGTGCCAATTCCGGTTTAGAGGGAGTGGAAAGTTCCTCTTTTTTTCCTCTGTTGTCTTCAAAATAACCGACGTTTTTCGACTGGAGGAAAAGGTTGACAAATTTTATCATAGCGTCAAAATTTCCTTGATAGCTGTTTCTTAAATCGATAATGAGGGATTGGCTTGAAGTCTTCAGACGGGGGAGAATGGATGTCCTGATCTCCTGGATACAGGCAGAATTAAAGCTGTAAATGCTCAAAATTCCACTTGTTCCATCTGAAGGTATATAGGCGAAGGATTTATCAAAAAGCTGTTCCCGTTGAACTTCCAACTCTTCGTTTTCATTTGCACGCATGACTCTGATGCGAATGGGATCGTTTGTTTTATCTTTGAGTGTGAGGTTGGCTTCATACATGCTCATGGTCAGCGTTGATCGTCCATCAAGAGCACTGATGGTGTCTCCAATTTGAATCCCCTTTTTCTCTGCAGGAGAATTTTCAAGCATGCCTATCACCACAGGAAATGTTCTGTATTTTTTGTAGAGGATAATTCCGACATCCTTCAGGTTCCCATCCTCCATCTGCTTGTGTTTGGAAACGGCCTCTTTCGTGAGATAGCTTGAGGATGCATCGAGTGAATTGACCAATCCTTTGAAGGCTCCTTCCATTGTCCCGGAGGGATCGGGTTCATCCACATAATCATCTTTAATATGATTGACTACCTCCCGGACGATCCCGAGGGTTCCCTTTGCGGGTCTCTGAGTCGATAGTCCGGGAAGAATGTCACTTTCAAAAAGGAAGAAAAGTGAACTCGCGGCCAGCAGGAAGAGGAGCGTAATTCTTATAGTTTTTCTTTTCATTTTTTTTAAAAATAGAAACTAAATTGTATCATCTTCCCTTCAGCCATTGCAAGGGATTCAAAGGATCGGTCTTGAAGTTGATCTGGAAGTACAGGGCTGTCCCTTTTAGAGATCCGGTATCTCCAATCACAGCAATTGGCTGGCCGGCAACGACGATCTCTCCTTTCCGGACCATAAAACTTGTGCAGTGCCCATACATGGAATAATAGGCTAAACCATGATCTATAATGATCAAGTTTCCGTAAAAACCTTGAAAATAGTCTGCATACACAACTTTTCCGGGATGGATTGCCAAAATTTCAGAATTTTCCTGCGTGGCTATTTCGATGCCGTTATTTTGGGTGGCGGTTCTAAATGTCGGGTGTCGTACAATCCCAAAGGTTGTGACGATATTTCCCTGGATAGGCCATGGGAGCGATCCCTTTTTCTCATAAAGAGGAATGACGGTGAAAGGAAGGGAACTTTTTTCCTTGATCAAACGATCGATGAGCTTCTGGAGCTGTTCGGCTCTGACTTTGAGTTCATCCAGAGTTTCAAGATGTGTCTTCTTGTCTTTATTGATTTTCTGGATGAATGTTCTGTTTTTTCTTTCCTGATTGTCTAAATCCTTTTTTTTGTTTCTGGAATGGGTGAGAAGTTCGGACACTTCCTGTTTTTTGGCTTCTATTCGTTCTTCCGTGTCTTTGAGTTCGGTCAATGTCTGCATAAATGAAAGGACAATGCTCTCTTGATATTGGGCCAGGAGAGAAAGGTGTTTGCTTTCTGACATGAGATCGGCCACATCGGTCGCCCTGAACAGAAAATCAAGGTAACTCATATCTCCAAATTTGTAGAGAGTCACTAAGATCTGAGATACGGATTTTTTTTCTTTTTCCAGTTTCGCTTTTAAGGGAGGTATTTTTTGCTGGACAGCAGTGAGTTCCCGGTTGGCCTTTTCCATCTGTAGAGTATATCCGGCAATATCATTTTGAATCAGTTTCTTTTCAAAACCGATCTGGTCTAGCTGTGAAAGGATGGACGTCTTTTTTGAATCCAAATTTTTGATGTTTTTCTGGAGCCGTTCCCTCTCTTTCTGGAGTTTTTCCAGCCGTTCTTTATAAACAGAGAACTCCTCCTGGCTGTAAACGTGGACTGGAAGAGATAGGGATAAAAAAACGGAAAGGATAAAGACACTAAAGAAGGGCCATGAATGGGCCTTTAACCAAAATTGAAGAAACCTCATTTTTTGTGTTTGCGAAGTGAGTATATGATTCCTCCCAAAACACCGATAACCAGCGCAAAAACAATATCAGCGACAAGAGAAAAAGAAAGAGCAGAAGAATTGAGGATGCCATAGGATGTAAATATTGTCATGTACAAAGCTTCTCGTAATCCCAATCCATTGATCGTAATAGGGATTGTCAGCACGATGAGGACGATGGGGATGAAGATGAAATAGTCAATGAGGGGGATATCGATATGAAGAGCTTTGCCCACAAAATAGTAATGAAGGATCACGTTGATCTGGAGAAGAAACGCCCAAAAAAGGGCTTTCAATAAAGCCTCCTTTTTTTCTTTGTAAACGAAAACGATCTCTCTGAATTCACAAATTTTCCGTTTTGTTTTTCCGAGGACACCGTGTTGAGGAATTTTATCTAATAGTTTTCCAGTAAGGGGTGTAAAAAAAAACAGGATAGCCGAGAGGCCAAGGAATCCGACCATGAGGGATATCCAAATAACCGGTATTCGCTGAGCTATGTCCAGGCGGAAGAGGGACACACTAAGGGCAAATATTAGAAGAATGATGATTCCGGATAATCTTTCCACAAATACAATCGCCGTTGACTTGATCACAGATTTGGAATACCGGGATCCATCCAAAATCCGGACAACATCCCCCCCGAATCTTGTGGGCAGAAAAAGGTTGAAAAAGTTGCCGACGAGATAGGACTTGGCCAGGAATCCAAGAGGGACGTGATTGCCTTGGGCACGGATGAGAATTTGCCACCTGTAGGCGCTGATCAAAAGCCCTAAAGAATGAAGCGAGAAAGAGAGGCCGATCCAAAAAAGACTGGCCCCCTTTATGGATTCTCCAATATCGCTTATGGGAGTCTTTTTTATCAGAATAAATGCGATGATGGATAAACTGAAGATGAATTTGAAAACGAAAATAAAAAAGTTACTTCGTTTTGGCATTCGCTAGGCTCACGGATCTATTCTTTTTTCTTTTTCGAGAAAAAATATTCCTTGGTAATTTTACCCAGCATTCCACTTAAAATGAGCAGGGATATAAGATTGGGGAAGGCCATAAATGCGTTGGCCATGTCGCCGATATTCCAGATGATATTGAGATGCACACCTTGAATGTTGGCCCCAACAAAAAGCAGTGAAATAAACGCAATGCGATAGGGGTGGATGACCTTAACGCCAAAGATATACTCCAAACATTTTTCGCCGTAATAACACCATCCGAGAAGTGTGGAGTAGCCGAAGAGAAATGAGCTAATGGCGATGATATAACCTCCAAACGGGATCACGGAATCAAAGGCTGCGGCTGTGAGGGCTGTGGAGGTGAGGGCATCGGATGCGCCGAATGCTGCAGTCTTGAGATACATGCCGGTGATCACAATTGTCAGTGTTGTCAGCGTGTTGACGAGGATGGTATCGATAAACGTTCCTGTCATGGCGATGAGGCCGTTTTTGGAAGGATCGGCCGACCTGGACGCAGACTGGGCAATGGCCGCCGAACCCAGTCCTGATTCGTTGGAGAGCATCCCCCTGCGCACTCCTAAAATCATAGTCTGTCTGATCGAGGTCCCCACCATGGCTCCACCGAGGGCTTTTACGGAAAAGGCGGATTGGAAGATAACGCCTAATGCATGAGGAAGATTGGTGATGTTGGCTATGATAATGATGAGGGCGCCTATGAAGTAAAAGATGATCATTGCAGGGACCAGTCGCTCGGATACGGCTCCGATGCGTTTGATGCCTCCGAGGATGACGGCCCCGACCATAGCGCTAATGACCAGCCCGGTTATCCAGAAAGGCACGCTGAATTGGTCATTGAATGCCAGGGCCATAGAGTTGGATTGGGCCATGTTTCCTGTGCCGAAGAGACATGCAAAAGCGCCGCAGATGGCAAAAAACATGGCCAAGAATTTGCCGATTTTTTCGTTCTTGATTCCGTGGCGGGCATAGTACATGGGGCCTCCGGACATCTCGCCTAACTTGTTTTTAATCCGGAATTTGACTCCGAGAAATCCTTCGGCATACTTGGTTGCCATCCCAAAAAAACCGGCAATCCACATCCAGACAGGAGCTCCCGGTCCGCCGATCGCTATGGCTGTGGCCACCCCCGCGAGGTTCCCGTTCCCGACCGTGGCGGCCAATGCCGTCATCAAGGCTGCATAGGGAGAGATGTCTCCCTCCTCTTTTTCAGATTTATCCTTGTGCAGCGCGCCTTCGAGAACCATCTTTAAGGAAAGGACAAGCCTCCGGACCTGGATCCATTGGCAAAAGAATGTTAGAAGGATTCCCGTCCCTAAAAGGAGGATGACCATAACCGGGAACCAGACAAAATCGCTCGATATTTTTATGAAAACATGGATTTTATCCAGGAGGGAAAGAGATAAGGAGTAATCACGCACGATGATCTGACCATCCGTAAAAATCTCGATGTCATCTTGAAAAGGAGTCAGATTTAAAAGATCCATTTTTATTTCGTATTTCCCTGGCTTGAGATCTGTGAAGGAATAATAACCTTCGGGATCGATCTCTGACTTAATATAGCTTCCTTCCCCTGCGGATCTTAAAAGAATGGATCCCTTGGTATAGGGATTTCCTTTGGGAAGAAGAGAGATCTTCCCTTTGATCTCAGCGGCTTCGAGTGATTGGAAACCGATCAGAAGGACAGAAACAAAAATAAAAACGAATATTTTTTTCTTCATGTGCTCGTTATCCTATTATGATTTTTATAAGAATGAAAAGAATGGCTGGGGGTGAGAGATATTTGATAGAAAATACCCAGATATGGCGGATTGCGAATTTTTTGCTGCCGGATTTTATTTCTTCGATGGCCTTTTTCACGCCCCAAACCCAGCCCACAAAAAGACATATAAGCAGTGCGCCAAATGCAAGAGCGATATTTCCAAAGATAAGATCGACTTTGGCCCAGAATGCCCACTTCGTGAGAAATTTCACTCCACCCCAGGAAAGAGCGGAAGGAATACCTAAAACGGCGGCGCATAATCCCATCAATACGGCGGCTTTTTTTCGGGTCCACTTCCGCTCGTCGACAAAATAGGCGACTGGCACTTCGAGGAGAGATATGGTTGAGGTTATAGCCGCCACCAAAAGCAGCAGGAAGAAGAGCGTGCCAAATATCTGTCCACCCGGGAGCTTTGAGAAGATGAGGGGAAACACTTTGAAGACCAGGCTGGGTCCCGAATCCGGAGAAATACCCGGGATAGCAAAGAGCGTAGGAAATATGATCAGACCAGCCAAAAGGGCGATGAGCGTATCCGCGAATGAGACCCATCCTGCGGAGGAGACCAGATTGTCTTTTTTGTTGATATAGCTGCCGTAGGTGATCATGGTCCCCATCCCGAGACTGAGCGAAAAAAATGCCTGTGTGAGAGCGAAGAAGACGATTTTGAAGTTCAGCTTGGAAAAATCCGGCTTGAGATAGAATTTGATTCCCTCTCCAGCTCCAGGGAGGGTCAAGGCTCTTATTGCAAGAAACACAATCAAAACAAAGAGGATGGGCATTAAGACTTTTGTGTATCTCTCGATTCCCCCTTTGACTCCTTTGGAAATAATATATGCTGTGATGAAAAGAACGACTGCAAAAAAGAAGAGAACCAAAAAGGGATTGGAAGAAAAATCCGTAAATGTCTTTTCGGTCATTTGGCTGGTCACTGTTCCGCGAAACGCCCCTGTAATCATTTTGACAAAATATCCGGCGAGCATACCTGCCAGAACGGCGTAATAGGATAGGATAGCGATCCCTGTAACCATCCCTAAATAACCTATACCTTTCCATGGAGATCGAGGTTTAATAGAATGGATGGCTCCAACAGGATTTTTCTGAGTATGGCGTCCGATGGTAAGCTCGGCCAGCATGACTGAAAAGCCGATGAGCGCCACTGCCAGAATATAGACAAAAACAAAAACAGCCCCGCCGTTTTCGCCGACCACCATTGGAAATCGCCAGATGTTGCCCAACCCAATAGCGGATCCGGTGGCGGCAAAAATAAATCCGGCCTTGGAGCCCCAGCTGCCTCTTTGCGTCAAATTCTGGCTCTCCATATTCTTCTCCTAAAACGAGTCCAAATCTTGTACTCTGTTCTTGTTCAGTATTTATTATCATAAACCTTTGAATTTGTAAAAGATTTCTTGGGACTTTGTAAACATCTTCATTTCTGTATTTATTTAAGAGTCGGACGGAACCCTTACGAGGTATGTCTCCATTCCTCGCTGAAGCTTCCGGGCGGAGACACACTTCTCGACGTCCATCCGACTCAGCTGCAGGTGTTAAGCAAGAGGATGCATTCCTCCCAAGCAGATCTATCTTGAAAGAGATGAAGGGAGGGCGAAGCGGTGTATCTCTGCGCGCAACGACGGAGGAGTGAGGACGGAGGTGCGCCGTGGAGGGGTCCCGCCTTCATCTCAAGCAGAAGATGACGAAGTGTGATTTCTAATCGACTTGCTAGGATTTGGTTAGGTTGCAAATTTGGAGCTGTGCTATTAAAATCATAGTTAAAAAAACTCTGGGAGAGCAACATGCCAGCCATCGAGATAAAACCGGATATCTACTGGATCGGTATCAATGACAGGACCACTGACTTATTTGAGGGCTTGTGGCCTATTGCCCAGGAGGGAGTTTCTTATAACTCATATTTTATCGACGATGAAAAAAAGACGATTATCGATTTGACCAAAGCCTTTAAAGGGGATGAATTTATCGCTCAAGTCGATGATCTCACCGATATTACAAAGATAGATTATATCATCGTCAATCATATGGAGCCCGACCATTCCGGACTGATGAGGACGTTGCTTCGTATTGCTCCGGATGTGACGATTTTCGGTTCCGAAAAAACCAGAGAAATGCTGGAAACCTTTTATTCTATTACGGACAATGTCAAAGTTGTCAAAGATGGAGACACTCTTTCTCTTGGCCGGAGGACACTGAAATTCATTTCGACGCCATTCGTTCATTGGCCTGAGACCATCATGACATATGAGATGGACCAGAACATTTTGTTTTCGTGTGATGCATTTGGCGGTTATGGAGCTTTAAGAGGGGGCATTTTTGATGACGAATGCCGGGATTTTGAGTTCTATAAAAAAGAGGCTTTGCGGTATTATGTCAATATTATTGCCAATTTCAGCGCTCGGGTTCTATCGGCGATAGATAAATTGAAAGATATTCCAATGGATATCATAGCTCCATCGCATGGATTGATCTGGAGAAAAGAGCCGAATCTCATAATAGACCTCTATAAAAAATGGGCCGAGTATGCTTCGGGAAAAACCGAATCCGGCGTGACTCTCATTTACGGCTCGATGTATGGAAATACTGAAGTCATGATGAACGCCGTGGCTCTGGGGATCTCTCAATCAGGTGTCCCTTTTGAGATTTTTGATACCGCGCGAACCCATTCCAGCTATATACTCCCGTCCTTGTGGACAAAACAAGGCGTAATGATTGGCGCTCCCACCTATGAAGTCTCCCTTTTTCCTCCTGTATCCGATGTGTTGAAAATGGCGGCTCATAAGCACATAAAAAATAAAAAGGCGGCCTATTTTGGCAGCTATGGATGGAGTGGGGGAGCTCTGCGAGGCTTAAAAAGCATTGTAGAACCTTTGAAATGGGAGCTGTCGGATGTCTTGGAATTTGTTGGCTGTCCATCTGATAGCGATATCAAAAAGGCCGAGGCCTTTGGACGAAAATTTGCGGAACAGATAAAAAATATTTCCGCTTAATTATAATCGCCCTGAATTAATCACGAGTTGAGAATGCCTCAGATGCGAGGCGTCGACGTATAAGGGTGTCCTCCTGATCTATTGTTGAGAGACGGGATGCCTTCCATATTTTATAGCAAAAAGGAGTTTTGGCAAGTCAAAGAGATTGTGATAATATAGCCGACAAACGTTAAGAGGAGGATCTTATGGAGAAGAACTGGAAAGAGATTCTGGCCAAATGTTTTGAAGACATCCAAATTCTTGTGACAAGTATTTATGAAACTCGAGAGAAATTTGAGAATTTTTGTGAATATATTGCTGAACCTGCCTTAGAAAACTTAAAAGAAGAACTGGAATCGTATAAAGTTGGAGCTAAAATACAAAGCGTCAAAGGGCATTCACTCTCTTTCCAGACAAATTTTGTAAAGTCAAGTATCAGTCAATTTCAATACAAGGTGTATCTGCCGAAAAATTCTATTCAACTGAACTTAAATTTTCGAGTGGGAGGGAGAAAGAACAAGAAGGATTTGATGGAGGAGCAGGAATATCCCTTTATGGGCGGAATCGCTCCTCTTGCTGTAATGGATATCTCTAAGGAGGATTTTATCCTAGAGGTGATTCGCCATTACCGGAATTTCCTTTTCACGTCTACCGTAAGTGCCGGGTAATTTTGCTTCTTGTCGTCTATAGATTTATTCATATTGAAAAATGACCTTAAATCAGAAGAGCCTATTTTGCACGGTGCCGCCGCTGCAAAAGATCCCCTTCCTTATCCATGGATTCGGCACAAGTGCCCTTACTGAAAGTGCGATAAAAAATACTCCTGAGTGGAAGGATTTCGCTTTGATATCTCTCAGACAGGTGCATTCAGATAGCATTCATTACCTTAAAGTCCCTCCTTTAGAGCTATTGAGTGGAGATGCTTTAATCACGGACCTTCCTCATGTGATGCTTTTGATCCGAACGGCGGATTGCCTCCCTGTCCTTTTTGTTTCCAAAGAGCATAAAGCCATTGGGGTCGCTCATTGTGGCTGGAGGGGAACGGCTAAGGGTTTAGTGCAAAAAGTTGTTGAGACCATGGATCATACTCTCGGAATCCGGCCGAGCTCTCTTGTTGTAGCTCTTGGGCCGTCTGTCGAACAGGGATGTTATGAGGTTGGGAATGATGTGAGGAATGGTTTTCAGGACCACGAGAATGAGCTCGCATCTCACTTTTTTAAACTCAATCCCAACCGGAAGGAAAAGTATTTTTTTGGCTTGAAAGAGATGAATCGGTTTCAACTTTTGTCTGCTGGAGTTGAGGACAAAAACATCCATTCTATCAATCGGTGTACAGTGTGTGACAAGAAATATTTTTCTTACCGCCGGGACGCGGATGAGACAGGGCGGATGATCAATTTCATCGGAATATCCTCATCATCATAATTCTTATCGTTATATTTGCTTTTTCGTTTCTTTTTTTTTATGCTAACAAACAATCAATTTATTTTAGTCTCTAGGTGGATAGGATAATGAATAAAACGTACTTAGAAATTTCTATTCCGGAACTTTCGCTGTTTAAAAAAGGAAAGGTCCGGGAAATATTTGAGATGGAGGACAGCCTTCTTTTTGTCGCCTCTGACCGCATTTCCGCTTTTGATTGGGTTCTTCCCTCTCTCATCCCGGATAAGGGGAAAATACTGACGCAACTTTCAGTATTCTGGTTTGAGTTCACCTCTGACTTGTGTCCCAATCATGTTTTGACCGCAAAATTTGATGAATTCCCATCCCTTCTTCAAAAGTATAGGGATAGGCTGGAAAAACGGTCTTTGCTGGTCAGGAAAACGGAAGTGCTTCCTGTTGAATGCGTTGTACGGGGGTACTTGGAAGGCTCGGGATGGAAAGACTATCTTGCCACAGGTGAGACAAGCGGAGTTAAACTCCCGATGGGCTTGAAACAGGCCGACAAGTTGGATGAAGTCATTTTTACCCCCGCCACAAAAGCGGATGAGGGACATGACATGAATATTTCATTTGAGGAGATGCAGGACCTTATTGGCGGCGAAATGGGACAGAAGCTGAAAGAAATTAGCATCTCCCTTTATAGGAAAGCGTCCGAATACGCTTATTCAAAAGGAATCATTATAGCTGACACCAAATTTGAATTCGGGATCAGAGATGGGGGCATCGTGCTCATCGATGAGATTTTCACCCCTGACTCTTCTCGATTCTGGCCGGTGGCAAGCTATTCTCCCGGTATGTCTCAACCCAGTCTTGACAAACAATTTGTTCGAAATTACTTGGAAGGATTAGATTGGGACAAGAATTCTCCAGCGCCTGAACTGCCTCCCGAGATAATCGCACGTACAGCGGAAATCTATTTGGATATCTTCCAGCGTCTCACGGGGAAAAATGAACTCTGATGGATGATCGAGTTGATCTCCATATCCATTCAGACAGAAGCAGCGATGGAGATTATTCGCCCGAACATATTGTGGATTTGGCAAAAAAATCCGCTCTTCGGGCCATTGCGATTTCCGATCATGATACGGTAGAAGCGTATCCCGAGACGATTCGTTATGGTGAGGAAAAGGGCGTTGAGATTATCCCGAGCTTAGAGTTAACGACTCTTTTTGAGGGGCGTGAGTTCCATCTCCTCTGTCCATTTATAGATTGGAAAAGTGCCGTTCTTGGAAAACTTGTCAGGGAGGTGGCTGAAAGACGTCGACATGAAGCGAGAGATAGAGTTGAAAAACTACAAAACCTGGGATTTGATATCAGTTGGGAAGAGGTTCTTCAAGCTTCAGATCCATTCCCTCCGCTGGGCGTCACCATCGCACAATTGATCTTAAACAAGGCCGAAAAAAACAAAACACCCGGCTTTTCCCAATACCTGGAAGGTGAAAACAAGCTGTTTGCTCCTTATTCTTTTTATAAAGATTATTTTATGGAGGGGAAGCCCGCTTCTGTAACAAAGCGGAATGTCGATCTGTTGGATGTCCTCGATAAAGTCCTTTTATCCGGAGGTGTTCCCGTCATCGCTCATCCAGGCGCGTATTTTCAGAATACGAAAAAAGAGGACCTCATTCGACTAAAAGAACGAGGACTTAAAGGGCTCGAGGTCTATTCGTCCTACCATGATGATGCACAAAAATCTGAATACAAATTAATCGCAGAGGAATTGGACCTCGTTCCCACGGCAGGATCTGATTTCCATGGCTCTATCAAACCTCACATTCATTTCGGAGAACTCGAAGAGGGAGGATATTGGATGGTAGAAAAATTAAAGAAAAGGAGGCCTTAAATGAATGCCAACTGGTTGGACCTCATTCTTTTGGTGATTCTTGGATTTTCGGTTCTCTTTGGTATCATGAAAGGTCTTGTCAGGCAAATTATCGGCATTCTTGCGGTCATCGTAGGATTGATTTTAGCTGTCAATTATTATCCCTTTGTTTCAGTTTTTTTTTCACGGTGGCTCAACAGCATCACTATCTCTAATTTCATTGCTTTTATCGTTATCTTTATTATCGTCTTAAGCATGGGAGGAGTTCTATCCTTTCTTTTCTCAAAGATAATGAAGGGGCCCTTGAAATTTGCTAACAATGCCATGGGTGGAGGATTGGGCCTGCTGAAAGGCCTGCTCATCTGTGGAGTGATTGTGTTTGCGCTGCTTGTGTTCCCTTTCAAAGAGGACGCGTTAAGGCAGTCTTTTCTTGCTCCCTATTGCTTGCGAGTTACAAAGGCGGTGATTTATCTCATCCCGGATGATTTGAAAGAAAAATTCAACGAGGCGTATAAAGATATTGTCAAAAAAGGGAAGGAAGATGCCAGAAAAGTCTAAACAAGTGTCCATCCACCAGAAAATGGAAGTTCTTATTAAGGAACTCGTTGATAATGATCTGCCTCTGAAAGAAGTCTTGAAGGAATTCGAAAAGATCTACATTGAGACCTCCTCTCAGAAATACAATGGGAACAAAACCAAAATGGCCAAAGCGCTGGGGATACACCGCAACACACTTCATAATTTGACCAAGGCCCTTCACATAAAATAACCTCTTTTTTTAGCACTCTTTCACCTGGAGTGCTAAAAAAGTCATTTTTTCCTCTTGACAAACTTCGGTTTTTATACTAAATTAGCACCTTCACAACTAATCTGCTAATTATTATTAATTTTATAGGAGGTATTTATGAATGTAGTCCCATTACATGACCGGGTTCTTCTCAAACGTTTAGAAGAGAAGGAAGTTGTCAAGGGTGGAATCATCATCCCTGACACGGCCAAAGAAAAACCACAGGAAGCCGATGTTATCGCTGTTGGTAAAGGC
>SDBT01011460.1_pt1 | contig 14259 bp, 11 predicted proteins | sample 2277101 | NCBI WGS metagenome assembly SDBT01 (sample SAMN10404973, study PRJNA504765) | marine sediment metagenome | isolation source: marine sediment core GS10_PC15, 103 cmbsf | place: Arctic Ocean: Southern Knipovich Ridge | collected 2010 | reverse complement strand
ACAGTCCGGCCGCCAGCAGTCCGCAGAGCGCTGCGAGATCCGGGAGACCGACCGGCGCGCCGCGGGCGGCACTCGTATCCGTGAGGATGGCAAAGATGATCGCGGGCGCCAGCGCGATCGCGCAAGTGAACAGGAAACCGAATAACGGAACTATGACACCGTTCCACCATTCATCGACGCCTTGCAGAAGCGGCAGGGCCGGCAGATCGTCCTCGCCATACGCCGATTGATGTACCGTGTTGAACGAGAGGGCCGCCAAAGCCCCTTCGGTGAAAAGAAACACGAGCATCCCCAGGCACGTTGAGCGTACGCCTCCGAAGGCGACCAGGAACCCGGCCCCAACGAATCCGACCGTGATCACGATCCAGGCAGTAAGCAACACCATGAGATTGTGCATGCGTAGCGGGTAGGCAAATACGCGTGGCAGCGCCGCCAAGTACGCCGACAGTCCGCTGCGTGTATCCGGCGAAACGTCGGTAGGTACCGGCTGCGTGTCGAAAGGCAGGGGCAACATCGTCGAAGGACCGGCCGCCGGAGGTAGTATGGTGGGGAAATCCTCCTGGCCAACGCTCTCCTGCGTCTCTCCGTGGGCAAGGTCAGTCAGGTCGGCCAGCGACACCAGCCTGTCAGAATCGCTCTCGATCCTTATGCTGAAGATCTCACCGCACTTCTTGCAGCGTGCCCGTTTGCCGAGCGAGGACTCAGCAACCTTGTATTTTGCGCCGCATTGGCATAGCACGGTCGGCATGGCGGCCTCACCGATTTGGCCAGGGGCTCACCCCCGACCTGGGATCACCCTCGAAACACGATCGATGTGGACTGCGCGCCCTGCGACGAGCGCGCTGCCCGCTACTGACATCCTATGACTTGACCCGTCGCTCTGCAACAGCGGACTATTCGGCTTCGCCCTCGAGTCGCGCGATCTCCGCCCCGACGGCGCGTAGCTTTTCGTCGATGCGCTCGTAGCCGCGCTCGATGTGGTAAATGCGGCTGACGCGGGTGGTTCCGCGGGCGGCCAGGCCGGCCAGCACCAGGGCCGCCGACGCGCGCAGGTCGGACGCCATCACCGGTGCCCCGACCAGCCGCTTGACGCCTTGGACGATCACGGTCGGACCCGACCGGTGCAATTGGGCACCCATGCGGCTCAACTCCGCGACGTGCAGAAAGCGGTCGGGGAAGATCTTCTCGGTCACGATGCTGTTTCCGTCCGCCAGGCACAGCAGCGTCATGAGCTGGGCCTGCAGGTCGGTCGGCATGCCGGGAAACGGCTGCGTGATCACCTCGATCGGCTCCAGTCGGCGGGCCGACGACACCACCACGTTCTTCTCTTTGCGTTCAACCTGCACGCCAACCGCGCTCAGACGGTCGACGAACGCCATCAGGTGATCCAGCCGGCAGTTTTCGAGTTCGAGCTCGCCGTTGGTGATCGCCGCCGCGACCATGAACGTCCCGGCCTCGATGCGGTCCGGGATGATCCGGTACTCGCAGCCCTTCAGCTCCTTGACGCCCTCGATGATGATGCGCGGCGTCCCCTGCCCGTTGATCGACGCGCCGCATTGATTCAGGAAGTTGGCCAGATCGACGACTTCCGGCTCGCAGGCCGCCATCTCGATCACAGTCGTTCCCTCGGCCAGCGCGGCGGCCATCATCGCGTTGGCCGTACCGAGCACGCTCGATCCGAAGGGGCCACCCAGGAACATCTCGGCCCCGCGCAGCTTCTTCGCTTTGGCGACGATATCGCCGCTGACCAGTTCGACGTCGGCCCCCAGCATCTTCATGGCGCGGACGTGCAGATCGACCGGCCGGTCTCCGATCGCGCACCCGCCCGGCATCGCCACCTGGGCCTTGTGACGCTTCGCCAACAGCGGCCCCAGCACGCAGATCGACGCCCGCATCTTGCGGACGACGTCGTACTCGGCATTGCAGTTCATCTCGTCGCGGACCACCAGGCGCAAGGTGTTGTCCGAACGCCACTCCACCTCCACGCCCAGCTTGCCCAGCAGTTCGGCCAACGATTTCACGTCCGCGACGCGCGGCACGTCATGCAGGATCACTTCCCCCTCGCAGAGCAGCGCCGCCGCCATGATCGGCAGGGCCGCGTTCTTCGCCCCTCCGATGCGCACCCGACCCCGCAGACGGGAGCCTCCGCTAATCTGGAAGTATGGCAGTGCCACGACGATCTCCCTCAAGCCACCTGCGTTCGTTCGCTCGCGCGGCAACGGGCGTGCACCACGCGCTCGTGTCCCAAGTCATCCGGATACGTCACGATATCGCGCCAGACGGTTTCGTCCAGCAGGCTCCGCACCGCCGCCGCCTGGTTGTACGCCATTTCCGCCAGCAGATGCCCTCCCGGCGTCAGTCGTTGCGGGGCCTGGTCGATCAGACGCCGCAGAACGTCGAGCCCGTCTTCCCCGGCGAACAGCGCCGCGCGCGGCTCGAAGTCGCGCACGTTCGTCGGCAGGCTCGCCAGCTCGGACTCGGCCACATACGGCGGGTTGCTCACGATCAGGTCGAACCGCCGCTCCGGTTCCCACGGCTCGAACAGGTCGCCCAGGCGGAGCCCGATCCGGCTCAGCACCCCATGACGCTCCGCGTTCCGGCGGGCCACCTCGATCGCCGGCTCGGATACGTCGCACGCGAAGATCGCCACGTCCGGCAGATTCTTCGCCAGGCTGATCGCGATGCACCCGCTGCCGGTTCCGAGGTCCAGAATCGACCGGATCTCGTCCGGGCCGTACCGCACCAGGTGAATCACCCGCTCGACCAGGATCTCGGTCTCGGGCCGCGGAATCAGCACGTCGGGCGTGACCTGAAACTCGAGCGAGAAGAACTCCTTGGTCCCAGTCAGATGTGCGATCGGACGCCCGGTCCCTGCCGCCGTGACCGCCGCCCGAAACCGCCCCAGGACGTCCGCATCGGGCGTCGATTCATAGCGGGTGTACAGCTCGATCCGTTCGCAGCCCATCGCGTGCGCCAGCAGCATCTCGGCGCAGAGCCGCGGCGATTCGATCTCATGCTGCTGAAGAAACCCCCGCGTCCACTTCAACAGCCGCGAGACGGTCCAGGGGCCGTCATCATTCCGAGCCGCGCTCATGACGGCCAACTATAGCAAACCGGCACAACCGCGGACAGCGGCGGCGCGCCGCCAGGCCGGTTCACGAGTCCGCGTGCAACAGACGGCCTTCCATCCCGCCCGCGATCGGCAGAATCGTGCCGCTCAGATGGCCCGCCAGACGGTCGGACGCCAGGAACGTAATGGCGGCGGCCACGTCCTGCGGCTCCGCAATCTTCTGCAACGCCATCGTGGCCTGCACTCGCTGGACCGCGTTCGGATCCCCCAGGGCGTACGCCGCCATCGGCGTCCGCGTCCAGCCTGGACAAACACAGTTCACCCGCCCGCGCGGTGCCAGCCGAACGATTTCGTTCTTGAGGCTCAGGGTCAGCCCGTAGGCCATCGCGGCCTTGGCCGCTGCGTAGTCCGCGTGACCCGCTTCGCCGAAGATCGCGGCGGTGGACGCAACCAGGACGATCGAAGCCGATTCGCGCTTATCGCTGGCCAGGTGTTGCAGGAAGCCCCGGCACGTGAGAAACGCACTGGTCAGATCGGCGTCGAGCGTCTCCCGCCACTGCGACAGCGACATCTCGCACAGCGGCACCGACCGGCTGGTGAAGATGCCGGCGTTGACCACCACCGTGTCGATCCGTGCGAACTCCTCCAGCCCTTTCGCGAACAGCTCCCGCACCTGCGGCTCTTCGCGCAGATCAGCCTGAACGGCCACGTTGGGCGCCTGGATGCGCCCCTGAAGCTCGCGAATCGGCTCGGCTCCGGTGTGGTAGTGCAGAATCAGCCGCGCCCCCTCGCCGGCCAACAGCTCAGCCGTCGCCAGCCCAATCCCCCCGGAAGCCCCGGTGATCAACACGCACGAATCATTCAACCCAGTGTCCACGGTATCCTCCTGCGCCAGCGGCCATCCGACTGGACGGTGATGATAGCCGAATGAGCCATCCGCCGAACCCCGGGGTCCGCGTTGCACGTCCTCCGCGCGCGCCGTAGTATCCGGCGTCTGTATACCCTGACGGGAGTATCTCCAGCTATGCCGAAACGCTATCTGGTAACCGCTGGCCTGCCCTACTCTAACGGGCGTCTGCACGTCGGCCACATCGGCGGAGCCTACCTCCCCGCCGATACCTACGTCCGCTACCTCCGCGCACGCGGCGAGGAGGTCTGCTTCGTCTGCGGCAGCGACGACAACGGCGTCGCGATCGAGATCTCCGCCGCCAAGACCAACTCGACGCCGCAGGAAGTCTCCACCCGCTTTCACGAGCTACAGAAGCAGGGCTTCGCCGGGCTGCGGATCGATTTCGACGTCTACGGCGGAACGCATCAGCCCGCATTCACCGAGCTGCACGAGCGTTTCAGCCAGGAGTTCTTCAAACGGATCTTCGACAAGGGCTATTTCACCAAGCGCAGCACGAAGCAGCTCTACGATCCCAAGGCCGAGCGCTTCCTGCCGGACCGCTTCGTCCGCGGCACCTGCCACCACTGCAACGAACCTGGTGCCACGGGCGACCAGTGCGAGGCCTGCGGCCAGATGATCGATCCGCTTCTGCTGATCAACCCGATCAGCGAGATCACGCACGAGCCGGCCGACGTGCGCGAGACCACGCACTGGCACCTCCGCCTGAACGACTTCGAGAAGCCGCTGCGCGAGTGGCTCGAATCCAAGCAGGGCCATTGGCGTCCGCAAGTGCTCAACTTCGCCCTGGGCCAGATCAAGCAGGGGCTGCCCGAGCGGGCCATGACGCGCGACATCGCATGGGGCGTCCCGGTCCCGCTCGATGATCCCGACGCCAAGAACAAGGTGCTCTTCGTCTGGTTCGACGCCCCGATCGGCTATGTCTCCTTCACCGCCAAGCTCTGCGAAGATCGCGGAGGCAGTTGGCAGGACTACCAGAAGTGGTGGTCCGATCCCGACACCGCCATCGTCCACTTCATCGGCGAGGACAACACCATCTTCCACGCCCTGATCTGGCCGGCGATGCTGATGGCTGACGGCCGCCACCAGTTGCCCCACGAGGTCGTCGCCAACAACTTCATCAACATTCGTCTCAGCGGCGATGAGGCCAAGGTCAGCAAGAGCAAGACGCCCGAGCAGTCGCCGGTCTGGCTCGAGGAGTTCCTCAAGCGGTTCGACCCCGACGCCCTGCGCTACTATCTGACGGCGATCGCGCCCGAGAGCTCCCGGACGGCGTTCGACCCCAAGGACTTCGTCACCCGCAACAACAGCGAGCTGGTGGCCGCCTTCGGCAACTTCGTTAACCGCACGCTGGCGTTCGCCGCCAAGTACTTCGATGGCAAGCTACCCGATGCCGCCGCTCAGACCGACGCCGACCGCGAGCACCTCCGACTCGCGGACGAGACGCTCGAAAAAGTCGGTCACTGCATCGAGGGACATCGCTACCGGGCCGCACTCGAAGAACTGATGAGCTTCGCCCGGGCGTGCAACCAGTACTTCGGCCTCCGCGAGCCGTGGCGCACACGCAAAGCAAACCTCGATGACTGCGCCGCCGCCATCGCGACCTGCATCCACACTGTGCACTATCTCGCGATCCTGGCGCACCCCTTCATGCCCGGGACGACGGACAAGATGATCGAGATGTTAGGACTGCCGGAAGAGACGATTTGTTGGACCTCCCCCGCCGCCCTTGCGAGCGGGCACGCCCTCGGCGAGCCGGCGATCCTCTTCGAGAAACTCGAATCGGACTGCATGGACTAAAGGATACCCCGGTGATGCCTGGCCTACGCACTCGAAACGGTCTGACGCGCGTTACGGTTAGCGGCCGCGCGTTATCCAAAGTAGCGGCCGGGCCCTGTACCGGCCGTCGTTATCGAGTAGCGTTCGCGGCGAACCACGGCCGGTGCGGGGCCCGGCCGCTACAACAGATCGTGCAAGCTCTCATCGTGTTTCGTACGACTCTCTCGATCCTGGTGCTGGGCGCGGTTCTGTCAGGCTGCGACAACAGCCGGACCAAATCCGCGTCACGACCCGCGCCGGAGTTGCCCGCGGTTGCGCTGGATACACCTGAGGCCGCTGCCCGCTGTGTGCTCACCGGCCTGCAAGCCGAGTTGCGCGCCGTTGCCAGCGGCGATCAGGAGCTCGCCCAGGCCGCACTCGAACAACTGCGCTCCATGGTAGCCGCTGAGGCCATCGAGAAACGGCTCAACCGCATGCCCCAATTCGAGGGGTTGCTCGGCGCGGATCTGATCGCCGGCTACATCCGCAACTGGGGCTCGACGATCGCCTATTATGCCGAGGGCTTCCGTTTCGAGCGCATGCGCCGCGTCACCGACACGCCGGCCAAGGTAAGCCTCGTTGTTCCCGCATCGGGGCCCGCGGACGACGCGTTGATCCAGGTCACCTGCCTCCGCCAGGACGACGGCACCTGGCGGGTCTCGCGAATCGAGTTCGTCGGTGAGACCACGACCACCGCGCCCGTCTCACAGCCCGCCCCCGAGCCCTAGTGCAGTCGGTTACGCTGTTCGCACCTTATTCAGGGTGGCACAGGCGTCTCGCCTGTGGCCTCACGGGCGGGACGCCCGTGCCACCCCTGATGTAGAACTTCTGCGAAGGTACACTGGCAGCAGCCTTTTCGGAGCCGATCCTATGCAAATGCCCGCCCTCGATGACACGATCATCGCCGTGTCAACCGGCTGGCAGGCCGCGCCGCTCGGCATCCTGCGCCTCAGCGGACCCGACGCGTTCCGACTGACTGAGCAACTCGGCGTGACGCTGCCCAGGCCCGCCGACCAGCCGCGCTCCGGGTGGTGCGCGGCGTCGCTGGAGCTGCCCGGGCAGTTCAACCTTCCGGCAACCGTCTACTGGTTTCGCGCCCCCCGGAGTTACACTGGCCAGGACGTCGCTGAGATTCACACCGTCGGCAGCCTGCCCGCCCTGCGGGCCATATCGACGCGTCTGCTCGACCTGGGTGCCCGACGCGCCCTGCCGGGCGAATTCACGGCGCGGGCCTACCTCAACGGACAACTGGACGCCGATCAGGTCGATGGCGTGCTCGCCCTGATCAGTGCCCAGGACCGGACCGCCGCTCGGCACGCTGTCCGTCTCAGTCGCGAGTCACAGCGCCCGCGCGTCGAAGCGCTCAGCGGGCGTCTGATCGGGCTGATTGCCGATGTCGAGGCCGGCATCGACTTCGTTGATGAGGAAGACGTCCGTTTCATTACGGCCGCCGAACTCAGCCGGTCCATAGACGAGCTGGTCGACAAGCTTGCCGCCGTCGCCCAACCCGGACGAGATCGCGACCACTCCAGTCGGCCCCACGTCGCTTTGGCGGGTCTCCCCAACGCCGGCAAGAGCACCCTGTTCAACGCCCTCCTGGGGCATGAACGCGCCATCGTCACCCCCGTTCTGGGAACCACGCGTGATGTGCTGTCGGCCGAGATCCAACTTGACGACGTCGCCGCCGTACTCCAGGACTGCGCCGGCCTGGGCTCCAGTACGGACGAACTCGAGTCGGCCGCTCATTTGGCGGCCGAGCGGGCTGCTGATCAGGCCGATCTCGTGCTTTGGCTGCATGAACGCAACGCCGACTGGAAAACCAGCGAGTTGCAAGCATGCCGCCGGGTGCCCCGCGATCGGCGGGTGCTGGTGTTCAGTAAGTGCGACCGCCCCGCGGAGCGCGGAAGCCCGCCGCCGCTGGACTTCGCGGCGACGGTCGAGACCAGTGCGGTCACCGGCGCCGGATTGAGCGACCTGCGGCGGCTGCTGGCCGCGCGGCTGGAGTCCTTCGGAGAGCCACCGGCGGGCGGAATCACGACCGCCCACCTCGGTCCCGCGCTCCCCGCGCGCCGCCGTGCCCGTCGCCTGCTGTCGCAGGCCGACCAGGCGGTTGAGATGCCGGAGTTGGTGGCACTCGAGCTCCGGCAGGCGTGGGAGTCGCTGCAATTGACAGAACGCGGACCTCTGGCAAACGAGGTGCTGGAAACCATCCTGTCTCGATTCTGCATCGGAAAATAGTCAGAAACCATCGAAATGGCGGTGATTTTCGGTGAATTTGGCGGCCCAAGGCCAGAATCGCAGGAGTTTTTTCTGATTGCACGTCGCCACAGCGGGTGAAACCATAACGCTTGACATTGCAGACAGTTACGAGCTGATTCCCAGGTCCGAAGCGTGTCCTGAATGCGGCCGGACCGAAAAAACTGGAGAGCAACGCCACCTGTGTCGATAAAGAATCGTAGTAGCTAAATGATAATGGCCAAAAGCGTCTTGACGAACACTGGTTCTCAGTCAATAATAGTGGGTGTAGTTCTGATAATAATTATACCTCGGTAACGAGGACATGGAAAACCTGGCTTCTTTCCCCTCCGGAGAGCACCGGGGCCCCCTGGGCTACTGGTGCCCTCTTTTTTTGACAGCTACCGGACGCAGCACTGAAGCCAGACCCACCCCTTATCAACACCCCAATCGAACGGCCAGACTACCCAAGCCGCGCGAGCCCGGCTGACGCAGAAACGTGGCGTCGGACGGGTGGCCCATGGCTTCAGCCGTGGGGGGACGCAAATCGGCCGAGCAGTCGATCCTGCCTACGTCGGGCACGGAGACCCGGCGCTGCGTTTCTACGTCGGGCACGGAGACCCGACGCTACGTTTCTACGTCGGGCACGGAGACCCGGCGCTACGCTTTCGGACCGGCCCGCCAGACCCGTCACGGACCCCGCCGCGCGCCGCGACCAGGCTCTCGGTAGCCGATGCGAATGTTCAGTGATATACTAAGTGGAGGTCTAGGGTCAGGTCAGTATCAATGAACTTTCTCGCTTGCGGGTCGTCGAATCGCCTTGCGGCGGGGGTGCAACGCTTCGTGGAGCGCGCCACGCCGAAGGTGATCGCGGGCGGGGCGCCAGAGGTCGAGGTTCGGGCTTCCAGCACCGGCGCTCGAGCAAGCCGGAGCATCGTGGCGGCTTACCCGGCGGCGTTCCCGCGGAGCAGTAGCCGCACTGACGCGGGGTCGCATCTGACCTGGACCGCGAGACGCCGCATGCAGTTTGCCCACAGGAGTGCAGCGATGAGTAACTTCAACATGCTCAAATCGGACGTTCAGTTCTCGGTTTTTCTCGCCAATCGGCCGGGCACGCTGTGCCGCCTGGTCCAGCAGTTGGCCGACAACAAGGTCAACATCGTGGCCATAAGCATGATGGACGGGACCGATCATCGCGTGTTGCGTTTGTTGGCGGAAGACACCGCGCTGGCCCGCGACACGCTTTCCAAGCTTGATCTCTCAACCAGCGAGACCACCGTCCTGACCTCAACACTGCCCAACAAGCCCGGCGCAATCGCCGACGTGATCCAGCGGCTCGACAACGAGCGCATCCAGGTCCACTATGCTTACTGCACCGTCGGCTCGCGTAACGGAAAGTCGCTGGGCGTGTTCAAGGTCTCGAATCTGAACAAGGCCCTCCAGGTGCTTTCGGAACGCAAGCCGAGGCGGAAGGTCAGCGCCACCGCGATCCGCGGGCGCGGACGCCGAACCTAGGGAGGTCGAGTCGCTGGTGGAGGTCCCGCCGTCCGACAATTCTGAGGCCGCTCGGCTGATCGACGACCCGCGTAGCGGCGCCGGACCACGCCGGAGGCTCTACGCTGCTCTCGTCCTGCTGGCATGCGGTGCGGTTCTGGCGCTCGCCGTCTGGCTCGAGCCCGACCCCCACGGCTACGGGACGCATCGGCAGCTCGGATTCGGCAAGTGCGCGATGCTCATCACGAGCGGGCTGCCGTGCCCGACCTGCGGGATGACCACCGCCTTCGCGTACACGATGCGGGGTCGCGTGATCAGCGCGTTTCTGGCCCAGCCGGCGGGCTTATTGCTTGCCCTGGCAACCGTCGCCTGTGCGGCGGGCGCGGGTTGGGTGGTCATAACCGGGCGGTTCCCGCCGGTCCCCGTGCCGGTCCTCACGCCTTATCGCCTCTTTCTGGGATTGCTCGTGGTGCTGATCGGGAGTTGGGGCTTCAAGATCGCGATCGGGCTGCTGAGCGGGGCACTGCCGGATCGAGGCTGACGCCCCCCGCCCGGCGTCGCGCACCCGGAAGCCGACCGCGGGCGCTTCACGTTTGCGGCGGTTTGTGATAGCATTCCTGGATTGTGGACTTCCGCGCGGGGTGAACTCTGCGCTGCCTCCGAGAGTAGCTGCTAACGAAAAGGGCTGGGATGGCGAAGAGCGCCCCCCAAAAAGAGCAGGAATCCGGTTCGGACGAACCGCCGGTCTTTTCCGACAAGGACAAGTCGCGGGCGCGCCAGTGGTTCAAGAAGGCGCAGGACCTGCGTGAGCGGCGTGACTACGACTACGCCATCAAGTCGTACCTGCAGGGGCTGGAATTCTGGACCGACGCGGTCGAAGAAGGCCACATGCCGCTCTGGTCGTTGGCGATCCAGCGTCAGCAGGCCGGTGGCAAGAAACCCGGCACGATGGAGCGTCTGAAGAACCCGATCAGCGGTAAGGACGCCAAGAAATGCATGCTCAACGCCGAGCACTTGATGGCCAAGGACCCGACCAACGCCGGCTACCTGGACGGGCTGCTGAAAAACGCCAAGCGTGCCGATCTAGCCGGGACGCTGAGCTGGATTGCCCCCAAAGTCTTCGACTCGATGCGCAAAGAGAAGAAGCCCAGTCCGGCCCGTTTCAAGGCCTTCCGGCAGGTGCTGGTCGAGGCCGCCCGGCGAGCGGACCAACGCGGCGACCCGCTGCACACGGCCTGGTGCTACGAACAGGCGGTCAACGCCGTCGACTATCTGGTCGTTCGCAACCCGACGGACATGGCGCTGAAGGATGAACAGCGGGACCTGTCGGGCCGGCTCACCATCGCGCGTGGCAAGTACGAGGACGCCGATTCGTTCCGCGATTCGCTCGTGGACGCTGAAAAGCAGAAGCTGCTGCACGATGCCGAGCGGGCTCAGCAAAGTGACCAGACGTTGGAAGCGTTGATCGCGGCCGCGCGTCAGGAGTACGAGGCCGACCCGACCGTCGCGGTCAAGATCAACGCCTACGTCACCGCCCTGCTCAAGCCCGAACGCAAGCGTGAGGAAGCCATCGCGATCGACGTGCTGACCAAGACCTACGAGAAACTCTCCAACTACAGCTTCAAAGAGCGGGCCGACGACGTCCGCCTGCGGCAACTGCGCCGCAAGGTGCGGCGCTGGCACGAGCGGGCCGAGCAGACCGGCAGCGCGGACGACCAGCAGCAATTCCGCCTGGTGGCCCTGGAGGAGAAGCAGACCAGACTGGACATCTTCCGTGAACGGGTCCGCAAGTATCCCACCAACCTGCGGCTGAAGTTCCATCTGGGCAGCGCCCTGTTTCACTCCACGCAGCACGACGAGGCGATTCCGCTGCTCCAGGAGGCCAGCGCCGACCCGCGCAGCCGCGTGCGGGCCCGACTGATGATCGGCCGCGCGTTTTTCGAGAGCGGGTCGTTCACCCAGGCCGCCGAAGTCCTCGCCGAAGCCCTCGAGTCTCACGATGTGGGCGGCGACGATATCAGTAAGGAGATGTTGTATTGGATCGGCCGTGCCAATGAAGCCGGCGGGAACGTCGAGGAAGCCCTGGCGACTTTCGGCAAGCTCCTGCGGCAAGACTATAACTACGCCAACGGTGACGCCCGCAAACGACACGATACACTGAAGAACGATCAGCAAAATTAGTCCGACGAACGGAGCAAAGGAAAAATAAAGTGGCACACTCGCTTTCCGCCAAGAAACGAATCAGACAAAATCAGATGCAGCGGGCTCGCAACCGCGCCCGCCGCACCGTGCTCAAGTCCCGGGTGCGTGCCTTCAGCGATGCGCTCGCGGCCGGTGATGTTGCAACGGCCGAGAGCAGTTATCGCGGGACTTGCAAGCAGCTCGACCGCGAAGCCAATCGCGGCTTGATCCACCGCAACGCCGCCGCCCGACGAAAAAGCCGTCTGGCCCAGCGTCTGAACGCCCTGAAGCAGAGATCATCTGCCTGACCGCGCATGACCCTGCCGCGCAGTCGACCAAACCGGCTAGGTCGACCCCGCGGCAGCGCGCAGTCCACTCGGCGCCCCCCTCCCACCCGTTGGGTGAGTGGGGGCGTGTCATCTGTAGATCGTAACCGCGACACGTCACGGCTACCGGCCGCGACCGGGGTTACGCGTAGACGTCCAATCCCCCGCCGATGGTCTCGCCCAGGTAGGCGCCGCTCGGCGTCGCCTGCGGTTCGAGCGTCTCGGCTGAGGCTACCATGTCCGCGTAGGACTTGGCGGAACCTCGCACCAAATCCACCACGGCCGAGCCCGAGGTATAGACGGTTTCGCGTTGGTCCGGCGCGGCGAGTGTACCATGCTCTGTCGACTCGATCGCGCGTGGCTCAACCTGCCCCGGCGGCAGGTCGACAGCCCCAGGAGGCGGCAGTGCGCTGACTGCCATTCCTGCGTCGTGTAACGCGTACATTGGAACACCTCCAATCTCACGACTGGAAGGCATCGCTCCACCCTGGAAGCTGGGTGTCCGCGCTGCGGAGATTCAACTCAATACTTCAAATTGATCCGTCCGCGTGTCAAGCCGCCCGCCCCGAAGATTTTCCCACCTGCCGCCCGGGCTGCATTATCACACGTTTGACAGCCGTCTCGTTGAGCATACTCCTGAACGTGCGTCCGTGAGACGTGTGGGGGCGATAACGCATCGGGCGGAGTTGCGGTCGCAATTCACAGCGGGCACTACCACCCAGCCTGGGTGGAGTAGTCCCGCGAAGGGACTCCCCACCCCAGGCAGAAAAACCGCGCTGGGACACTGTCAGGCGACATGTCAGATGTGGCACGGCGATTGCAGAAACTCCGCGACAGTTCGCCAAACCCGCAGGGGGCGGCGAGACGAAGCGTGATGGAGAGTCCACCATGGTCCGAATAGCGATCAGGCTGTGCACGAGCCAGTCGAACACGCCGCGCGGGCGAGACGGACACGACTGCTTCCGGCCCCGAGCAAGCCAGCGCCTGGCTCTGGGTTGGCCGGTACGCCGCACGCGAAACCGACCCGTGTTACTGAGAATTCGCCCGGCGCTACCGCCGCGCCCGGGAGCAAATTAGGTCAGCGACGCCGGCTGAGCGTCCCTGACACGGCCAGGGTGGCACCGGCGTCCCGCCGGTGGCGAGACGGGCGAGCCACCCGCGCCACCCGGTCTTGACAGACGCTCGTGGCGCGCAGTTGCGCCGCCGAACCCTTCTGTTTCCACCAACGTACCTTAAGATAACGCAGCCGGATAAACTCGGGAGCGATCATGCCATCACGCAGGAAGACTCAGCAGGTCAACGTCGGCAACGTCAAGATCGGCGGCGGCGCGCCCGTCGCGCTTCAGACGATGACGACCGGGCGGACGCACGCCGTTGACGAATGCATCGCCGAGGTGCGTAAGCTCGCCGAAGCGGGTGCCGATCTGGTGCGTGTCGCGGTGCCGGAGAAGCGTGACACGCAGGCGTTGCCGGAGATTCTGGACGCCAGCCCGGTGCCGATCGTCGCCGACGTGCATTTCCATTATCAGCGGGCGCTGGAAGCGGTCGCGGCCGGCGTGCACAAAATCCGCCTCAACCCCGGCAATATCCAGGACCGCAAACAGGTCGACCAGGTCATCGCCGCCTGCAAGGAGCGCGGCATTCCAATCCGCATCGGCGTTAACGAAGGCAGCGTCGTCGAGCGCAGAAACCGGGAGTTGCGCGCCACCGAAAAGGCCACGCTCGAGCAGGACTTCCGCGGCAACCTGGTCCGCCTGATGATCGAGAAGCTCGACGAGTATCTGCGGATCTTCGACGAGCACGACTTCCACGACGTGGTGCTCGCCGCCAAATCGCCCGACCCGCGCATTGTCATCCAGGCCTACACCGCGATCAGCGCGCGCTACGACTATCCGCTCCACCTCGGCGTCACGCACGCCGGCCCGCCCGAGACCGGGCGCATCCGCTCGATCACCGCGCTGGGCACTCTGCTCGCCAACGGCATCGGCGACACGATCCGCATCTCGTATGCCGCCGATCCGATCCACGAGGTCGAGGACGGCAAGGAGCTGCTCTGCTGCCTGGGGTTGCGTCAGCGCACCGAACCCGAGCTGATCGCCTGCCCGACTTGCGGCCGCATGGAGGTCGACCTGTTCAAGCTGGTAGCCGACGTTCGCCGCAAGCTGGCGGAAATCCACGTCCCGATCAAGGTGGCGGTGATGGGCTGCGTGGTCAACGGCCCCGGCGAA
>SDBT01011459.1_pt1 | contig 14259 bp, 12 predicted proteins | sample 2277101 | NCBI WGS metagenome assembly SDBT01 (sample SAMN10404973, study PRJNA504765) | marine sediment metagenome | isolation source: marine sediment core GS10_PC15, 103 cmbsf | place: Arctic Ocean: Southern Knipovich Ridge | collected 2010 | reverse complement strand
ATTCTTTTTGAGTTTTATTTAATTTATTTGGAACCTTAATTTTAATTTCAACGAGAAGATTCCCTCTTTCATTGGAATTAATTTTATAAAATCCTTGATTTTTTAATCGTAATACTGAAGAATTATTTGTACCTTTAGGTACTGTCACAGTTAGAGGTTTTTCAATTCCTGGTACTTGTATTTTTCCTCCAATAGCGGCAGTAGTAAAGGGTACTTCTTGTACAACATATAAATCATCATCTCGTCTTTCAAATATATTATGATTTTGTACATGAACTGAAATATATAAATCTCCAGGAGAACCACCATTTTCTCCGGGCATACCTTTTCCTTTAAGGCGTAATTTTTGATCTTCTTTAACCCCTCTCGGGATCTTAACTTTAAGAGTTTGAGTCTGGCCCGTTGTTGGATCTCTATATTGAATTCTTCTCTCTCCTCCATGAAACGTATCCATGAAAGAAATTTCCAGGTCATATCTTAAATCATCCCCTTCTTGGGGCACATTTCTAAAAGGACTTGATCTCCCCCGTGTGCTACCTCCTCTACTTGAAAAACCGCCAAATATATCTCCTAAGTCATGGAAAAAATCAGATCCGGAAACTCCACTACGAGATTTTCCATTATTCCCAAATCTTTCGCTGAAATCAAACCCTCCTGGTGAACCCGAGGTAGAATAGTAATAAGTTGTACCATCTGGCGATCTATATCCTTGTCCCCCTCTTGGGAAACCCCCTCCTTGTTGATAAGTAGATGGATCTCCGTCAACTACACCAAACTTATCATACATTTCTTTCTTTTTATCATCATTTAAAATAGTATACGCTTCATTTATTTTTTTAAATTTATCGCCTGTTTTAGGCTGATCTGGATTTACATCAGGATGATATTTTCGAGCCATTTTGCGAAATGCTCTTTTGATTTCTTCCTTTGATGCATTCCTATCCAGGCCCAAAATTTTATAATAATCTTTTGACATATTTTACAACACCTTTATAATAATCATGATATTAAAAATAAAAAAAATTAAAAAAAATTTAAAAAAAAAAAAAACTAACCTTATTCGTACTCAGCGTCTACCACTCCTTCATCTTGACCGGTTGCTTTTCGGAACTGTTCTTCTTCGATCTCATCTTGCGTTTTCCCTTCATACGTATATGCGGTATCATCCATGCCTCCAGGTGGAGCACCTTGATATTCTTCTTGAGGAGCCCCTTGTCCAGGTTGTTGTCCGTACATTCGAGCAGATACTTCATGTAAGGCATTTTGTAGAGCTTCGGAAGTCTGTTTAATCCTGTTAACATCCTCGGATTCCATAGCACCTCTAAGTTCTGATATCTTTTGTAAGATACTATCCTTTAAATCACCGATTACCGCTTCATTTTCTTTCATTAGTTTTTCAGTTTGATAAATTAGAGCTTCTCCTTGGTTTTTAGCTTCGGTCAATTCTTTAAATCTCTTATCATCATCAGCATTTATTTCAGCTTCTCGAATTTTTTGCTCAATATCATCATCAGACATTTTAGTGGATGCTGTGATTGTTATTGATTGACTTCTACCAGTACCCAAATCCACCGCAGACACATTTAAGATACCATTTTGGTCGATATCAAATTTAACTTCAATTTGAGGTAATCCTCTTGGTGCGGGTGGAATGCCATCCAAATGAAATTTTCCTAAACTAATATTATGTTCCGCTTTTGGACGTTCGCCTTGAAGTACATTAATTTCTACTGAAGGTTGATTATCCGCTGCTGTTGAAAATTTTTCTTTCTTCTCCGTTGGAATCGTAGTGTTTCTTTCAATTAACTTTGTAAACACTCCTCCTAAGGTCTCTACTCCTAAGGATAATGGTGTGACATCTAATAAGAGTAAGTCCTTGATTTCACCAGTTAAAACACCACCTTGTACTGAAGCACCCATGGCAACACATTCCATAGGATCAATACTTCGCTCTGGGGCTTTACCTAACAGATCCTGAAATTTCTTTAGTATAATTGGCATCCTTGTTGGGCCTCCGACTAAAATGATTTTATCAATAGCTCCTCTCGCAATACCAGCGTCTTTTAATGCTTTTAGAATTGGTGCATCCAATCTCTTTAATACAGGGTCGATTAATTGCTCTAATTTAGCTCTTGTAAGGTTCATAGTTAAATGTTTTGGACCATCGCTAGAAGCTGTTATATAAGGCAAATTAAAATCTGTACTAACCGAGGTTGAAAGTTCAATTTTCGCTTTTTCTGCGGCGTCTCTAATTCTTTCCATCGCCATTGAATCAGATTTTAGGTCGACTCCTTGGTCTCTCTTGAATTCCGAAATAATAAAGTTAACTATCAGCCTATCCATATCAGTACCGCCTAAAGCTGTATCTCCTGCAGTCGAAATTACTTCAAATACCTTATGAGCCATCTCCATAATCGTGACATCAAATGTTCCTCCTCCGAGATCTAATACTGCAATCGTTAATTGAGCATCATCTTTGTCCAGACCATATGCTACCGCAGCAGCTGTCGGTTCGTTTATCAATCGTTTTACTTCCAAACCTGCTATTTTACCAGCATCCTTGGTTGCTTGTCGTTGGTTATCATTGAAATAAGCTGGTACTGTAATTATTGCTTCTGTCACTTCTTCTCCTAAATACGCACTTGCATCCTCTTTGATTTTCCTTAAAATCATTGCTGAAATCTCTTGCGGTGTATAATCCTTGCCATCAATTGTTACTTTATAGGAAGTACCCATTTTTCTCTTGATAGCTGTTATAGTTCTATCAGGATTTGAAATCGCTTGTCTTCGAGCAGGTTCACCAATTAATCTCTGATTATCTTTAGTAAATGCTACTACGGATGGAAAGGCCTTACCTCCTAAAGTAACTCCTTCCGCACTTGGAATAATAGTCGGTTTTCCCCCTACTAATACTGCAGCTGCTGAATTCGAAGTTCCTAAATCAATTCCTATTATTTTTCCCATATTTTTTCACTCTTTTTTTTATTATTTTAAATTTTAAATTTTATACTCCTTTTTTTTTGAAATTTTCACCTTTGTAGGTCTTAAAACTTTATCTTTATACATAAATCCTTTATGTAATTCTTCTAAAATTACATTCTCAGGGAGATCATTATCACATTCCTCAACCATTAATGCTTCATGTTTAAATGGATCGAATTTTTCACCTTTACAATCCATTGGTTCCACTCCTTCCTCACGTAAAAGCTTCTCAAAATTCTTTAATAACATTTCAAAGCCTTTTTTCATATGCTTTCCATCCTCAAGTGTATCCAAAACTTTCAACGCTCTAACTAAATCATCGTAATGGTTAACTAACTTTATCAGAATTTTTTCCATTACGTAATTTCTGTATTTTCCGTTCTCGCGTTCAGAGATTTTTTTGTAATTCTCGTAATCAGCTCTCACTCTTAGGAGAGATTGGAAATATTTTTCTTTTTCTTCTTGTAGTTCCCTAAATTTCCTTCCGTCTTCTTTTAAGTCATCGAGTTCTTTAAGCAAAGCATCATTTCGAGTTTTAACTTCTTTATGCTTCTCAGAAAGTAATTCATAATTCTCCGCAATCTCTAATAATTTCTCATATTTTTCACTTGGGATCGAAATATCACTAGAATATCTCCGATTAAAACCGCGTTCATTTGTGAATTTATCAAAATAATCTTCAAACAATGTAATTTTCACATCTCCCTCGTTATTTTTATTAACATCATAACAATTTTCATATATTTTTTGTTCTACTCTTTTAAGTCTTTGTGAAGGTTTCTTTGTCAACAATCGGTTGACGTCAACCTATACTTTACATATATTGTTTGACATATATAAAGGTTTCGATCTCTGCAAAATAAGACTACACCAATTCTACCTATAATATATAAGAAATTTGAGGAAAAAAATTACAATTTATTAATAAAAAAAAACATATTAAATACGGTTTTGAAGATGAAAATAATGAAAATTTTTAAAAAATATCAAATGATCTTTTAAGATAATTAAGGATTAATGATCATTAATCATGGAAACTCGAACTTTTGGTAGAATTGGAGTAAAAGTGTCTATTATCGCATTGGGAGGGTGTGGTCCCGGGTATGAAGACCAAGAGGAAGCTGATAGAGCTGTTAAACTCGCGATGGACCATGGAATAAATATGATTGATGTGGCACCTACCTATGGGAATGCAGAAATTCGGCTTAAACCATGGTTAGAAAAATACAGGAATAAGTTTTTTCTGGCGGTAAAAACTTTGAAGAGAAATAAGAGTGGAGCACAAAGACATTTAACTCGTTCACTGAAACGTCTTGGAACAAAAAATTTTGATTTGTATCAATTTCATTCAGTCTCGACAATGGAAGAATTAAATCAAATTCTTGGAGAGGGGGGAGCTATGGAAACATTTAAAGAGGCTAAAGAAACTGGACTAATAAAGCATATTGGAATTACAGGACACGCTGATATGAGAGTACTCCAAAAGGCATTTGAGTTGTCAGATGACTTTGATACTGTTTTATTACCTGTATATGCTGCAGCCCTAACGAAACCATCTCCTGTAAACGATTTTCGACCTCTCCTTAAGATGGCTCAAGATAGAAATATTGGAGTTACCGCTATTAAAGCAATTTCCAAGGGAAGGTGGGTAGGTGATAAAACTTACAATACTTGGTATGAACCTCTTGATGATCAAGAAATGGTAGATCAAGCAGTATGGTTTACTTTATCACAGGAGGGAGTAACAACTTATTCTTTACCTTGTGATGTTCGGTTATGGCCTTTAATATTGGATGCCGTCAAACGGTACCGAAAACTCGATATTGAAGAGCAGAAATCTGTAATTAATTTAGCGGCGCAATCTAATTTGAAACCACTTTTTTCCGAAAATAAATTAAGTATTTAGATTAATATCATGGATTCGATAGTCATTTTAATACTACATTTGTTGCTTTATGGTATTCCTCCATTGGTGATAGTAAAATTAGTTAAATTAGATAAGTCCATGACTTATTTTTATGCTTATTTTGGATTTTTATTTGTATTTGCTCAATTATTTGCTGTTTTTTATTCAATCAAGATTCTAAATGATCTTGTAATAACAGGCGGTAACATAGCATACTCTTCTATTATACTCATAACGCTCATTATAACTATTGAATCTCAAGAACCAACCGTTGTGAGAAACCTAATTAGTATTCAAGTTATTCTAAACATATTTCTCTTTTTCTTATATCTACTTCTGGCAGAAGTGTTAAATGATCCCAATACGATTAATATTTTTGGAGTATCACCAACAATATTCTATACAACCATCACAGTCAATATAGTAAGTTCATGTGTATTTATTATTGAGGTTTTAGCAATGTTCTATATTCTTGAAGTAATCAAAACGCATATTAAGAATTTGTATATCGTCATACTGCTATCTATTTGGGTTTATATCGGGATATTATGTTTGGATGGTTTTCTATTTTCCTTTTTAATCTCCATTTTTCAACCCGAATTTGGTCAATTTATAGTTGGGAGTATATATGGAAAATTTATTCTAGGTTTAGGATTTAGCCCTTTTCTTCTCACTTATTTAATTATAAATAAAGATGAGTTAGAAAAATATCTTGAAGAACCATTTTTGATAAAATATATTATAATTCCTCCGCGAAAGGAGTTAATTAAAGAATTAGAAAGAGCTGAACACAATTTAAAAGAATCAGAGGAGAAATATCGAAAGGCATATAATCAGGCTACTTTCTACAAGGATTTATTTACTCATGATATCAGCAACATAATTCAAAATATCAAAATGTCATTAGACTTAACAAAAAACTACCGAACTAAAGATTCCATTAAGAGCTTAGAAGACTCTAAGAAACTCTATGATATAATGGGTGAACAAATAGAGCGAGCAATAATTTTGATAACAAATATCCGTAAATTATCTACTATTGAAGAACAAGTAATTGAACTTGAATCATTAGATTTACTTGAGTTTTTAACGGATGCGATTAATTTTGTGAAAAAGAGTTTTCCTAATAAGGAAATTAATATTGAAATCGATTCCATAAATAATACTATACTTATTAAAGCAAACGAATTGTTATCTGATGTCTTCGAGAATATCTTATTAAATGCTATAAAATATAATGATAATCCTATACCAAAAATAGATATTAAAATCTCTAATGCAGAAATAGAAAAGAAAGATTATATTAAGGTAGAATTCATTGATAACGGAATAGGAATTTCCGATTCTAGAAAAAGTAAAATTTTTTTAAGTGGACATAAAGAATTTAAGGGAGATTTGGGAATGGGAATTGGTTTATCTTTAGTAGCAAAGGTTACAGAATTATTCCAAGGAAAGATATGGGTTGAGAATAGAGTAGAAGGAGATCACACCCAAGGAAGCAATTTTATATTGGTATTACCACTTTAATTATCAAAGTTCCATAAATTCATGCTAACTCGAAATAATTAAAAAAAAAGGTTGAATTAGTTAAAAACCAACCATACTTATATTCAAAATCCTTCGAGCTTTAATTTAAATATTGTCTCTATTTTTTCTAGAGTTATTTACATTTTAATGCTAAAAGCTAACCTTTTGTTCCTTCTTACTTTCAAATTTGAAAATAATGATAAGGGTAGATATTACGGGAAATACAATCATAAACCACATCGCAGCATAATAATCTCCATATATTATAAGTAAAAAGCTAAATGCTAACCCCCCTGTAAAAGCTCCCATTTGACTGCTCATCTGCATGTATCCAACATATTTCCCTTTATTTTGAGGAGTAGTATGTTTATTTACATAAATTTGAGTTGCGGTATAAAACATTGCGTAGGAGAGAGAGACAGTAATTTGAAAAAGCAAAAAGCTCCAAAAATCGGTAGCGATAATCCATCCAAAAATAGTGATCACACTAAAAGCATAACCGATCGCCATTATCCATTTTAGTCTTTCTTCATTATCTTTAACAACATGACCGAGTAGAATATTTAAGAAAAATTGGATTAAAAAATTAACTCCTATTAAAAATCCAATTTGAGTATCACTAGAAATATGAATAAACATTATAATGACGAGAATCGCCATAATTGGTCTGGTAGCAAAATTTCTGAAATAGAGACTTGGATAAATTGTACGAGATATAGGATTAATTTCTTTTTGTTCAATGAGATTATTTTCTTCTAAGGATTCATTATTGTTATTGCTGCGTTCTAATATTATTGACCTATCTTCCTTAATAAAAAGGATAACCACTAAATTAACTAGAGAAATAATTAAGAGAAAAAAGAAATATTGTTCAATACCAAACATCTCTACAAATATACCTGTTGAAAATGCTCCAATAAACCAACCTAAAGCTATAATTGCTGCATCATATGCAATAAAGCGTGAGTCATTTTCCACTAATTCCGCATATAATACAATTTTTAATCGTTCAAACGCACGAAAAAAACCATAAATAAACAAGAGAACTAATACAAGAATTAAACTAATTGCAATTGTTACCAGAAAAAGGCTAATACATATTCCTGCTGCCCCAAACTTAAATAAAAGTGCTCTATTCTGAATTTTATCTGAAAATCTGCCTATTAAAGGAGGAAATAAAACCGTTGTAAATATGAAAAGAGTAACAAAAAGTTGGATAAACACCATATCAACATTTAAATTAAGCAAATATCTTGGAAAATAAGCAAATATACCCATACCAAAAGTACTTGCTATTAAATCAGATATAAGTATTAATACCATAGATCTCTTAGATAATATCAAAAAATAATACCCCTGTTCTAACTTAACTTTGCTGTATAAAATTATTGAAATAATTGATTTCTAAAAAATATTGAGAATATTGATACATTTAGTTAAATAAATCGATAAATTGAAGTTGGATTAACTTAATCTGTCAAAAGAGAAAATATTTCAAAAATATAGTCTACATCTTATGCTATAAAAAGACTCTGCCGGAATGGAATAAATTTTTGAATCGTTTTCTTTTCTTAAACGCTTTTGGGAATTTTCTAACTCTTCTAAGACTCTAAAGTAAACTCTATCATCATTTACCCATATTTTATCTACCAAAAGATTCACATCATTGTTTACGCTGTAAACTTGAATGCAATTTAAATTTTCCGTTTTGATGATAGCCATTTTTGACAATAATACTTTATTAGTATTTACTCAAAAACCCCATGGTTATTTAAGAGAGATAATGAAGTCTATAAGTCTGAAATTTTAAAAATATATTATTTTTATAAAAGCTGATATTTTAAAAATATATTATTTTTATAAAAGCTGATATTTTAATAATGCAAGTTATATTAAAGAGCTTTGAAAATGAGGATCATCTGTGCTACTATTACAAATTTAAAATTTGGGGTAAAAAAAAAAAGAAAATTATTATTACTTATTTTCCCATTCAAAATCTAAGGTAATTAATTTTTTAGTGAACAAATATGCAACAATTAGAACTCCAGAACACCATACGCCCCACAGAATATAGCCCCATGAATAGTCTTTGCCGGGCACATTTGGAAGGCTTAGTATGAGTCCTGTAATAAAAAGTGCGATAGCTTGAAAGATATTTAGCAATATTTGGGGAAATCCAGCATATAATCCAGATTTTCTTCCTTCACCTGATCTCACCTCTGCATCTTCAGCTAAATCCGCTAACCAGATATAAGGAAATAAATACCATCCACCCATAAATGCTGAGATTGCCAATACCCAAATAATAGTTATTATGAAGTTAATTTCACCTGGAATTAATCCAATTAAACTCAAAGGTAAGACAATAATCCCTGTGAGTAAAATTATCAGGAATGTTTGCTTTTTACCTTTTTTATCTATTAATTTTTTCCACATGAAAAGAAAGAGCATAATTCCGACGAGTAGGCTCACTGCGGTAAGATAGAATTCGGTTCCTTCAATCTTCAATACTATAGTTGCAAATCCTATAAGTGATGGAGTTATCATTCCAATCGCTAAAAACGCAATACCCTGCAGCCAACATACATTCATGAAATTCTTATCCTTAAGCACTTTTTTCAAGTCCTCAGTGAATTTCATTTCAGCTCCTTCAGTTTTTTCGACTGGGAACGCAATCGCACAGATATAGAAAAGAATGATTAATAGTAATCCAAAGGCAAATACTAATATAATAAATGTGGGATCCACTGTTTTTGTTTTTTGAAAAACCTCAATTAAAGGAGGAAATATCAATAAAGTAAAAACAATTCCAACACCAGCTCCAATAAAACTAAAGAGATTCTGAAATGCTGAGGCTTTAGGTCTTTGCTCTACCAGAAACTGCTCTGATACCCATGATTGATAGGGGGTTGTTAAACCACCGTAAGACCATTGAAAAACAGCATCCCAGATTATTATCCATACAAATAATAAAATGAGACTTGGATTCTGGATAAATACCATCGGCAGTAGAGCACAAATAAATGCTACAGCAGTCAAAGGTGCATAAAAGAACATGAAAGGCTTTCTTCTTCCAAATTTTTTTGTTTTAGTTCTATCTGATAACCATCCCATTGAAAATTGGCCTAAGGCAATACTCAATTTTCCTATTGCTAATGCTATACCGGATAATATTGGGGGAAGTCCGTAAACAAGAATATAAAGGAAAAGTATACCGAAATCTACAATATCCAAGACAATACCAGCACTCAATCTTGGCATTCCATAAAGAAGAAATTTTCCACTAGAGGCTTTTTCCTCTGACTCCATTTTAACCAATTTGATTTTTATTTTTAACTATCTTATTTTAATATTAATTAATTCAGTTTCTTAATTTATAAAAGTAAGTCATCAAATTCCTAAAATTAAATTAAAATTTGAAAATTTAAAGAATAAGTTTATAGAAAATTATGCTTCTTTTTCAGAGGTATTTTCAAGTATTTCTCCTACATAATAAAATCCCACAAGATTACCTCTCTTTTCGAATTTTCTTGAGACTAATAGAATAATAACATGTTCATTCTCATCAACGATATTAGAATCCACAGCATATTTCACAGATTGCTGTATTATAGTTTCAGCATCTAAATTAAAAAAATCTATATCAGCAATATGACAGGGTTGTGCAGCCCAGACAAGATTTAATTCCCTTGCCGTTCTTTTATTTGGAGTTATTGCGATAATTGGTAAAGGAGGCCTATATTTTGCAATCATTTTTGCCCCATATCCACTACGCGTGATGACCAAAATCTTACCTCTAAAATTTAATTCTTGCATTTCTTTAGCTAAGGCATAGATGGCATGACCTAGGGTTTGTGTATGAGTAAGTCTATCTGAATCATACTCATCTGGTATTCTCAAGGGCATATTTTCATTTGCAGTATAGGCGATTTTATTCATGAATTGAACAGCCTCTACGGGAAATTTGCCGACAGCCGTTTCAGCAGAAAGCATAACAGCATCTGTACCATCAATGACCGCATTAAATACATCATTTGCTTCAGCTCGGGTGGGAATAGGAGCATTTACCATAGATTCTAACATTTGAGTTGCTACTATAACTGTCTTACCTTCTTTGTTGCATTTATAAATCATCTCTTTTTGTCTCAATGGGACTTGATCTGGAGATATCTCAACACCAAGATCACCTCTTGCTACCATAATTCCATCTGAAACGTCTAAAATGTTATCAAAATTTTCTATGGCAATTGGTCGCTCGATTTTAGAAATTAATTTAATTTTGTGATTACCATAATTTTCAAGTATTCGTTTAACATGAAGGACATCATCTCCTGAAGACACGAAAGATATTGCAACATATTCAGGATCAAGTTCTGCAATTAACTCTAAATCTTTAATATCCTTTTCAGTAGGGACTCTCTGTTTCAATACCCCAGTTGGAATATTTACTCCTTTTCTATTACTAATTAATCCCCCTGAAATGACTTCTCCAACTAAATGATCTCTCTCTACACTTTTTACTTGGATTTTTATAATTCCATCATTTATAAAGAAATCTTCGCCTTTTCTCATTGATTTTAGAAATCCAGGTAAAGGGATAGAGAATTCGTCTTGATTTCCCTCAATTTCTTTTTCATATATTTTAACTTCTTGCCCAATGTTCAGATTATACGTAGCATCATCCTTAAATTGCCCAACTCTAATCTTTGGCCCTTGTATATCACACATAATTCCTATATAGTCATTAACTTCTCTAATTCTAGAAAATAATTCTCTTTTCTCTTCATGTGTACCATGTGAGAAATTTAAGCGAAATATATCAACTCCGGCATCCATAAGTTTTTGCAGCATTTCCTTAGAAGATGAGGCGGGACCTAAAGTTGAGACTATCTTAACCGAATTTTCACTTACAATTCTTCCATAACCTTTAAATTCCATACGCGCGCAACCTGATGATGTATGATAAGTATTCTTAAATTAATTCTAAATTCATAATATAATAATTAATAATATTATTGTGTTTAAGCTTAAAAATTATTCATTTTCTACCAGATCTTTGATCTTTACTATTTTTTTTCGGAATTTTTCTCTAAAATCTTGTAAGATTCCAATTGATTTTTCAAAATCTTCAATCTCTTTGATTTCTTTTAGTGATAATAAGCTAATTCTAATAGTTTTTGGAACAATTGAGTATTGGATTAATTTCAAATCATTTTTAATAGCAAAATCTCTGGAAAGAGCAACAAGAAAATCTGAGCTTTGAGATGCTAATTGCATTGCTAAAAAATATCTGATTTTCGGAAGCTTATCATAATTTTTAACTGAAAATAAAAACAATCCTTTTAATTCATCTCTTAACTTAAAAATGTTTTGAACTGTCAACGTTCTTTGAGAATTTTCAATCAATTCAGATATTGCGGCGAATTTACCTCTTAGCTTTTGAGCATTTTTAATAACATCGCTCTTTAAATATGGTTTTAAAGCAATCTTGTTAACATTATATTCTTCTAAGTTTTCTGACACCTACACCATCCTTTTCTTGTGATATTCTAATGTTAATATCTACAATATTTTTTAAATAAAATGTAAGTATTAATATTTAATCTTATATTTCCTTTAAATTATATTTCCTTTAAACTTTTGAAAGATTCGACGATTTTCTAATATCCACCTAACATTAAAGGATTTTAGAGAAAATTCTAATAAACTAATTAACCGTTTAATATAATGATTATATAATTTCGTCGAAACATTTAAATACTCTTTTTCAAATACAATGTTTGTTACAATAGTTCTGGCTTAAAGAAGGAGACATTGGACAGCTGATTACTACTGACACATTGTTGCTGTTTCATTTTAGGGCATAATTGTTTACGGTATCTATGGTAAAACTTGTATACAAAAGGAAGAATTTTGTTCATTAGATTTAATTTTACACTGAAATAAAAAAAATAGGATGGTGAGTTTAAAATCTTATCCCAATCAATGAAGAAGGAGGAGTTTACTACTAGTAAATTCATAGATTTTGATAAATACGAAGAAATCTTCTATGATAATTTATATATAGATGATTATAAAATCGTGGTTAAGATTCCTCTAATTAAAAAGAAGGATAGACTGTATAGAAAAATTAAAATAGCGGAATTCGATTTAGGTAGATATACATATCTCCTTTCTTATGACTAAATTCTTCGATTTTTTTCTATGTCCTTTCTATTCTTCAAATTATTTTTGATTTTCTTTCTCTTTTATGTATTTATTCCAGCACGAAAAACATATGTAGCTGTTTTCTTTTATTAATACAAGATCTTTTGAAGCTCGTATCATTCCGCATTTCTCACAAGTTCGCTTCATATCTTATAAATGTTAAAATGTTATGTAATAAATCTAAAAGAATTTCCTTTTAATCTCTACCTTCATGATCTGGGATGAACCTGTAGCTACTAATTCATCCTTTTCATTCCAGACCTTTGCTTCACAGAAACTGATATTCCTTCCATTTTTAACCACTTCTGCCTGACATGTAAGGGTTCCTTTCGTAACAGGCTTGAGGAACGCTACCTGTAGATTTATTGTTGATGCAAAAGTTTTAGGATCATTTGACATTGTTGCGCAAGCACATGCAGAATCTATTATAGAAGCAAAAACCCCCCCATGAACTGAAATGCTCTGAGTTAGTTCCTTCCTAACATCTAGTTCAAATTTTGCTTTTCCATCTCCTAATTCTTTAAGTTTCATGCCAATAGTTTTATAATATGGAACCATCTTATTGATTTGATCTGCAACAATATTCCAATTAACTTTTATATCTTCAGAACTATCTTTATTTTCAACCAGCTAAATCACTTAACTTAAATTTTATTTTATATTCTCGAAAAGAGAGCTATATAATAAAAAAAAGTAAATCATAAAAATTGTTGTAAACTGATTTCTTAATATAAATAACTATTGTTTTTCATGTGAGATTCTTATTATGTTCTATCGTCACGTACTAGTTTTTTTTTCAGTAGATTTTTATTACACTAAACCTAGACTCTTTCTAAGGATGGAATCACAGAAATTCTCATAAACATTGGATTGATGGAGTGGACGTTTCGTCTCTGTCCCAAAATTCGCCCTCTATTAAACTCTACAAGGGTTTAATTATCTCCTACTTATAAATTTCGTGAGAATTAGGATTCCCTCTACTTCTTTCTTTTTATTAAAGATCCATAATTTTAAGTCTTAATAATGATTAATTTGAATATTATTTAAAGAGAGGTTGAAATTATGGTAGAATACCCAAGTATTGGTTACAAAATTATAGGTACAATAAAGAGTGTGAAAGGGAACTGCAACGCCGGGCATAAAGCAGGAGATACAATGGAACTAAGTGGACACAATACCGGAGGGTTGTGTGGCTTCTTTTATCACGATATTTTCCCCTATATTATGATGCTTCAGTTTGGTGGATCTTTTCCTAAACAATGGACCGCTGATCAGGATGTAGTAGAGTTAGAATGCATGGATCGATTTAATGTCGTTAAAATTGAATTAAAAAGGATAAGAGACAAGGAATAGAATTTATAAGAAAAAAAAATAATTTTAAGTTTAACTAATTTTTTTTATATTTTGAGATTTTTTCTCATAGAACATATTTTCACGTTTAATCAGATAATATTTTCTGAGACATTTGACCTAATTTTAAGCTATCTGCTTCATTTAATACTGGATAGGTCTCCATTGACTTATTATTTAACATTTACGTCTTTGTCGTAATGTCAACGTGAAAACTAGATATAAGAACAAAGATAAATGAAACTCCTGGATATTTATAAAGAGAATTAAAGTCTATTCATCTAATT
>SDBT01011458.1_pt1 | contig 14261 bp, 14 predicted proteins | sample 2277101 | NCBI WGS metagenome assembly SDBT01 (sample SAMN10404973, study PRJNA504765) | marine sediment metagenome | isolation source: marine sediment core GS10_PC15, 103 cmbsf | place: Arctic Ocean: Southern Knipovich Ridge | collected 2010 | reverse complement strand
GGGAGGAGAAAAAGAGAAGGAAAACATTCAAAACCTGAATTTATTTCTCACCAAACCGGCGGTAAATATATTAAATGGAACAAGAGAAACTTCCGAAATTTTTGGATTAATAAAACATAACCTGAAATTAAAAGGCGTCCCATTACCGGTAAATGATATTTGGATAGCCGCTCACACAGTAGAATCGGGTTCAATATTAGTTGCCTATGACGAACATTTCAAAAAGATAGAGAACATCAGGATATGGGATAACATTTAATTGTACTCCCGGCTCTCAATTGATATTCCTCACTGACCCACGAACAATTATGTGTGGATCGAACCCTGTACGCAGGATTTCTTTTTTTTCGTTTTCAACGTTGTTGTCTGAAAGCAGTTTTATATTTTCTCCCTGATCATCGATCGGTGAAATAATAATTCCGTCAATCCGACAGGGCAGCATTTAAAAATATGCTTGACGTCCCCTTTATTGTAATTTATAATCTGTAAACGTTTTCTAAATATCGATAAAAATTTGAAAATTGATGGGGTGTAAATGTAAAGGTTACCATAAATCGTTGTGAGTACAGCTGCAAGCGAATAACAATAAGGAGTCTGATGATGCCTGAAGAGATTTTTAATAAAATAATCCTGGCTGTGGAGGATGGCGATGTTGAAGCCTGCGCGGAGCTTGCCAGATCCGCGCTCGATGAAGGCCGGGATCCGCTTAAAATAATCGACGAAGGTCTATCCGCAGGGATCAGGGTGGTGGGGGAAAAGTTCGGCTGCGGAGACCTGTTCCTTCCCGACCTGATGATGGCCGTGGAAGCGATGAACGCGGGTCTTGAAATTGTCCAGCCGGTGCTGGACAAACTGAAGATCAAGAAAGAAAGCCTGGGCACTGTTGTTATGGGAACCGTTTTCGGGGACATCCATGACATAGGTAAATCGATCGTTGCAACAATGCTTGAAATGAACGGTTACAGTGTGATCGATCTCGGTGTTAACGTGACTGCAAGGGCTTTTATTGAAAAGATCAAAGAGGTAAACCCGGATATTATCGGGCTGTCGGCGCTGCTGGCAACCACGATGAGAGAGCAGAAGACAATAATCGAAGAGATAACTAGAGAAGGGCTCCGCGATAAGGTACGGATAATGGTGGGTGGTGCGCCTGTGTCGGGGCAGTGGGCCGAAGAGATCGGGGCAGACGGTTACGGAGCGAACGCGGAAATGGCTGTCCAGCTCGTAAAAAGGTTCATGGGCTAAAAAAACAGAACGATCAGGAGGAGATATGGCAAGATATTTTGGCAGAGGAAGAGGGCTCGAATACCTTACTCAGGAAGATATCAAGAACTGGCATCATCATAGTCTCAGCCTTCTTGAAAATGTTGGGGTAAAAATCACTTATGAACCTGCGTTGAAATTGCTCGAGGACTCGGGTTGTGACGTAAGCGGTAAGGAAGGAATAGTCCGGGTTCCCCAGCATGTAGTGGAGACTGCATTGGGCCTGACTCCAAGCCGTTTTGTAATGGGCGGGAGGGACCCCCGTGAGGATATTATTGTAGGTGGAAACGACGTTCACACGACAGGAAGCGGAAACTGCGTGAGAGTGATCGACCTGTGGAGCGGGGAGCAAAGGCCGGGTACATACAAAGATCTTGAAGAAATGGTGCTTTTGCAGGATGCCCTTGATCATCTTGAAATGTGTCAAAACCCGATCACTCCATCAGATCTGCCGAAGACCGGGCTTTACATAAAGGTCTTTGAAGCAATGATCAAAAATACAGGTAAGCATTTGATCAACCAGGCTGAGAGCGGGGCCGAAGTTAGGGACCACGTTGATATGCTCGAAGCCGCTGTTGGAAGCCGTGATGAAGTGCTCAAACGCAATCTTGTGAGCTTTGTCTGCTGTTTCAAAAGCCCGCTGTCTTATGGTGACACTAACTGCGATGTGCTTTTTGAATGCGCCCGGCTGGGGCTACCGCTGCTAATAGAGACCGACCCGATATCGGGTGCTACAGCGCCTGTTACGCTTGCAGGCCTTCTGATCCAGCAGAACGCCGAGCTCCTCTTCGCCAATACCCTTGTGCAGCTTGTAAACCCGGGAAGCCCGGTACTTTATACCCACGCACCCACGGTTATGGACATGCGTACAGGTGATGTCAGTGAGGGTTGTCCTGAAAGGTGTCTGTACTATATATACTGCGCCCAGATGTGCCGGTTTTATGATATCCCTTCCTGTGCTGTTGCAGGCGTGACCGATTCGAAACAGAATGACCTGCAGAGCGGTCTTGAGAAAGCGGCCACAGTAATGACAACCGCGCTTGCGGGTTACAACCTTATATATTCCTCGGCGGGGACTATAAACAGTGTCCTGACAACATCGCTCGAGGGCATAGTTGTTGATGACGAACTGTACAGCTACGTGAGTCGTGTTCTCAAGGGGATCGATTTTTCTGTTGAGACGGTGATGTCCAGTATGGACATTATTAAAAAAGTCGCGCATTCGGGAAAAAGTTTTCTGACGGAAAGACACACAAAAGAAAACCTGCTTAAAGAGCACTGGATGTCCTCTATCATGGATCGAAGGCCCTACGAGGTTTTTGATAGCTCCGATAATAAAGGGATACTTGATTCTGCCAGGGACAAAGCAAAAAAGATCCTGGAGGAACATAAGCCGCTGCCGCTGCCGCCTGACGCTGAAAAGAAGATCGCCGAGGTGGTAAACAGGGCCCAGAGCAGTTAAGGTATTTATAACAGAGAGGTGTGTTAATGGCAGGAAGGATTAAGAAAGCTGATGTTGTCGTAATAGGCGGTGGGGCCGTAGGCACAGCAGCGGCTTATCACCTCTCCTCGAGAGGCAAAAAGGTGATTCTCTGTGAAGCACGGAACATTGCGTCCGGGGCAACAGGAAGATGCGGCGGTATGATAGTCCACTGCTATGGAAGGGACGTGAATATCGATAAAACAGATTACAGGCTGCTGTTTACACGGGCAAATACAGAAATAATGAAAGAGTATCAGAAGACCTTTGAGATAGACTTTCAGCTCCGCCAGGTGGGATGCCTTGATATTGCTATCAGCGAAAAGGAATACGATGATCTTGAAAGACTTGTGAAAATACAGCACTCGCTGGGTGATGACGGTATTGTGCTTCTTGACAAGAAAGAGACTCTATCTGAGATGCCCAATTTAAATCCCGAATTGATCTTCGGTTCCCGGTTGAGAAAGGAGGACGGCAACCTGAACCCGTTCCTGCTTGCAAGAGCGCAGGCTGTGGAAGCCCAGAAACTAGGGGCGCAGGTCCTGCTTCATACAAAAGTAGATGAAATAATTATGACAAACAACGAGGTGCAGGGGGTCAGGGTAAACGACTCGGTTATTGAAGCGGAAAATGTGGTGAACGCGACTAACGGGTGGGCCTCGCTTTTAACCGAAGGTATAGAAGTGATACCGGTGCGGGAGCTTGCCATGGTAACTGAACGGCTGCCCGAATTGCCGCCCCAGCCCTTTGAGATGCTCTGCCTTGGGGATTTTGCATATGGGGCAACCCAGACGGCGACCGGAAATTACAACCTCGGGGGCCCGGGCCCTGCGAGGCCCCCTGATTACGATTACTATGACGAGAAGATCTACGCGGATGAAGTGCTGAGGGTCATGTCATATATTGCAGTGATATTCCCGGGTCTTTCCGGTGTGTCGGTAATAAGGTCGTGGGTTGGTGCCATGGGCTTCACTCCCGACGGTATGCCGTCGATCGGTCCCATGCCCGGTGTAAAAGGGCTGTTTATTACGGCGGGGTATCCGGCAGGGATGTCATGGGCGGCAGTGTCGGGCAGGCTCGCAGCGGAGTACATTTGCGAAAAGCAGACATCGCTGCCGATCGGGTCCATGGACCCCGGCAGGTTTATCGGGAAACCGAAAATAAAGTGGCCCCAGCCGTACGACCTGACTGTCTGCCATGATTTTCTAACTGAGGGAGCAATTGCGTGAGAGTAAAAGACCACCCCATATTAGGTCCCCAGCCTGTATTGAAGGAAGTTAAAATAACAATGGACGGAAAGGAAATAAAAGCGTTTGAGGGTGAGATGATCGCGTCAGCTTTAACGGCAGCAGGAATAAAAGTCTTTAGATACACATCAAAAAATAGTGAACCGAGGGGTGTGTTCTGTGCGATCGGAAGATGCACAGATTGCGTCATGATCGTAAACGGCACGCCGAATGTGAGAACTTGTGTTACACCGGTTGAGAACGACATGGTGATTAATACCCAAAAGGGGCTCGGTCAGTGGAAAGACGGGGGCAAACCGCATGAAAACTGAACTGGCTGTTATCGGTGCCGGGCCCGCGGGTCTTTGCGCCGCCATAGAGGCTGCTAAGCACGGCGTTGATGTCACGCTGATCGATGAAAACCAAACAGCCGGAGGTCAGCTATTCAAACAGATACACAGATTTTTCGGGTCTGAGGAACATCTTGCGGGTGTCAGGGGTATCGAGATCGGTGAAATGCTTCTGGGAGACGCGGAAAAATACAAAGTAAATGTCATGCTCGGCACTGTTGTGTGGGGGCTGTTCCCTGACGGGAAAATTGGTATATCGGATGGGGAAAGGGTGGATATACTCGAGCCCGGTAAAGTAGTTGTGGCAACCGGTGCCCTGGAAAACTCCCTTTCTTTTCCCGGGTGGACCCTGCCGAACATAATGGGTGCAGGCGCTGCACAGACAATGGTCAATGTCAACCGGGTTCTACCCGGGGGGAAAGCCCTGATAGTAGGGTCAGGCAATGTCGGTTTGATCGTTGCTTACCAGCTTTTGCAGGCCGGGGCGGATGTGCTTGCCGTCATCGAAGCGCTCCCACGGGTGAGCGGGTATCAGGTTCACGCGTCAAAGATTGTGCGGATGGGCGTCCCGATCCTGACCGGGCACACTATACTCGGGGCAGAGGGGCATACAAGCGTGACCGGGGCGGAAATAGCCCGTATAGATGAAAGTTTTAACACCATAAAGGGCAGTGAGTTTCGGGTTGATGTAGATCTTGTGTGCATAGCTGTGGGGCTGAGGCCTCTTTCCGAGCTGTGCTGGATGGCGGGTATGGCGTTTGACTATCTGCCGGAACTCAGCGGGTTTGTGCCTTTGCACGATGAGCTCATGGAGTCATCCATACCCGGGGTTTATGTAGCAGGTGATGTGGCAGGCATTGAAGAGGCTTCTTCGGCAATGGAGGAAGGAAAGCTTGCCGGGACTGCAGCGGGTATATCCCTCGGGAAGATCGACAAAGCTTCGGGGGAAAAATATCTGGCCCAGGCGGGTGAGCGGCTGAGGGCGCTGAGGCTGGGGCCCTACGGGGACGAGCGCTACGAGTCCAAGAAAAGGATTATAAAGAAGTATCATGCCGCATAAATTATTTTGTGCTGTTTCTGCAATTGCATTACGTCATTGGGGAATAAAACCGGAGCGGCCGGTGAAGTATGTGATTACTATTGTAATATTATTGGGTATAAAGAGGTGATTAGATGAAGAAAGAGGGAAGATCACTTCAGCAAATGTCGAACCGCAATATCATTCTTGAAGACTTGAAAAAAGGGCCCGGGTATCCATCTGAAGAGAGGTTTATAAAGGGCTTTGTTCCTGTGATAGAGTGTGTTGAGGAAATACCGTGTGACCCGTGCCAGACAGCTTGCAACAGGGACCTGATTATTGTGGGGAAGCCGATTACAAATCTACCGCGTCTTATTGACCCTGAAGGGGCATGCAGCGGCTGCGCGAAATGTATCGTTATCTGCCCGGGTCTCGCTGTTTTTGTAGTGGATAAGACTTTTTCAGAAAATGAAGCCTCCGTTGCCATGCCCTATGAATTATTACCCCTTCCGGAGGAGGGGGATAAAATACAGGGTGTTGACAGGGCAGGAAATGTTGTGTGTGACGGGTATGTGCAAAGAATAATGAGCAGCAAGAATCTGGACCATACGAATGTTGTGACTATCGTCATCCCGAAAGAGTTTGCAGATGAGGTCAGGCACTTCAAAAGGAGAGTCAAATGAGCGCCCTTGATGTGGAAAGGGTCATCTGCAGGTGTGAGGAAATCACCCTTGGTGAAATAAGAAAAGCGATCAAAGAAGGCGCACGGGATGCGGACGCGGTAAAACGTATGACAAGGGCCGGCATGGGTCTTTGCCAGAACAAGACCTGCTACAATCTAATTGTCCGGATCATTCATGAGGAAGCAGGAGTAGAACTATCGAAATTAAAGCCTTTTACAGTCAGACCCCCGGTGAGACCGGTCCCGGTAAAGTGCTGGCGGAGAGAGTAAACTATGCAGTTGAGGATCGGTACGAATTATTACGTTACTATTTTAAATGTTGGGCCATGCTTAATTGATTCCGGAGGAAATATATATGAAAGCTGCAGTGTTTTATGGTACGAGGGACATAAAGGTTGAAGATGTAAAAAAACCGGATTTAAAATCTGATGAGGTTCTCGTTGTCCCGAAGGTTGTGGGCATCTGCGGATCAGACTTCCATATTTTTACAGGACACTGGAAGATTGAGACACCGTTGATACTGGGCCACGAATTTACCGGGGAAGTTGTTGAAACCGGACTGGACGTTCGCCGTTTTAAAATTGGAGACCGAGTGGTGATCGAACCTGCTGTCACGTGCGGTACTTGCTATTACTGCAACAGTATCGATTCGAACAATTATTTTTGTGAAAACAGGCCGACTGTCGGCTTTACACAGGATGGAGCGTTTGCCGATTTTGTAAAGGTCCCGGAAAAAGGGCTGCACAGGCTGCCGGAGAATCTCGATTTTGAAAAAGGAGCATTGGTCGAACCCCTGGCATGCGCGATACGAGGGTCTGACAGGTCGGAAGTACAGCCGGGTGACTATGTTATTGTGCTCGGCGCAGGGCCGATAGGTCTTCTTCTAACATTACTCACGCGTTTGAGGGGGGCCGCAAGGGTTGTTGTGACCGAGCCGAACACGAAGAGAAGGGAGATGGCATCCGGGCTGGGTGCTGACCTTGCTCTGGATCCCGGGAAGGAAGACGTTAAAGCTAGGTCCAGAGAGATATTTAACGGCAGGGACGCTGATGTCGTTATTGAAGCCGTGGGTAGTAAAACTACCACGGAGCAGTCGTTTGTACTGACCAGGCCTGGAGGACGAGTGTGCATTGTCGGTCTGTGCCCCCAGGGCACACCGGTAGCTATCCCTGATTCTTTTGAAGCATTTTATATAAAGGAACTCACGATTGCGGGATCTTCCTGCAGCCCAAGGGGTACATTTGAAAGGGCAATAAGGTTATTGGCAGCAGACAGGATAGATATCAGCAACTTTATTACGCACCGGTATGGACTGGATGATTTAGACAAAGCCCTGACTATGATTGCCGGGGGAAAAGAGCCTGCCATTAAGGTGGTCATTAGCCCTTGAAAGAGTCATTGTCGAACAGGATATTTTCAAAATGAAAGGGTAGAGAAAAGGCATAAGGTCCTTTGTAAAAGAAGCTGGGGCGCAAAGAGGAGGTGGTGCTGGATATTGTGAAGCAAGACAGAAAGGTTTTATTAGTGTATGATTAAAATAAACATGATTTAAAATAAATCATAAAGGAGATTATTATGAACATCACAAAAAAGATCCTAATAATGATGATTGTTGTAACAGTGGTTATGCTCAGTAGTGCAATTGTTTTTGCCTCCGGAGAAAAAGGGGTAAAAACAATAAGGGTCCTAACCTGGTCAGGCTATCTGGAAAAGGATTGGGTTTTAGATTTTGAAAAAGAGAACAACTGTACATTTGAAATTACGTTCATAGGTTCTGCGGATGAAGAGTGGGCGAAAGCAATGTCAAGTGATGGAGCATATGAAATAATCGTAATCGACAGCTCTGTGATCCCGCGGTACTACAGGGCAGGCCTGATACAGCCCATCGACCTCGATAAGCTCAAAAACATGGATAATATCAATCCGAATATTGATTTTGCAACATATGCCGATTTCGATGGAGGACGTTACGGTATACCTTATACGTGGGGCGCGTCCCCGATGGCTTACAACGCGGATATCATAAAGAACCGCCCGACAAGCTGGGGTATTCTCTGGGACCCGAAATATAAAGGAAGGGTGAGCATTAGAGATGATATTTATATTACGTGGGCTATGGTGGGAGCATACATAGGGGCATCGGACCCGTGGAATCCCACACCTGAGGAAAATAAAGTAATAGAGCAAAAACTGAGGGAATTGCACAAAAATATCCTGACATACTACACCGGAACAACGGAAGGGGCGAACTTGATCGCAAGTGAAGAAGTCCTTGTGATGTACGCTGAAGCGACCAACCAGATCCATGAAGCACGTTCAAAAGGCGCGAATATCCGGGAATCAATACCTGACGAAGGTTCACCGACATGGCTTGACAATTTCAGCATAGGATCGAAAGCTGAAAACCTGGACCTGGTTCACAAGTTTATCGACCTTGCGATCACACCTGAATGGCAGGGGCGTATCGGCGAAACTGTCGGTTACGGTGTTGCTGTTCCCGGGGCTATGGAATTCATGTCTCCGGAGATGATCGAGCTCACACACATGGATGATCCCGATTACTGGAAAAAGCTTTTTTTGTTTCAGCCGGTCCCTGATGAGGAATATGAAAGAAGACTGTCGGTGTGGAATGAAATAAAAGCCGGAATATAAACATCAACATTTTGAATGGGCAGCCGTCAGTCCGGTGCCGCCCATTCAGCTTTATTTTTTTGCGGTAAAAATAATTTCAATAATTGTGAGCAGTCAATGGCCGAAAATTGCGTAAAACTGGAAAGAGTCACAAAGCATTTTCCAGGGTGCTGTGCAATAGATGATCTTAGTCTTTCAATTGCGGAGGGGGAATTTTATTCCTTACTGGGCCCTTCGGGTTGCGGTAAAACGACTACTTTGCGTGTAATAGCGGGGTTCGAGCAGCCTACAAGCGGCAAAGTTTATCTTGATAATGATATGGTAAACGGTGTGCCCCCGAATTTGAGAAATGTGAACACTGTTTTTCAGAATTACGCTATTTTCCCGCACCTGAATGTATATGAAAATGTGGCTTACCCTCTGAGAATTAAAAAAGTCCCGAAAGATGAAATTGCCAGGAGAGTCAAAGAGAGCCTCGACATGGTTTCGATGCAGGGATTTGATGACCGTTTCTCAATCCAGCTTTCGGGGGGGCAGAGGCAGAGGATTGCACTCGCGCGCGCTTTAATACTAAAACCCAGGGTACTTCTTTTAGATGAGCCTCTCGGCGCGCTCGATCTGCAGCTCCGTCAGCAGATGCAGGGAGTGTTAAAAAGGCTCCAGCATGAGCTGGGGATAACATTCATATATGTTACACATGACCAGGGAGAAGCCCTCACGATGTCGGACCAGATTGCTGTGATGTATGAAGGGAAATTGCAGCAGGTAGGAACGCCGAAGGAAATATATGAAGCTCCCGCCAACCGTTTTGTGGCCCAGTTTATCGGAAAAACAAATTTTATTGAGGCTGTGTTTGATAAAAAAAAATCTGACAGTGCCACCGTTCGTATCGACTCTTTTATAATACGATGTGCTGTTAAAGATTTTTTTGAAGAGCAAAAATCTGTTTGTATATCCATCAGGCCTGAAAGGGTTGTGATAGCCGAAAAATTAAAGGGTTTGAACAACATATTATCCGGAAAAGTCGATGATATTGTGTATTACGGAGACAGGCTGGAAATAGTAGTTAAATTGGGTGGGACTGATAAATATTTGACCGCGAAACAGGAGGTCAGGACGCCTTCATCTGAATCTGAATTTCACATTGGTGATGCTGTTGAAGTAGGGTGGAATATCGGTGAGGAGGTTTTGTTGCAGTGAATGATTCTATTGATAACGGCGCATCTCAGGAAACCGGTGCCGGTAAAATAACACGGTCGAAAAGATTTATTTCCGGTAAAAGGTTCAGGATGACAGGTCTGATGGTTGCACCTTTCGGATGGATGTTCCTTTTTACTGTTCTTCCGATGGTAATAATTTTGTTGATGAGTTTCTGGAAAGTAGAACTGTTCCGTGTCGTTCACGATTGGAACCTGGAAAATTATTTCAGGGCACTTCAAACTTTAAGTTTCCGCAGACTTCTTTTGAGGACTTTCTGGAATGCGTTGATAGTCGGGTTTATGGCAGTCCTCCTCGGGTACCCCCTGGCCTATTACATAACCAGAATTGTAAAAGGCAACAAGATCGTATTTTTCATATTGACTCTGGTCCCCCTATGGGTGAGTTATCTGCTTCGTGTTTATTCATGGCGGGTCATTCTCGGCAGGAACGGGCTGATCAACTCATTTCTAATCTGGATAGGAATTTTAAAAGAACCTTCAACAATATTTTTATTCAATAATTTTGCCGTGACGCTCGTGCTTACCTATATAGCACTGCCATTTGCGTTTATACCGATCTACACTTCTTTAGAAAAAATACCCCGGAGTCTTGAAGAGGCATCAAAAGACCTCGGTGCCGGTAACGCGAAAACATTTCGGAAAGTGATTTTTCCTCTTAGCCTTCCCGGAGTGGTAACGGGAGGGGCTTATGCTCTTATAATAGGGTTCGGGGATTATATTACACCGAACCTGGTTGGCGGTACAAGCGGGTACCGGTTGGCCAATGCGATTGAAAAATGGTTCGGCGCGGCGAACAACTGGCCATTCGGGTCGGCCCAGGCCGTATTGCTGCTGATTGTTATTTTAATTATACTTTCGATGGTATTATTGGCCGGTGGGGTAAAAGCGATAATTGAAGAGTGATATAAAATAATTGTAAAGGTATTGACCGGATGACAGTAAATGGACAGACTGCTAATACGTTTAACGTACAGAAAATAGCAAAACGGAGTGCTTCCGTCTCAAAACTTTCAAAAGCCTTTCTCCTCGTGTTTTCGATTTTTGTTTACATTTTCCTGTATGGCCCGCTGATCACCATGATCCTGATGTCCTTCAACAATTCAAAAGTACAGGGACTTCCTATTGTCGGGCTTACCATGAGGTGGTATGTAGAGCTGTTTCAGGACCATGAGCTCTGGATCGCCTTATTACGAAGCTTTATTGTGAGTGTGGGGTCTGTAGTTATCGCGATAATAGTAGGTCTATCCAGCGCATTTTTATTAAACAAGTACAACTTTCCAGGCAAACAACTCTACAAGTCCATAATCCTGTTTCCATTGATTATTCCCGGTGTAATACTTGGTATCGCGCTGTTATCGACTTTTAATATTCTAGGGATAAAAGCCTCTCTCATAACTGTAATGATCGGTCATTCTACTTTTGTAATTCCGCTTATTGTGTTTCTCCTGCTGAACCGTCTCGACCGGCTGGACCCTAACATGGAACATGCTTCTCTGGATCTGGGGGCGAACCGTTTTCAGACTTTTCGGCACATAACACTGCCTTTGATCGGGACCGCCCTGTTAGGGGGGGGGCTTCTCGGGTTCACATTATCTTTTGACGAAATAATCCTCACATATTTCCTTATTGGTCCCAGAGCCACTCTTCCTGTAAAAATTTATCAGATGATCAGGATAGGGTTTACACCTGAAATAAATGCAATTTTTACGATCTTACTTTGCTTTACTTTATTTTTATTGGTTGTATCGACTAAAATAATATTAAAAAAGAAATAGAAAACAAGGTCCGGATGTCTTTAGAAGAGACAAAAAACAGGGTTGTAAAAACATTTAACTTTGAAAAAACGGACAGGATCCCGGTTTTCGATATTGTTCAAAATATACCGTTTATTGAGCACTATGCCGGGGAGAAGATCAACATTGAAAATGGTGAAAAGGTCCTCTGCAAAGCGCTCGGGAAGTCGATAGACCTGTCTGCTGAAATAAACCCTCCCGCGGAACCTGTGGTTTATGAAAATAGCGGATTTCAATATAAAACAGAATGGTGGACCACATGGCTGGTAAAACGCCCATTCGATGATGTAAAGGGTCTTAAGACATTTATCAAAAGGAACCTTCATGAAATTTCAGAATCAGATCCTGAATCAATGTGGACTTATTTGGGTAACGTATCCTATACAGGGTCGGATGAAAGCAATGATGTAATTTTTAAACATCAACAGGAACTGTGCGGGGACTGTATGCTTGCAATATGCGAGAGCTTCCCCGGGCTTGACGCGGCATGTCACATAGCTGGATTTGAACTATTTTCCTATTTGCTGTATGAAGAGCCTGCGTTAATATCTGATTGGCTGAACGCCCTGGCACACCACGAGATCGATCGGATCCATCAGGTTGCGGACCCGGGCTTATCGCCTGTCACACTCGTGTGCTGTGATATTGCGTATAAAAGCGGCACCCTACTGTCACATGATTTTTTAAAAGCAAACTTTTTCCCCCAGCTTAAAGGCATTTGTGACGCATGGCATGAACATGATACAAAAGTAATTTTCCATTCCGATGGAAATTTGTTTTCCGTGCTCGATGATCTTGTTGAGACAGGTATTGACGGATTGAATCCGCTGGAGCCTTTGGAAGGTGTTGATGTAATGACTGAAGTGAGGAATCGGTACCCGGACCTTGTGCTCGCCGGAGGTATCGATGCGCACCAGCTTTTAGTGAACGGCACTAAAGAGCAGGTTTCCGATGAAGTGAAGAGATTGATAGACAATATTGGTTCAGGGGGAGGGCTTTTTATCGGATCAACGATTGAGATGCATCCGGGATGCCGTGCTGAAAATTTGATAGCAATGGTGGAAACAACCAGAAGTTATGGTGTTAGTTAATAGAGGGATAGGAAAATGGGGGTGCAATTGGTTATTCTCACATTTGACCGACCTTAACCCAGGCGAAGGATCCTTGTAAGGAGGGAAAACATGGCTGGTGATGTCAAAATAGGTATGATCGGGGCCGGATATGCAGCCCACGTAAGGGCATGTGCTGTAAAAGAGTTTGACAGCAAAAGGCTGCTCATGAGTGGTGTTTATGACAAAAATCCTGGGCACTCTTCCGAGTTTTCAAAGGAGTTCGGAGTAAAGTCCTTTTCATCTCTTGATGGGATCCTTGACAGTAGTGACATAAATACAGTATCTGTGGCTGTACCTAACAAATACCATTACGAAATTGTAAAACAGGCTCTGGAAAGGGGTAAGAATGCAATATGTGAATATCCGCTTGTGCTTGACAGATATAAAAAAGGGGAGGAGCTCGTCCGGTTGTCGGAAAAGAATAATCTTCTTTTGCACGTTGGCCACACCATGAATTATGACGCGGATTACCAGCTGGTTGAATCGCACAGAAAGGACCTTGGAAAGCTGTTCATGGGTTACAGGTACTGGAGCTTCGGGCGGCCCGGTTCCTGGTTTGAGGTTGACGGGTTCACGGGGGATTATGACAACCTCGGCAGATGGTATATCGATGACAATCAAAAAGGCGGCTGGATAGTGTCATCGCATTACCACGCTATTCAGACTTTCAGAAAAGTATTCGGTGAGGTGTCGTCGGTTTGCGCCTATGACACGAGCGAAGGTGACATCATGGCTGCGTCGGTCCTGATGATGCACGAAAGCGGTGCAAGCTCGACAGTTCAATGGGCAGTGGCGCTACCGGGAAAAGCATTCAACACAATGATAGTGAGCGGCAGCAGGGGGTCCGTTGAGGTGAACGGGGAAAGTTACCTTGTTCACACCTCGGAGATAAAAAAACAGGGGAAACTCGAGCCGGTGAATTCATTTATTGAAGATTTAAAAACCTTTTTAAATGAGACAGACGGTAAAAATGACAGCAGGGAGGGAAACCGGGACATGCTGAGAGCTTTAAAAGTAGCACTTTGTGCTGAAGAGTCGGTATCAAAGGGAAAGATGGTAAAGGTGAATTATTAGCAGCGTTCTGTTACCCTTTTTAAGATCGAATGGCTTAAAATCTTTCACCGTAGAGTTACTTGTATTTTGGATGCGGTTTTCGGTTTACACTGTCGTTGCTATATTAATCTCTAATAAACTATTCTGAGGAGTGAATTATGGAGCCATTAAAAGCAGGTTATGTTTCTTTCGGGACACAGTTTTACATGCCGGAAAAGTTGAAGGAGATCAGTGCCAGGGCAGAAAAGCAGCTCACGGACAAAGGTATCGAGCTTGTCCGAACTGATCCCGTATTCGGAGAGGGAAAAGAGCCTGAGAGGGCGATCGAAGAGCTTAAATCACAGGAATGGGACTTTCTAATCGCAAATGTGATAAACTGGATAGAGGTCAGGGGGGTAACACGCGTCTTGCTTGAGTTCAGGGACAAACCGAT
>SDBT01011457.1_pt1 | contig 14262 bp, 12 predicted proteins | sample 2277101 | NCBI WGS metagenome assembly SDBT01 (sample SAMN10404973, study PRJNA504765) | marine sediment metagenome | isolation source: marine sediment core GS10_PC15, 103 cmbsf | place: Arctic Ocean: Southern Knipovich Ridge | collected 2010 | reverse complement strand
ACACCGCCACCTTCAACTTTGGTGATTCCTACGAGTTAGACACATCGGTACGCGGTTTGATCATTCCGGCGTTGGGTCGCTCGGCCCTGCTCGTTGCCTTCGCTCTTGCCATGACAATTCCCATCAGCTTGGCGTTACTTGCATTTGTTAGGCCCTCAAAGAAACCTTGTCCTTTGACGTCTGGGTTTGCTTTGGCTATTTCAGTTAGGGAATGGGCTATCTCCAAACCGTAAGATTTGAACTGGAACAGACTAGTCAGGGCTTTGCCCTGAACAGTGTTCGGTGAATGGCCTTGGTTCATGAAGGATCTAGTTCTTAAACCTGTGGCGGGGGAGGACATTCTTCCTTGATGATTTAAAAAGACCGCGAACTTCTGTGAAGCTTTGAATAGAGTTTGCTGACCCACACCTGGGATTTGTAGCTCTTCAATACGAGCAGGTGATATCAAAGCCGTATCTGTGGACGTGTCAATTGCTTGCCTGGCAAGGTCCCAGTCCTTTGCTGTGATCGAGAAGTTATCCATCTCAGCTTGCATACGGGGATCAAGATCTTTGAATAATAGTTTCCCTTGATCAGCCAGGAAGGAACTGCTTGCATAAGAACCAGCAGACTTATTGACGGTTGAGATTTGTGGCATCAAAGATGCTTTCATTGCAAGGTTGGTCCATTTCTTAATCTTACCATTGAGCCCTTGCATAACCCCATATCGGTCAACTTCACCATCAAAATGAGTCTGTAATATTTGCCCATACTTTTTACGGTCGGCCTTACTTAAGTTCTTAACCCACCCCTTCATAATTCTAGCGTTGGCATCAAAGACAGGGGCGCCCGTTTTAGAAACGAAATTCCCTAGCGCTATAGAATGATCGGCAAAGGTTGAGAATACAGAACTCATTAGCTTAGATGTTATGTTTACAGACTGGGCGATATCCAGCGACTTTGTAAGAAGGTTGTGTTCAGGTATCGTACCAAAGCCGAAGAGGTTTTTTCTTAGTTTCTCACGGCGTGCCTTTAACTTACCCGATGTAAATTGAGCCTCGGCAACAGAACCAAACTTATCTTTAATTTGCTTGGCCATTGCTTTTTCCATGGCGGCCCACGTTTGCTCTGGTTTGGGTCCGAATCGTTGAAAATTGGCAATTGATTTTGCTGTGCCCGACATTGATCTATTGATGGCTTCGGCAAGATTTCCTGCTCCAAAGCGTTGGTTGTAGTTGTACAAGCTTTCACCATCGGCAAAGTGTACTTGTCGTTGGTTGTTGAGACTGTTCCCATTAGTAGCCCCGAACTCGCCGGAGACGATGCTATCGTATATCTCTGCAAAGACCTTGTTCTGAGCCTTGGGAGAGGGGTCACCACCAAACATTCTTTGCTGATCGAAATTGAGCGTTCGCATGAACTCAATATACTCTCTTTGTTTAACAGAGGATATTTGGACTTGATCATGAATCTGTTTAAAAATATGTCCTTGCAGTTCATCCACAATAAGACCAGATTTCCTTGCTTCCATAAGCGAGAACTTGTCAACGGCAAGAACCACATCAGCAACATCAGACACCTCTTTTAATACTCCACTGACTTCTTCACCTCTAGAGCGTTTGAATGCAGTGATGGTTATCTCTTTTTCAAACTTAGGGTTGCCATATATTTTGTGGAGGTCACCCAGACTTTGGTCAAGGAAGACTTCCATCTTCGCTTGGGTGGCGTTCTTTATTTTCTCATGAGAAAGCTTACCACCCGTAACAATGAAGTCAGGGTTTTCAGCAGCAGCTTCAAAAGGCTTGTTGAAGTTACCTTTTGTGGCGAATTCTTGCTGTAGGGTGAACTCAATGTTTTCTCCCTCTTTTATCTTTTGAACAAGTTTTTCTTGTGCTTGTTGCGTGACAATCTTTTTTTCAAAAGTTTTTAGGTTTGCAATTCGGGCGTCTATATCACCTGACTTTGCATATGTGGTGACCGTCTCCACCAACTCACGAATTTTCTCATCAGAAATAACTTGGTTCTCCCCAAGCAAATCTTTAACTTTAACAAAACATTTTGATTCAATAGCCATTACAATACCTCAAGGCTGTTGGTCACACAGCCGGGTAGAAAGTCCGTGACTTCGTCAATTTGAGATTTCTTTGTTTCTACTTCGGCCACAGTCTCGTCAAACAGTTTTTTGTAGTTCTCTCTTTTAGCCTCTGGTACCTGTTCTGGGAACCTTAATTTTTCCAGTTCAGCATCAACTTTCAGACTTGCTGGGATTAGAGGTTCTTTTTTGACAACCTCTATATCTTTTGCAGTTTCTTTATTATGGTACACATTCTGTTCAATGGAGTTGGCCCTTTCACGAATATCGGATGGCTCATAATTAATGCTTTCTTTTTCTCTGATTCTCTGCTTAACAGCATCGATAGCAATGTCGTAATCATCAACAACAGATTGAGCTGCTGGCTTTCCCGCCTCTACGTCTCGTTTAAATCGTTCTTGCGCTTCCAACATTTCAGTCATTTTCACATGTAGATCTTCGGGCGTGGCCTTAAGAAGGATGTCTATTTCAGCTTCAGATATATCGGGAAGTTTTCCCTGTGCCATCTTTGATTCTGTTAACTCAATAGCCTGGGTGAGCTGTCTAAAATCCATATCCTTTAACTGAGGAATGGCCTCTGACTCAGCTTTGACTGGTAGCTCTTTACCTTTTGAGAATGCTTGTAATTTTTTAGCTGTGTACCTAAGAGCGCCAAACGCTACAGGAAGGAATGCCCCACCGGCAACAGCATTGGCCAGGTTCTGATATTGATTAACCTGTCTTTTTTCGTCCTTGGTGTTGGGTATGACAAAGGCCACTTCTGAAATAGTGTTCGCCACCACACCCTCAACTGAGTTCCTTAAAACAGAGTTCCTCATGAATCCTTTAGCAATCATGTTGGTCATGGCAGCCGCTTCAAAAGCAACCCCAATTCCAAACCCGCCAATAATCTCAAAAGGATCAAGAGCTGTTCCTGCAAGTTCAGCCGCAAAACCAGCAAAACTTCTAAGGGGAGTAGTCTTCCCTCTCTGTATAATTTCTTGACGTGCTCTTTGTTCTTTCTGAAAGCCAATGATTGTCTCAGCTTTTGATCGAGAAGTTGGTCTTGAAAAGGGAACGTCTGGTTGAAATTCAGCATTAAGTATATTGTGATCAGTGATATCATCAGTTCTCGTTTGTCCACGAGTACGACTGTTCCGACCAATGATGGCCGTAGGTGTGAATGAAAAACCTTCTCTTAGACTTGTTGATAATGTTTCACCCAAAGAGCTTTCTCTTACGATGGGGATATCATCATCAAATGTTCCAAACTTAGGTGTAAGGGCCATTAAATCTCCAAATCAGGAAGTCCAGCAGCAACCCTTTTGGGGTCAACTGGTGGAAGATTCTTTGTAGGTACGCCGAATCTTTTTAAATCTGACCGGATACGTGACCTAACCTTAAAGATAGTATCCTCTTCTGCTTGCTCTCTGACAATAGAATCTGCAAGCGGAGAGTGGTATGATTTGACTTGTTCAAAAGGTATATTTAAAGGGGACCTGGTATTCTGTGCACCAGGGAAATCTCCCTCAAGCTTTGTTTGCTTAAGAAGAATACTCCTGCCTTCATCATTGATATACACAGCATTAACGCCGTCTCGATCAGCATTAAGCTTAAACGTCATGGATGGGACAACTTGCTGTATAAATTCCTCATTCGTACCAACAAATCCGTGAGCCTCTTTGGTGACTCCAAGAACTTGCATGAACTCACTACCATTATCCGTATCAGAAAATCTGGACATAAGGGCTTGGAGGTCTCGTTGAAGCTGGGGTTGTCTTTGTAGATCTGCCTTCTTTAAAAGAATATTGTTGTTCCCTGATGTGGCAACAGAATATTCCTGTGACAAAAGACTTGCTGCCATCTCAACTGCGTCAGACTGGCTTTCCCCATTCTCGATATGTGTAATGGCCCTAACGGATAATCGATCGGAGACGCTGTTGATAAATTTATCGTTCCTTCCAAAGGCTTTGAAGAGATCTTCTAGCTCAGACTTAATGGCAGTCTTCACTTCTTTGAATTCTTTTGCACCAAAGTTCTTGGACACTTCTTTTGGGTCTGTGTTTAGTAGAAGATTTCTAGTTCCCGAGTCTTCTACCTCCGACGCCACAACAAAGTTAGCCAGGTCTTTCATGCCTCGCTCACCTTGCATTTGTGCTAGCATCTTATTTCCTTCTGGGTAACGAGTAAGGAAATCGTTTAAGGCGCCAACTTTGTCAGGATTTTCTCTTAAAAGACGACCCTCAATTTGCATGGTTGCATTGTCAGCATATTTCGGGAATGGGTACCCACGTACAGTTTGAGCATCTATGAACTCTTGTGTTCCAGGGGCGACAGTTTTATCCGTGGCCATGATCATTTTGCCTGGATCTTTTTGCATTGTTTGCATCATACTGGCTTGAAGCTCACGAAGTGAACGGGCTGTTTGAAGATCATCGGCTGCTTGTAAACCTTCACCTGTATCAATTTCTTCAAACGCGTCAACTGCCGCAAGTTCTCCCATGGAAAAGTTCTTCCACTTTTGTTGCTTCTCTACAAGGATTCGTCTGTTATCTATGACGTTCCTCATTTGTTGAACATCACGATTTTGCTCTAACATAGAAAGTCTTTTGTCTGCTATGTCTAGGGCCTGTCGTCCACGTGGTGTGACTCGACCATGTTTCTCAAAATCAAATTGAAACGTAGCTATAGCGTCTTTCGCAAAAGAGAATGTATTTTTTCGAGTTTTCCCCTGTTCTTTTTTGATAGCAGCTTCATTAAGGTCGTTTAACTGTTTAAGCTTCTTTGGGGGGATGGCATCATGAAGGCTTAGATGCTCTCCTTCTGGGCTGTTTAAAAACTTTCTGTTTTCAAAAAGATGTCCGCCGCCATTGTTTATTTTTGAGATGACAACTTGCTCGGCATATTCAAAGTCTTTCTCTCTAATTAGGGCCACTTCTTCTCGGGTGTAGATACCACCGATCATACTATCCGTTCCAATAACATCATCGGTTTGGTTGATAGCAGCGTCGTCAAAGGAAGTAGTGTCGCCACCAATCTTCTTACTCTCTTCACGGATTCTTTCGTCATCAACTTTAAAAAAGGTGCTTCTTCGACTTCTCTCATCAAGCTCAAGTTTAATCTGGTTGTTTGAGCGCATCGTTCTGATCTTTACATCAAACAATCTTTTCGCTTTGGTACTAGTTATACTGTCACGAATAGATGAAACATCTCCATCAAAATTAGACATGACCTCTTTAGTAAAGCCTTCGTGATCAGTACCCTTAAAATTTTCGTCACCCTCTGATCTACGTAGAGCGGCTGATTTATTTGTGTTGGCAACAGCATTAGCTAGTTGGTTTTGAGAAGCGACATTCCTTTCTCTCTCAAGAAGCTGTGCCCCAATCTCACCAATAGTACCACCCAACTCTTGGAGTGCTTTATCAGCAATTCCCCCACCTTGGATAGTTGTACTAGGAATATCTCTGCTAGGTCTTCTTCCCCTGTCAGCTAGTTTGATTTTTGCCATTATGTTCCTCTCGTTCCAAAAGTTCCTGCGGCCCTTAAAATGGTCGCACCACTTCTCAACCTACCTGCTCTTCTTTCTTCACGTGCCAAGCCAACCTGCTTCTGGGCTCCACGTTCAAGCTGTTCCGCCCTGAACTCAGACTCTTTTTGATTAATCATAATCTGCCTCATAAGCTTCCGTTGAGTGTCTTCAAGAAACTTTAAGGTTGTACCTTCTCCTGCACCTAGTGCAATCGCGGCTGATAGCTGATCACTTTTTAATTGTTGTGCGTCTAATCTTAACTGCTCACTAGTTAATTCATTACGGTCAAGAATCTCTAGTGCCATTCTTCGCTTATTATCAGCATCAGCAATACGGGCCTGCGACCTTGCTTTTGCTTCTCTTTGTTGCCCAACAACTTCTAATACCGTTCCACCAACAAGGGCAACGGCTGCACCTTCAGCCATGGGTCACCACCTTTGAAAATAAATAATGATCACGATAATTATGGTCGTACGCGCGCATAATTCCCTCAAGTTCAAAGCCAAGTTTCTCTGCCCATTTTACACCCTTTTCCCACCCAACTTCAATGGCCATTTCTACCCTGTGAAGACCACAACGATCAAGTAGATAATTATTAATAAGGCGGTAAATAGTCTTGAAAAATTCACACCTATACACATCCACGAAAGCACTGGGGATAATCCAAACTTCCCCTACACCGGGGCGAAGAAAGTTCACGCCCGCAATACAGACTAAGCTCTCATTTTTCCATAACCCCATAACCTCTCGATCTGGGTGATCTATGTTTTTAACCATCGAGTTGGTAAAGTCAAACATTTCTCTTTTGGGTTTGAACCCAAGCAAATTAAGGGGGTTTAGTTTCTGCACTTTAATCATATGTCTTCCCCCTTAATACAGCACTCAATATGGTGCAGGGGTAGGGCTCTGTTGATTTGATAAAAACGTTTTGGCTTTTTGATGGACTAGCATGGAGCTTAGCTTCATGGAAACCATCCTCTACGTCCTTGGTTGGAAATGAGATACTCTCTTCAAACCTACTCCCAACAATCCCTGCTTTGAGATTAAATGTTCTAACTAGGTCAAGATCAACTCTATCGATTTGTTTTTGGGCCGCCTCAGCATCACCTTTATCTCCGCCTGCTTCAGGATCATGTAACTGAATTTCACCTTCGTAAAAAAGACCTACACATAAAACATCACCGATAGCAAAGGCTTTATCTATAGTGATAGCACCTGCCGCGACAACATAGGTCTGGCCACATTTAATTCCATTGACGGTCGCCATTACGGTCTCAGCTTCAAGGTGCCCAAGACCAGTAATGATATTTGTTGCAGCTATTGCCACAAACCTTAAATGAGAATCTAGGAAAAGGGGTTGCTCTGTTTCATAAAGAGGGGAATTAACCCCAAACGTAGCGGCTGACACAGAGTTATCTAGTGTATCTGAATCAAAGTCCTTACCTGTTTTCTCTAGGTAAAACTTTCTCGCTCCAGATATCGTCCGCTCCACAACTTTGTAAAGATCATCAAATTCACTTTCTGCGTTGGTGGTGACGGCGATACCCCATATGTTGGTTTTTACACCTGCGATAATATGCCTGCTCCAAGCTACGCCTTGATTTTCTGTGCTTATTGTTAATCCTACTAAATCGTGTTTGCTTGTTAAAAACCATGATGTTTCTCTCGATGGTTGGTGAGCCATGTCGACGAACTCGTCTGACACATAGTTCTTATCAATGAGGGGATCAAAGGTTCCATGACGATGGATTTGTGTATTTAAGACAGTCATATCATTTGATATGTGTGACGAATTTCTTGCGTTGAATTTGAAGTCTCTAACCTTTTTCCCATCTCTACTGATGAACAAAAGTCTGTCGGCAATACGCAAGGCCTTATTGGCCTTCGACCCATTACTGGCCTGGAACTTAACCCGGGCAGTGTCTCCGCGAAAAATTCCATCATCACCCTCTGTGACGACATACTCTCCGCTAAGGGTACCAACTTCTAGATTTGATGAGGAGTCGATCCATGAGACTGCATTGTTATCTTTGTTACCTACGATTCTGGTGAATGGGTCAACTGATAAGATGTCACCAAAAAATCTAATACCAGAAATATCTGTTGATGAACCTTTGTCTTGTTCAAGCCTCTCCTCCATCAAATGGAAAAGGTTTCCTGCAAGCGAAATGAATAGCACGTCTTTCTTTGTTCTCGATCCACCCCAAACCGTTCGCTCTTCATAGATAGCAACAGCCCTGGGGTAACCATCAACATCGTTCCACTCTGAGATATGCCAGTTGTCAGACGCAGAGGTATCAAAGAAAGCAAGAGCTATCCCTCCAAGATTAGGAATAACCTCTACATCAACACTTGTGGATGAGTTAAACGCTGAGATTCTAGCCACTCCAGTTTTTGCACCTTGGGTGATTTTTATATAAGCACCAATGTGGGCAACTTGGAATATTGTATCTGAAGCAACCACTGTAACAGTCCCAACAAGCCCATTAGGGGTAAGTGTGGTGGGAGTGAAGTTTTTTCTATATGGAGTTCGCACAGCCTCTTCGACATCAAAAGCGACAAGCGTTGATGTTACTGCGTTTGGTAAATCAGTTACAGTAAATGAGGCAGAAGCAAGTCTTGTAATTACGATTGGTGGAACAAGACCTGACTCGTGTGTAATGAACATCTGGTCACCCGCGCGAGCGTATGTGTATCCTGCTGGGTTTACACTAGCGGCGATGGTGTGTGGGTAATTGAATGTTATAATACCCGTGTCCACACCAATCCTGGAACCACCTGGGTCGTTTAGAAAAATTTGGACAATGTGAGTGGCCGGGGTTCCGGTTAAAGGAAGAGAACCATTGTTTCTGATAGCAATAACGTATGAGTTTTCACCAAGAAATTCAAATGGGATTAAAGCAGGGCCGTATTCGGGGTCTCCAGGAAGGTCAAGAATCTCGCGAACAAATTTTGTCCCAGGTCTTTTCCTAGCTCCGCCTGATGGAATAGGGAGAAAGTTAGACATTAGTCGAACACTCTTGCCGAATTCTTCAAGATCAATTCGTGCAGAGGCGTCTTTACTTATCTCACCCATCACGAAAGATGATTGTGCTGCTCTAAAAGCGCTCATTTAAACCTCAAAATGATCGGCCGTGAAAGCCTCGTCTTGTGGAACCTGTAACTCTGCTTGCAGTCCAGCTATTGGGGTCGTCCCAATCATCAGGGGTATCTTCACCTGCATCATCAGACTTAGTTTCGCCCATCTCTTCTTTAGCTTTTTCTCTCATAAGGGAAGCCAATGATACATTTTGGAACAAGGGAAATGCAAGCTCTTCTGCCATCTTATATGAAAACGCTTCAAAGAAGGCTTCGTCAAAAAGATCAACGTCGACAACATCGTCTGTGTATTTGATGAGGAGTTCGTCTGTATTGGCAACAATGGTTTTTTTCTCAACCTTGTGGGGTGTGTTGTGCCCAATGCCAACCTGAGTAATTTTTAGTGCTGTCTTAGGCCATGCAAATATGAAGCCATCTCCCCATTGGGGTTTGGATCGTACGAAATGCGTACCACCTGACACAGCGGCCGTAATGTCGATGGCCGTACCAGAATCAGAGTCTGCAAATGTATTAGCTAACTTAAACACGCTTCCACTTACGCGGATTACAAAATAGTCTTTAGGGTCAAGTCCGGCGGGAAGCTCCCCTCCATCATTAACGATATTTACTTTGTCACCTGTTTGTTTTTTGTGTCCAGCAGAAGTGATTTCATCTGTTCCAGTGTTGACGTCTCCATCTTCAAAGGAAAACTTTTCTGGTAAAAGAGTTGTTCGTCTTTGGGCAAAGTTCCAGGGGTGTCGACGAAGTAATTTTTGTCTAATCGGATTGTAGAGAGTAGAGCAAAGAGCCGCAGCTTTTGTCTTGTCTGTAAACGAACCAATCGGCTCAACGCCGAGTTTGTCTAAAGCAGAATTACACTGGTCTATTTCTGTGGCCATACGCCCTCCAAAAGAAGAAGCCCCCGGGTTTTAGGCCGGGAGCCTCAGGCAGATCAAGGCACGGAATAGAGAACAGTAACTCCGAGCTTTGGATTCACAGTGATGTTTGCACCTTTCACAATGAGTTCCAGGGGCATTTCGCCAAGGGTCTTCAAAGGAAAGATCATATGTGCTTCATCTCCGGTCGCTTTAACTCGACCAAGTGTGGTCAGGTCAGCTTGATCAATGAGGGAATTGTCATCTGCTAAGTGCAGAGTACTTCCGTCATCGGCCAGGACAAGCGAGTTGCCAAGATCAAGTCGTGCGCCAACATCTAAGTTGGTGTCAGACGAAACCCAAGCATCATGGATCAAAGCGCCTTCTGGTAATTTAGGTAAAAATACCTTCTCACCAATATTTAGGTTAGCTGCCAACTGAACATCGTCAGTCAGAACTTGAAGTTCACCACCAAGTTCACCTGGCGCAATCTTCCTTTCTTTTTCTTGCTGTGTGACCGCAAAATTACGTCCATTTACATCAGCCATTTTTACCTCACGGTTTAGGTTTCAAAGTAGAGGGGTACTTCTACCCCTCAGGTATTAAGGTTCAAAGCAGATGACTTCAACAACTTTTTCTTCTTCAAGTCTAGTGTTACCTACTGATTCAGCAACATAGATTTGAGTCCCAAAGCGCTTGTCAGCACGTTCTGCGATACGGGCAATGATATCTTGTCCGACAGACGATAGCATTCCGTCTTCCGCCCATGCAATACATCGACGTCCTTTACCTGCTGGAATCGTACCTGTACCTGCACCAACTAAACCATTGGTGACTGTATAAGTTACTGCTCCTGCCTCTAAAGGTAAGCGCTCAGATCGGATGAATTCAAAGCCGTAGAAGTCATTGATTTTCCCGGAGGTCAATGCTTGCACAGATACGAAATCCGAACTAGTTGCTTTGGTTTGGTTCATCAGAGACTGTTTCTGCTTACTACCCCAACCAAAATATTTCCTAATCGACTCGTCTACATCATTGGCATCGAATTTTGCTCCGACAGCAACAATGGTTTCAACGTTAAGCTCAACACCAGTAGTGGTGGCTCCGTCGAAACAAGCAAGTTTTTGACTAGTAGGAAGTGGTACTAATGTCGAACCATCTTCTCCGGCCTTGGCGTTTCCAAGAGCGGCCTCAATAAAGCGGTCGTCTTTAAAACGATTCATGGCCATAACAGCGGCTGCAACATAAGCGTCATCAGGATTGATGAGTAGACGAACACGGTCCATCTTGTCGATCATATCACCATATTCTGCATCTCGCAGAGTGACCATACGACGACTGTGTGGTGTGTTCAGGATAGGAGTATCCCCATGTCTTGTTAAAATCTCTTGAGCATCTACTAACCCAATGCGCTCATGGAAGTCAGCTTTTGAATTTTGACTTTCTTGGCGGGCACGAGGGAAGAAGCGTGCATCTTTTTGCTGTGACAACATTATAATGTTGTTTTTGTAGCCTTCGACGAAAGCTGTGGTGATTTCAAATGATCCGCGTTGGCTGGACATCACGCCCAAGAAAACATTGACCACTCGAAGAAGAAACGCATGAAAATAGTTCACGTTGACCTCTCGGTTTAAAGTTAGTGTTCAGTTTTTTCGGTGAGTTGTCCTGTCGGATTCGACCTGACCATATGTTTGGCGGATTGACTAAGCAGTTGTCCCATATAGGCGTATGCTCAGTTTAAGGGGGAAAACAGGTCTGTGTCAACCCCCTAGAAAAATTATCTCATTGTGGCAATATTCCCACCTGGGCTAACTCCACCATTGGCGGCGCTTTTCCCATGAATCGACTCCAGTATCTCAATATACTGAGATTGCCAGACAGCGTGCCCTGGGTGCCGGGTAGCCTTTTCGGGCTTGGCCATATGCTCAGACAGTGATGCTTGCGCTTGCTCAGGTGTCTTCCCGAAGGTTTTAGTCTGTGCTTGCTTAAAGAGGGGGTCGTCTTCAGATAGCAACCCATCAGCAACGCGCTTTAACAGCCTTTGAATAATGGGATCTTTATCCAGACCAAACTTTTTAAGCTCGGCAAGTTCATCCTCTGAGGAAAACTTAACCAAAGTAGAGTCGATCACATTAAGTGTGTTCTCGTAACCCTGGCCCCACTCTTCTTTCAGCTTGTTTACTTCCGTCGCGAAGGCGGTATCCCCGTTGGTTTTTGTTGTGTCTATATGGGTTTTAGTCATCTCGTTAAACTTATCTGATATCTTTTGGAATTGATGAGGAAGGACACCATTAGTGTGGGCCACCTTCATTAACTCAGAAAACATCTCGTCATTGGCCGTAAGACCCTCGGGTACGTTATTTTTAATAACATAGTCCTCAATCTTTTCGACCTGACCAATACCTTTGTAAAAGGATGTCCACTGATCATCACCCCAGTCTTCTCTGGGTGCAAGCACCTTATCCTGGCCCATAACTTTCTGAACGTTGATATAAGATTCTAAAACATTTGCTGTATTAATCTTACCTTCATTGTCGAAGAAGTTTTTAAGTGGTCCGTTGACAGCAGCTCGAACAGCGTCTGTTGATCCTTCTGGAAGTTGGGCAATTGGTCCACCTTCTCCACCAATATGGATATCAACTGCGCCGCCTCCGCCACCTCCGTCTTCTGGTTCGGGTGCCATTAATAATCTAAAAAGTTTAAAGCCCATAACGTCTGTCCTCTTGTCTTGAGTCTTTGATCATCTCTGCCAATGTCTCGTTGTCTACATTAATATTTGAAAGGATGTAGAGAACTAAATCTCTCTTCCCTTCACTGTGAAAAACTTGATTTGGATCTTTACTCATAGTGGGAGACATCATATTTCCCCGCTTCATTAAGTCATTTATAACGAGCTTTGCTTCAGGCAAATTGAATAAATGTTTGTACGCCTTAACAACCTCAGCATGACGCTGACGCGCAGTTGGTTTCTTTGTTTCTTCTGCCATTACTGTTCCCTTAACCTGTTACTGCCTTGAGACCTGATCCTGCCTTCTGGATTGTTTCGGCCTCTACTAATTTTCTTTGAGCGGCTGCATCTGCTTCTTCACCACTCGCTTGCTCTTCTCTTAATGATGCAACCTCTTTGTCATCTCTGAAAATCTCTTCAGGGATTCCATGAATGTTAGCCAGATATTTTATGGCCTTATCACCATCAATGTTGTTTGTGACTTCAGGTTGAATCGTAGCGATAGGCCCAGATGCCTCAATGAAGCGCGCGAAGTTTGCACCTTCAGATAATTTCTGAGCACGGGCAAGTTGAGAGTTGAACACAACAATTAAGTCGATACCCTCAAGCTCTTCTGGTTTATCTGGAAGCATCCCCTTCTTTTCAAGGATAGACAGTTGACGAATAACTAATGGGCGTAGAAGCTCGTCAGTCATTCTTGCAAGCTGTGGTCCATATAACCTTAGCTGCTCATCAATTTGGGAGTTAACCTCTGTGGCAGTGGCCCTGTCCCCAAACACTAGTTGGAGTTTGTCTACAAAGAAAGCTTCTTTGATTCGTTGGCGTACATCTGCGATCATATCTAGCCCAACGCCTGGATTAGATCCAGTGTTGAGTGGGAATATTTTGTCTTCGGAACCGGCCCGGTAGAAGTTAAGCCCGCCTGGGTTTATGTTCGGCTTAGGGAATACCCCATCATCCGGTAACATAAGTGGGGGGTCGGTAGCTTTTTGGGCAGCACGGAGGGTGTCTTCCATCATCCTGTTTAACATTCTGATATCATGAAGTGCTTTCATGGCAGAAGAACGACCGTACTTTTCGCCTGTGATCTTAATCCAACGAGAAACAACAACAGGGAAAGTGGCGAAGCCAGACTCTCTAAGCAGTATCTTCTCGTCTCTCCAGATATGGAAAGACCCAAACTTTTTATTTGTCGCACCAAACTTGCCTAGCTTGATATCTTTTCGGGGGAGAATTGTATTCTGTATGAGATACTTCTCATTGGGCTTGTCGATAAACTTTTTCAAGTGTTCTGCATTGAAAGGTTTAGTCCCATACTTCTGCAACAATTGGCGCCCGGTAAATTGAACTTCACTTGTGACGGTGTCAACTCGCCCTTTGTGATTTTCGTCAATCCAATGATTGTAGATTGGTGATGTTACATAGTGGACAACATCCTCATCATCTTCCAGTAGCGCCATCATGGCCGTGCCAATTGAGCCGAGGTCTAGGTAGTACTCATGAATTTGAGTATGGAAGTTTGAGTTGTTAATGATGTCATGATTTAAAAGTTGGAGGTCTCTAAAGTACTTTCTGACTTTAGACTCTTTGTCTAACTTTACGTCCCCAGACGAAAACTCATGCCAGAGCTTATCGGGAGGAGTGAGCATGGTGTGTAGCGCTGATGCTTGCAGTTCAAGGAAGTGACCTGGAGAGTTGTCAAAAATCTTATCACCCTTCTCGCGACCTGAACTTTTGCTAAACCTTTCCCAAACATCATCTTTATCTGGAAGAACAAGCTCTAGGACATCACGCCATCTTGTCTCCCAATTCTCACGAGGTTTCATATCGTCGTGACGTTTCATCAAATTTTCAACTATTGATGGCATTATTTACCTCACGAGCCTAGTCTGACGACGGCGGGGTGACTGGCGAACTGCCGCCACCTCTGCCCTACGAGCAGTAAAGGTTTCGATTAATTTTTCGAATTGTTCATCGGATATATCAGTGAAGGGTTGTCTGT
>SDBT01011456.1_pt1 | contig 14263 bp, 13 predicted proteins | sample 2277101 | NCBI WGS metagenome assembly SDBT01 (sample SAMN10404973, study PRJNA504765) | marine sediment metagenome | isolation source: marine sediment core GS10_PC15, 103 cmbsf | place: Arctic Ocean: Southern Knipovich Ridge | collected 2010 | reverse complement strand
GAGGACAAGGCGCGCGCCGATTTGAGCGCGGAGACGTACTCGTGCAGTACGTCGAGCACTCCAATCAAGCGCAACGCAGTGCTCGCGCGCCATCGCGCTCGCGTAGTAGCCACCCGTTGAGAAATCCGGGCTAAGGAGCGTCGGGATCGAAGCAGTGCCTGCATCGTGCCTCGTAAACATCCCCTGCCCCCACCACGACCCGTTCCTCGCTGGCGATGAGCCGTTGCGAATGATTGGCCGGCGCACCGCAGCGCATGCAGATGGCCTGTGTCTTGGTGATGTACTCGGCCACAGCCAGGAGTTGCGGAATCGGCTCGAACGGCAGCCCCAGGTAGTCCTGATCCAGGCCTGCGACCACCACTCTGCGACCCTGGTCGGCAAGCTCCTGGCAGACTCCAACGAGGGCGGTATCGAAGAACTGAGCCTCATCGATACCGACCACCCGAGTGTCTTCCTCGACCGCCTCCAATAGCTCCGCGGAAGTGGCCACTCGCTGACTCGGCAGCCGCTGACGACTGTGCGAGACGATATGGTCATCGTCGAAACGATCGTCGAGACCAGGCTTGAAGACCTGTACCTTCTGGCGCGCGATCTCGGCACGGCGGAGCCTGCGAATCAGCTCCTCGCTCTTGCCGGAGAACATGCTGCCGCAAATGACCTCGATCCAGCCCCTGTGGGGGGTCCCCGGCGCTGCGTCGGCACTGGTCATCGCCGTTGCCTCGGACGGCACCGTTCCTTCAACTCCTCCGATGTCGATTTTGCGATTCTTATCCATGCCCCCCATTATCCATGCTCCTCGCCGAAAGCAACAGCCAGGGCTCGGACCCTCCACGGTGCTATAATCGCCATCTTTCCAGCCCGCCCAGATTCCTCAACGCATCCCGAATTGGTCACGTGGAAGCCGCCACGCAGTCGGAGCAAGATCAGGCCACCTCACCGCTGATGGCCGTGCTGACGCGCGTACACCAAATCCGCCGTCAGCTCATGTTTTCGGCTGCAGCGGTGATGATCGGGACCATCATCAGCTGGAGCCTCTCCGACCACATCTACACCATTCTGGCGTACCCGGTCACACAGGCCCTCGATGAGCGTGGCCTCGACCCTCGGCTCACGTTCACGGGCCTGACCGACCCGTTTATCGTCTACCTGAGTGTTTCGTTCCTCGGCGGGATCGTCCTGGCTGTCCCGCTGCTCATGGCACAACTCTGGCGCCTGCTCTCGCCTCTGTCCGAAGGTCGTCGTTTGCGTGCGGCATTCTTGTTCGTCACCCTCGCCACGCTCTTGTTCTTGTCCGGCCTGGCATTCGGTCAGCTGGTGTTGCTGCCCTTCATTACGGGCTACCTGCTGGACCTGGCAGAGGGGATGCAGGGGATGGTCACGGCGCGGGAATACCTGCGCTTTGCAGTGCGCCTTCTGCTGATCATGGGAACAGCGGCGCAGCTTCCCCTGCTCAGCTTCATCCTCGCCCGCATGGGCTTGCTGGACGCGCGGACGCTCTGGCGCTGGCTGCCGTACGCTGTTCTCGTGGCCTTCGTTGCGGCAGCGCTGATCACGCCTCCCGACGGCATCAGCCAGGTCTTGGTCGGAGTGCCTTTGGTGGCGCTTTACCTGTCGAGCATTGCAGTGGCCGCCCTTGCCCGGCCCAAGCGCACACCCGGGGAAGATCAGGACGAGGATGTGGACAAGTAGGGTAAGCCTACTCGCCGCGCTTCAGCTCTTCCCAGAGCTCGTCCATCTGCTCGATCTGCATCGAGCCGTCGGCAGGAATGCGCTGCTCGATTGCCCGGAATCGGCGCTCGAACTTCTCGTTCGCACGGCGTAACGCGACCTCGGGAGACATCCCCAGATGGCGGGCGAGGTTGGATACGGAAAACAGCAGATCGCCGAGCTCTTCCTCGACGTGCTTGTCGCGCCTCGCGTCGGGCCCCTTCTCCCGCAGGTCCAGCTCGAGCTCATTTGTCTCCTCGCGGACCTTCTCGAGAACGTCGGTCGCCTCCCGCCAGTCGAACCCCACCTGGGCTGCGCGCCTCCCCAGCTTCTCAGCTGTCGCGAGCGCCGGGAGTGCCGCCGGCATGTCGTCCACCACCGAACCGCCACCACGCTCCTCGAGCTTCAACCTCTCCCATCGTTCCCGCACTTCGCGCGGGGTTTCGGCTTTGCCGTCACCAAACACATGTGGGTGTCTATGAATCAGCTTCTCACAGATACCCGTGATTACCGCTTCGATGTCGAACTCGCCCTTCTCCTCCGCGAGTTGGGAGTGAAAGACGATCTGCAGCAGCAGATCACCCAGCTCGCCGGCAAGCCCATCGGCATCCTCGTCATCGATCGCTTGCACCACCTCGTACGCTTCCTCGAGCACGTAGGGGCGCAGCGAGCGGGCATCCTGCTCACGATCCCAAGGGCACCCGTCCGGGGCACGCAGTGTGCGCATGATCTCAACCAGGCGGTCGAAGGCGGTGGCGGCATCGGACTTGCTTTTGGCCACGAGCTCCCCTCTTGATCCGGACGTACGCAAGCTTCCAGGTTCGCGGGAGAGCTTAGCAGGCAGCTCAGCGCTGCGTTGCGGCTGATCCTCAGGCATTGCTACACTCGCAGCTCTTCCCCCTGGTATTCAGAGGCCAATTCAGCAGCCACCGACGAGGCGAGCGAAAAGATGAACAACGAGACGGACTCCAAGGATGCAGCCGCGGCACATGACGAGAAGCCCAAGCTCAAGGTCACTGACCGCCGCATGTTCGACGCTCACGGCAATCCGCGGCAGCCGGATGGCGATCTAACCGAGGCCTCCAGCGATGCTCCATCTCCGCCCGACTCGGCCCCTGCAGAGGAAACAGAGAAAACGCCTGAGGCCGCTCCGGCCCCGGAGTCCACGCCTCCAGTGGAAGATCCCAGCCCGGCACCTTCCGCTGAGGACTCGAGCCCAGCGCCAACCGCTGCCCCCCCCAGCCCAGCGCCAACCACTGAACCCTTCAGCCCGACGGTCAATGCTAAGGGCGCAGGTCCGGATCCTGCCAGCGGAAGCTACGCTGATCTGCCGCGGGGTTTTGCCCCCTTCGTCGAGAGCCAGTATCTGGAGGCCTTGATCTTTCTCGGTGCGGTTCCGCACCCGCAGACGGGCGAGACCCTCGAGGATCCCGAATTCGCGCGCTACAAGATCGACCTCCTGACGATGATTCAGGAAAAGACCGAAGGCAACCTGACCGACGAGGAGAGTCGTATGATCGAGGACGTTCTCTATCAGCTACGTATGCTCTTCGTGCAGAAAACGGCTCCTACCACGAAGTAGCACGATCCCAATCTGCCTCGAAACCTGTGTTTGCAGCTGCGAGGATGATTTTCTGTTGAGCTTGACAATACCGTACTCATATTATATTCTCACGGCCAGCTAATAGCTGCACGAACAACTGTTACCCAAACCCGACAGAAACTGAGCCGGAGCAACCACGACCTTTAGCGCCGGGCAAGAGCCCGGCGATCCGAGGAGGAAACCCATGTCCAAGATCATCGGCATCGACCTCGGCACCACCAACTCGGTGGTTGCCGTAATGGAGGGCGGAGAGCCCGTCGTGATCCCCAGTGCCGAGGGCAACCGAACGACGCCGTCGGTCGTAGCGTTCACCGAAAAGGGCGAGCGACTCGTCGGTCAAGTCGCCAAGCGACAGGCTATTACCAATCCTGAAAACACTGTCTTTTCGATCAAACGCTTCATGGGACGTCGTCACAGCGAGGTTTCCGAAGAGCAGAAGATGGTGCCATACGATGTCATGGAGGAAGGCGATGACGTGCGTATTCTCGCGCGGGGCACGAAGTACTCTCCGCCCGAGATCGCGGCCATGATCCTGCAGAAGCTCAAGCAAGCAGCCGAAGACTACCTCGGCACGACGGTCGAGCGCGCTGTCATCACGGTGCCCGCGTACTTCAACGACAGCCAGAGACAGGCCACCAAGGACGCAGGTCGCATCGCGGGGCTGCAGGTCGAGCGCATCATCAACGAGCCGACGGCGGCAGCGCTGGCCTACGGCTTGGACAGGCAGGCCGACGAGAATATCGCGGTGTACGACTTCGGCGGCGGCACCTTCGACATCTCGATCCTCGAGGTGGGTGAAGGTGTTGTCGAGGTAAAGGCGACCAACGGCGACACCCACCTCGGCGGTGACAATCTCGACCAGCGCGTGATCGAGTGGATCGTCGATGAGTTCCGCAAGGACCAAGGCGTCGACTTGTCGCAGGACCGCATGGCTCTGCAGCGTCTGAAGGAAGCTGCCGAGAAGGCGAAGATCGAGCTCTCCAGCGTCACCGAGACCGAGATCAACCTGCCGTTCATCACCGCCGACCAGTCGGGCCCCAAGCATTTGACGCTCAAGCTCACCCGATCCAAATTCGAGCAGCTCGTCGAGGACCTACTCGAACGCACCATCGGTCCCTGCGAGCAGGCACTCAAAGACGCCAACATGAAACCCTCCGAAATCGACCAGGTCGTCCTGGTTGGTGGGTCCACCCGCACCCCCAAGGTGCAGGAAATCGTCACCGAGCTGTTCGGCAGGGAGCCTCACAAGGGCGTCAACCCGGACGAGGTGGTGGCGATTGGTGCCGCCATTCAGGCGGGGGTCCTGGCCGGCGAGGTGGAGGACGTACTGCTTCTCGATGTCACTCCTCTTTCGCTGGGAATCGAGACCCTGGGGGCGGTGACCACCCAGCTGATCCACCGCAACACCACCATCCCGACGCGCAAGAGCGAGGTGTTCAGCACCGCGGCCGATAGCCAGACCAGCGTCGAGATCCATGTTCTGCAGGGCGAGCGGGAAATGGCGAGAGACAATCGCACGCTCGGCAAGTTTCACCTGGTCGGGATCCCCTCGGCGCCACGCGGCATTCCGCAGATCGAAGTCACGTTCGACATCGATGCCAACGGAATACTGAACGTGTCCGCCAAGGACCTGGGAACGGGCAAGGAACAGAAGATCACCGTTACCTCCTCGAGCGGCTTGTCGGGCGACGATATCGAGAAAATGGTCAGCGAGGCAACTACCCATGCCGACGAGGACAAGCAGCGCCGGCAGCGCATCGATGTGCGCAACCAGCTCGACAGCATCGTCTACCAGACCGAGAAGGTCCTCAATGAGAATCGCGACAGCATCGACGCGTCGTCAGTGAGCCAAATCGAGGATGCCCTGAGGGCAGCAGGCGAGGTCCTCGAGGACGAGGACGCCTCTCTGGAGCGCTTGCAGGAAGCGCAGGAGCGCCTGCAGACGGCCTCCCACGCCATGGCTGAGGCCATGTACCAGCAAGCCAGCGCAGGCGGCGGAGCAGCGGCCCCAGAAACACAGGGCGGGGCAGCAGGCGCCGGTGCCGACGAGGACGAGGTTATCGAGGCAGAGGTTGTCGACGATGAGGGCGACAAGAGCTGACATGCTCTCGCGTGATCTGTACGCCATCCTCGGAGTCAGTGCGGATGCCAGCGACGAGGAGGTCGAGGAAGCCTACCGGCACCTCTCTCGTCGCTATCATCCGGGCATTAACCCGGGCGATGCCGAGGCCGCACTCGCGTTCGAGCGTATCGAATCCGCGTATCGGGTCCTCGCCAACCCTGAGAGTCGCGCAGAACACGATCGCGATGCGCAATCGGGAGCGCGGCAAACACCCGTAGCGCCGACGGACTCGCCGATCTCGGTGGAGGCTGCAGAGGGAGAGGGTGGCAGCTTCCGCCACCTCTTCAGCGATCTACGTGACCACGCAGAACGAGCGAATCCACGGCGTGGCGAGGATCTGCACTCTCGATTGACCGTCCCCCTCCTGCAGGCAGAGCGCGGCCGCCGCACGGCCATCGAGGTGCGGCGTCTGATCCGCTGCCAGGACTGCCGTGGCCACGGCAGGCTGCCGGGGAGGACAGCGAGTCCCTGCTCACGATGTCAGGGTACAGGCAAGGAAATCTTCAGCAAGGGCGCTCTCAGCGTCACATGCCGATGTGCGGATTGCGCGGGCGAAGGGGTGCAGTACGGTAGCGCCTGCCCACAGTGCCATGGCTCCGGGCTCGCCAGCAGCACTCAAGCGGTGCCGGTGCAAACCCCAGCGGGCGTTGCAGACGGCCAGGTAATGCGCCTTCCCGGACTCGGCCACCATGGACCTCAGGGAGGTCCCCCTGGCGACCTCTTGATCACCTGCCAAGTGCAAGCTCATCCGGGCTTCGAGCGCCACGGGCCGAATCTGCACTGCACGGTGAAGATCTCGGCCGCGCAGGCCATCCTCGGGGCCCGCGTTCCGGTGCCGGCGCCGACCGCGGTGGGCCAGACCCTGCGCGTCCCGCCAGCGACCCAGAATGGCCAGGTTTTTCGTCTCCGTGGCCGCGGATTACCGATGTCAGGAGACAGGCAGGGCGATCTCGTCATAACGGTTGAACTATGGGTTCCCGAGCTCGTCGACGAGGACTCCAAGTCGCTGATTCGCGAGTTCGGAGAGCGCACCGGAGGCCCCCCGCGACCTCATGCGGAACATGATACGGTGAAGTCATGAGCGAAGACCGCAAACGCCCACGCGGCACGTACATGATCAGCGCGGTCGCAGAGCTGTACGAGATCCATCCACAGACGCTACGCCTCTATGAACGTGAGGGCCTGTTGCGTCCGAATCGATCCGAGGGCAACACGCGACTGTATTCGGAAGACGATCTGCAGCAGCTCGAGCTTATCCTGACATTGACCCGCGAGCTCGGCGTCAACCTCGCCGGGGTCGAGGTGATCCTCAACATGCGGCGCAGGATGGAAAGCCTGCAATCCGAGGTAGCGTCCCTCATGGCCTTCGTGCGCGATGAGCTTCTCAAGGACGACCGGAACGACCTGCGCCAGCGATTCGAGCAGGCCATCGTACGTGTGGAGCGAGGCTCGCTGGTTGTGCACAAGACTTCTCGACCGGAGTGACCTTGACCCCATCGACGGAACCAAGCGTGGATCGCGACAGGGAGGCCGCCGCAGCCTGTCCCCAGTGCGACGATACGGGATGGGTGCACAGCACCGCCGATGACGGCGCCACGACCGTCGTCCGGTGTGCTTGCTTCCGCACCTCGCAGATCGCCCGCCTAATGGAGGGTGCGGGGATCCCGCCACGCTACCATCACGCCCGGCTCGCAGACTTCGCCGTAACCGCCCACATGGATGCCTCGCTCGCTGGGGCGAAAGTCACCGCACAGAACTTCGTGGAAGCGTTCCCAGAGGTCCATTACGGGCTCCTCTTCGTGGGCCCCGCAGGTGTGGGCAAAACTCACCTTGCGGCCGGCATCCTGCGGGAGCTCATCGAGCAGCGCGGGGTGGTCGGAAGATTCGCCGATTATCGCGATCTCCTCCGCGCCATCCAGGATTCCTACAACCCTGTCTCCCAGACGTCCGAGCTGCAAATCCTGCGTCCGGTTCTCGACGCGGAGGTTCTTCTGCTCGACGAGCTCGGCACACGCCGGCCGAGCAACTGGGTCCTCGACACCGTCACACACATCCTCAACGATCGGTACAGCAGCCAGAAGCTGACGCTGGTCACCACGAACTTCCCGGACGAGGTGGAGTCGTGGTCCAACAACCAGACGCTCACCGATCGGGTCGGCGCCTACGCACGCAGTCGACTCTTTGAGATGTGCAGTATCGTAACGATGAACGGCGAGGACTTCAGGCAGCAGAACGCACGCGCCGATCTGCGCGCGCGCTAGCCCGGACTACCCGAGGTCACCCCATCGGTGCATCAAGATCGACACCGCTGCCAGGCCCGCGGTTTCCGTCCTCAGCACCCGCGGTCCCATGCGCACCGCCTGCGCTCCGTGCGACGCCATGAAGTTGAGCTCTTCCTTGCTCCAGCCCCCCTCCGGCCCAATCATCACCGTGACGGCCTGAGGCGCTGAGTCTGCCACGATCTCCCGCATCGTCCGCGCGCTTTCGCCCGGATCCAGAAGCAGCATCGGAGTCGGCACATCATCCCACTGCATCTGCGCCAAGTGACCTGCGGGATAGATGCGAGGCACCCTGCGCCGATGGCTCTGCTCTGCCGCCGCCGCAGCGATTCGTTCCCAGCGTTGATGACGCTTCCGCAGGGCGTCATCAACGCGCGCGAAGCTCTGGCTGCGCTCGCTCAACACCGGCAGGATCGCGACGACACCGATTTCCGTGAGCTGGCGGACCACGAGGTCCATCCGCTGTGGTCGCACGGGAATTGCCTGCACTACCCAGCAGGCCAGTGGCGACTCGACCTCATCGTCGACATCGTGCAATGGAGTAGCGAGCGCATGGTCGGCGCTCACAGAGCTCAGGCGCGCCAGGATCTCCCGTCCTTGACCGTCGAAGAGGCAGACGTTGTCGCCACGCCGCAAGCGCAGCACCTGCAGGTGCCGCAATGCCGCGCCCGTGATCCGTATCGGCTCGTTCGCCAGCGCGTCCGCCGGGATACAAAGACGGCGGCCATCCTCGTTGCTTCCTTCACTTTCGGCGTTCACCAGAGGTGTCCTCCTGCAGGCGCACTCAAGACAGCGCTGCCCGGGGCTCGATCAGCCGAGGACATTGCGCAGGCGGTCCCACCAGCTCTGATTCTCCTCCTGCACTACGGGCTCCTCGGTGATTTCCGCGAGTTGCTCGACCAGCTCTCGTTGCTCTGAGGTGAGCTTGGTGGGAGTTACGACCTGAGTCACCACACGCAGGTTGCCTCGGCGACCTCCGTTGACGCTGGGCACGCCCCGCCCACGCAGGTCGAATAGATCGCCTGATTGTGTCCCCGGCGGGACCTTGATGTGAGCGTCCTCGTCGTCGAGGGTCGGCACCTCGACCTCGCCCCCGAGCACAGCCATTGGAAACGAAATGGGGACGCGTGTAAGAAGGTCGTTCCCGCGACGCACGAAATCATCGTGCTTCATCACGTGGATCACTACCTCGAGGTCCCCAGCCGGGCCACCCCGTAGTCCAGCCTCCCCCTCGCCGCGCAACCGTAATCGCGAATTCGTATCGACTCCGGCAGGTATGCGCATCTTGAGAGTGGAACGGTCGCGGACCCTGCCCTCACCTCTGCATGTGGGACAAGGATCATCGATCCTCTGACCGCTGCCGGAACAGCGGCCGCAGGGCCTGGCGATAGTCAGGAAACCGTGCCGCTGGTGCAGGGTCCCCGTGCCCCCGCACTGCTCGCAACGAACTGACGTGGTTCCTTCGGCCGAGCCGCTGGCGTTGCATGATTCACACCCCACCTGACGAGGCACCTCGAGCTCTACCTCGCGACCACGAACAGCCTCTTCCAACGGAATCTCGAGGTCAAAGCGCAGGCTGGATCCCTGGTTGCTTTGTCGGGACTGGCGGCCAAAGCCGCCGAACATGCTGCCGAAGCCGAAAAGATCGCCGAGAATATCGGAGAAGTCAGCGAAGATCTCAGAATCGAATGGCTGCGCTCCACCACGCACTCCAGCCTCGCCGAACCGATCATAGCGGGCCCTCTTGTCGGCATCGGCAAGAACCGAATATGCCTCGGCCGCAGCCTTGAACCGTTCCTCGGCCTCGGCGTCCCCCGGGTTGCGGTCGGGATGATATGCCAGCGCCGCCTTGCGATAGGCACGCTTGATTTCCTCCGGCGTCGAATCACGGCTTACACCGAGGACACCATAGAAGTCGCGATCAGTCATCTCTTCCGCTCGATTCGCCGGTGTCCTCTTCATTCTGGCCCATGTCGTCTCGAGGCCGTGCCGCCACGGCCACCCGGGCCGGCCTCAGCAAGCGATTCCTGACGCGATACCCGGGCAGGAAGACATCCACCACCGTGCCCTCCGCATAATCCTCCGTCTCGATGCGGGCAATGGCCTCGTGGAATTCAGGATCGAAGTCCTCGCCCAACGGCTCGAGGCGCTCCACGCCCATGCCTGTGAGGACGCTTTCCATGCTCCTGAGGATCAGCTCGACGCCCTGCCGATAGGCCTTCGCATCTTCCGCGTCGGTGACCACGGCACGCTCGAAATCGTCGATCACCGGAAGCAGCTTCTCCAAGACTCCCGCCTGCGCCACCGCTCCGATCTCGGCCCTCTCGCGCTCAACCCTCTTGCGAAAGTTGATGAGCTCGGCCTGACGCCTCAAGAGCTGGTCGCGGAGATGCTCTACTTGACCCTCGAGGTCGGCAAGCTGGTACTCGAGATCCTCTTGCGTGACAGCCTCGCCCGCCTCGTTTTCGCTCACCTCGGGCATCTCGTCCTCGACCTCAGGAACAGCCTCTTGCTCCTCCGGGGCCACCGTTGACCTCTTGCTATCGGAAGTATCCAAGCTCATTTCAGATCGGTGCGCTCCTCGAGGGCGATCCTCGAATCATCAGTTGGCGTGACTCAGGAACAAAGCTCCGCAATGGCCTCGCTGGTGGCCCGCGCCGTGGCGGCTACCAGCGGAATAGTGAGGTCGTAGTGCATCCGAGTAGGCCCGAGCACTCCTAGGGCTCCCACTGGTTGCCCATCCGACATATAGCTGGCCGCAATCAGCGTGCAACCACCGAGGGCGGCGGGAAGACGCTCTCCACCGATGAGAACGCTCGGATCATAGCCACCACCGCATTCCGTGAGGACGTTACCGAGTTGCGTTGGCTCCTCGAAGGTGGCGAACACATCTTGCAGCATCTGGGCGCTGGACAGCTCCGGATTGTCCAGCAGCCTCGAGGCGCCCTCAACCAGAACCTCCGCCTGGCCAATGCCCTCGAGCCAGCGCACACCGATCTCGATGGCAGCCCTCTGGCGACGGCTCTCGACAGGGGGCTCGGCCTCCCAGTCATCCAAGAGCTGGTCACGAATCTCACCCAGGGTGTGACCCGCAAATCGATCGGCCAGGTACTCGGCTGCCGCCCCGAGATCTGACTCGCTCAGCTCGTCGCTCACCTTGATCGTGCGTGTGTGGACCATGCCTCCCTGGGTAACGAACAGCAGGAGTGCACGATCGGCCCCCGTCCGAATGAACTCGATGTGCTGCACTATCGTTCGTGACGGCCGCGGGGTCAAAACCACTCCGACGTGACTCGATAGCTCCGATAGGAGGGAACAGGCGCGGTGCAGGAGCTCACCGACCTCGAGCTGGGCGGTCGACAGCCTACGACGGATGCTTTTCTCATCTACCCTGCGTAGGCGCCTTTGCCGAAAGAGGCGCTCGACGTAGCGACGGTAGCCCGTCTCCGTAGGAACTCTGCCGGCCGAGGTGTGTGGCTGAAACAGATAGCCGAGGGCCTCGAGCTCGGCCATCACATTACGGATGGTGGCGGAGCTGATCGGCTCGGCAAAACCGCTTGCCACACTCGTCGATCCCACGGGCTGACCGCTGACGATATACGCCTCGACCACCAGGTCGAGCACGGCGGCACCCCGCGAACTGAGGTTTTCGGACATGATTGGGATGAAGTCAGGGATGAGTGATTAGCACTCGCCGGCGACGAGTGCTAGTCCATGGAACACTGCCCCGAGGCGCCTGTCAAGCACTGCACCTCTGGCCGAATTTCGCTGAATCCCTCATGTTATCATGCCTGCAAATGGCATCTCCGCGACGTTCTGAGACGAAACCGGCCACCTCGAAGCCTTCCGAAAAGCCCCCTGCCACACCCCGGGCGCAGGGCCGCATCCAGCGCACTGCCACCCGCCTCACCTCCTGGCGGGGACTGTTGATCGTCGGCGCCATGGCCTTGAGTCTGGGTGCTGGGGTCGGGTTCGCGATGGTCTATATCCCCGACCCCTCTGTAGTACGAGAGCTGGAGCGCTATCAGCCCAGCATCCACTCGATCATCTATGACGACGACGGCGTGCTCTTCGACGAATGGGTCATCGAGCGGCGCCAGATGGTCCCGTTCCAGAACATTCCACAGCATCTGCACGATGCGGTGATTGCCGCCGAAGACAATCGTTTCTACAGCCACCCGGGGGTCGACCCTATCGGCGTGCTCCGTGCGGTCGTCAGAAACGTTACTGGCGGATGGGGCTCCGAGGGTGCCAGCACCTTGACCATGCAAATGTCGCGTTCCCTCTGGGGGCTCGGTCTCGAGAAATCCGCCAGCCGCAAGCTGATCGAGGCCTTCTACTACGCCCTGCAAACGGAGCGCTATTTCTCCAAGGAGCGCATCTTCGAGCTCTACATGACCCAGATTTTCATGGGTCACAATGTCTACGGATTCGGCGCCGCCGCTGATTACTACTTCGGCAAGAACATCGAAGATCTGACGCTCGCCGAGTCGGCGCTGCTCGCCGGCATGCCTCCAAGCCCCAATAACTACAACCCCTACCACTACCCCGAGGCTGCGCTGCGCAAGCGCAGCATCGTTCTGAACCGCCTGTACGAGGAAGGCTTCATCAGCGCCGAAGAGCGCGACGAAGCGGGCAGCGAGCCGCTCGTTCTGGGTGAGGATCGTCGGCCACAGGAGCTCGGCGCCTATTTTATCGAAGACATTCGCAAAGACCTTTATGACGACTACGGTCTGCAGATCTACGAGTCCGGCATTCACGTCTACACGACCCTGAATCCGCGCATTCAGGCTGCCGCCGAGAAGGCCGTCGACCGGCAGCTACGGGTGATCGACAAGCGCCTTGGCTGGCGTGGGGCGCCGGTGAACCTGATTCGCGACGAGATCGACGCCGCCGAATACGAGGATCCCCGATGGGAATGGGAGATCCAGGTGGGCGATACGGTGCCGGCCGTGGTGATGAGCGTCGAGCCCGAGCTCGCCGAGCTGCGCATCGGTGACCAGGTGACCACGCTGAGCCCGGAACAGGCCAGGTGGACCCGCACCGGGCGGCTACCCCGGCTCACCGACCTGCTGTCCCCAGGAGATCTGATTTCGGTATTGGTTCAGGCCGTTACTGTCGTGCGAGCAGAGGGCACTGAGGAGGTAGGCACCGAGGGAGCAGACGCCGAGGAGGAGGTTGCGCAGGAGCAAGGGGAGGGCGAAGGGGAAGAAAGCCCGGAGGTCGAGGAAGGCGCGGCAACAACCGATGAGCTCATCGAGGAACCGGAGCTGATCTACGAGGTCGAGCTGGACCAAGAGCCGCAGATCGAGGCTGCCGCACTGGTGATCGAGAATCACAGCGGCGAGGTCAAAGCCATGGTCGGCGGCCGCCGATTCGACAGCAGCGAGTTCAACCGGGCCTCCCAGGCCGTTCGCCAGACGGGCTCCGCGTTCAAGCCATTCGTCTACGCGGCCGCTTTGCGCGCCGGCAAGACCCCCGCCGATCTGCTCCTCGATCAACGCCAAACGTTTCTCGACCCCAGTACGCGACAGCCCTACGAGCCCGACAACTACCACAACGAGTACATCGGCATCACTACCTTGGCCGAGGCCCTCTCGAGGTCGCGGAACGTGGTGACCGTGGCGCTGCAGCAGGATATCGGCGCCGACAACATTATCGACACCGCCCGTGATCTGGGCATCACCGCTGCTCTGCGGCCCTACCTTTCGCTTGCCCTCGGAGTCATCGACATCTCGTTGTGGGAGATGACACGCGCCTACGCAGTGTTCCCCAACCAGGGCGTGCGCGTCGAGCCTCACCTGGTACGCGAGGTACGTGACCGACAGGGGCGGGCACTGCGGCGCACCGAGCGCCAGGCAGTGCAGGTCATGGACAACGACATCGCCTACCTGATGACACGCATGCTGACGAACGTCGTCGAGTACACGAATCGTGACGGAACCATCGGCGGCACCGCGAGGCGCGCACGGCCCATGGCCCATCAGCTCGGCCTTGCCCTGGGGGGCAAGACCGGCACCACCGACAACTACTCCGACGCCTGGTTCGTCGGCTTCTCGCCCTATCACACCATTGGCGTTTGGGTGGGCAACGACACGAAGAAGCCGATCGGGCCCGGTGAAGAGGGCGCTCGGGCAGCTTTGCCCATTTGGATGGAGATCATGGCCGTCGCCAGCGAGGGCAAGGAACCGAGGAAGTTTCCGCAACCCGCCGGCGTCGTCGTGCGCACCATCGATCCACGCACCGGTCTGCTCGCCAGCGAAGTCTGCAATCTGACGATCGAGATGGCATTCATCGCGGGCACGGAGCCGACCGGGGTGTGCACCCTGTCACACCACCAGATTCTCTCCCTCCCCTACTACCAGCAGGCCTACTTCTTTGACCGCTTCCAGTCAGGCAGCGCGGGCGCCATTCGGCGCGATCCTCGCTAGCCTGGATTTCTCAACGGGTCGTGAAGCGAGCGGGTGCCAGGGCCGCGAGGACAAGGCGCGCGCCGATTCGAGCGCGGAGGCGTGCTCGCGCAGCCGGGACCCATTGAGAAGCCCGGGCTAG
>SDBT01011455.1_pt1 | contig 14264 bp, 11 predicted proteins | sample 2277101 | NCBI WGS metagenome assembly SDBT01 (sample SAMN10404973, study PRJNA504765) | marine sediment metagenome | isolation source: marine sediment core GS10_PC15, 103 cmbsf | place: Arctic Ocean: Southern Knipovich Ridge | collected 2010 | reverse complement strand
GTCCTGCGCCTGCGGCCCTACTTCGGCATTGATCTGCCGGAGCAATTCATAGGGATCAGGGTCCTGCTGGTAACGACGTGGCACATGCTACCTGACGACGTAGGTGCGTTTCGCGAAGTCCTCGCCTGCCCGAATGACCGCCTGCTCGTACTGATATTGCGTCACCGGGATCAGGCGACCTGACCCTGGATCCGGGAACGGACCACCGGTTGGCCCCGGTCGGTTCGGGTGCGGCGTCATCACGTCCCACTGCACGGGTGCTGGACCCGAACCCGGCTCTCTGGGCATCTGCGACATATCGCCACTCCGTATCGCCTGGATCGCCTGATCCATACGAGCCGGATCATTCTGCAGCCACGGAGGAATGGTGAGTCGCGCGTCATCCCCCTCACCGTCTTTGACACCGTAGAATTCCATGATCGAGGTGAACGTCCCGGGTGTAACGCCGGGGAGTCGTCCCGCGGCTCCTCCCGATGGCGGTGCGCGGAAGTTGGCGGCGCTCCGATTACGCGCGTCGGCCTGATCTTCCACCATTTGCAGATGCTCCGGTGTCCCCGGTACTGGCGCCGTCGGCCCTGGCTGGGGCTGGAACTTCATCAACTCCCGTTGCGTCAGCACCGTTCCGATGACGGCCTCCTCGCGGGCCCGCCGTGGATCGTAGACGTTACCGAGCGCCGTTGTCTGCGGGGCGCGCGGCTGATACTCGATCGCCGGGCCCGTCGGCGGCTCGACCGTCTCCTGGCCGGGACTCGGCGGCGCGGTTGATTCGTTGGGGTCGAGGGGCACCCGGATGGGATCTGGCGCGGCGTACACCGGATCCACGCGGTGTGTCGCCGCCGCACTCCCGAAGTCGCTCGGCAACTGACTCGCGTCCGCCAGCGGCAATGTTCGGGCAGCCTCGGTCGCCGACATCATGCCCGGCTCCCGTCGCTCCTGCAGCCGAAGGAATCGCTCCTGCGTCTGCTGTTCCACCTGCCGGTCCTCGCGCCGCTGGTCCTCGATCTTTTGCACGGTGAGCCTCCGCCCGATGCTGTGCAGGCCCGACCCGACCGCCTGCCAGGCATTCGCCCGCCCGTACCCGTAGCCCGGGGGCATCTAGAACCGTCCCGGGTTTTGCATGCTGAAGAGTAGCTCCAGCGACTGCAATTCTCGCTGTTTGCGCCGGTCCTCCTCGTCGATCGTCAGTTGTCGGTCGTAGGCCGCCCCCGCCTGTGAGGCGCCGTAGACGTCGGCACCCGTGCCGAGCACGTCCGCCACCATGGCCGGGTTCTTCGCGAGGAACCCCCCAACGTCGCCGGCCGTCTTGCCGAGAAACGACCCGACATTGCTGGCCCCAGTGCTCACACTCGAGGCGGCACTGCTAACGGCGTTGCCAACCGCCGACACGGGCGCACCTCCCGGCACGATGGGGCCTCCAGCACCACTGCTCGCCAACGCAGGGACACCGCGCGACAAGATCTGCCCCACGCCGTGTCCTCCGGCGCCAACTGCCGCACCACCAACGGCCCCCTTGACGGTGCTTCCCAGGCTGAAGTCCTCGTCGTCGAACTTCTGCATGGCGCCGCCGGCTGCCCCCATGGCCGCCGCCAGCGGCAGGCCCACGCCCGTCGCACCAGCCACGAACGACAGCGGCTTCACCGTGTCGCCGAGTGCCCCGACGGCCCCCTTGAAGTCGCCGGTCAGAGCCTTGCCCACGGCGCGGATCGGGCCGGTGATGCCTTTGACGATGCTGCCTAGTATGCCCATGTCATCTCCTCAAACCTGGTCGTCGTCTTTCGGGTTGTCGTAGTTCGGTTCGTTGCCGGAACCGCCTGCGGGAATCGGCGGCTTCGGCGCGCTCGTACTGTCGTCGTCGTCGTCCCCGTAGATCTCCTTCCACAACTTCATCATTATCTCGAACCGTTCCTGCTCCGTGCCCGCCTGATCCATGCGGAACTTCAGCTCCTGCTGGAACTGCTGGTTCTGCAGGGACGTCTGACGCTGGCGCAACTGGATCTCGGCCTGACGATACGCATCATTCATGTCGAGGCCCAACTCCTGGAGTCGCAGCGCCTCCTTGCGGAAGGTCCCGTCCTGTTCGAGGGCCGACCAACGGTAAGCGTCGTCCGCGTCCATGCCCTTCTCCTGCAGGTCCAGGGCCCTGTCTTGCAGCTCCTTTTCCTGGCCCAGCGCGGCGCGGCGGAACGACTCGTCCATGTCCATACCGGCTTCCTGCAGGTCCAGGGCCCGCGAGCGGATCCCGATGTCCATCGCGTAGCGCGCCTCGTCGGACGCCAGCGCCTTGTTGAACTGCGTGTCCTGCTGCAGCCGCGTCGCCACCTGCTCGCCGAACTGCTGGGCGAATTGATTCGACTGCTCGGTGAACTGCCGCTCGTCCAGGCCGAAGCTCCGGGCGAATTCGCTCTCCCGCTGCGCCAGTTGCCCCTGCTGGAGCGTCTGCTGGAGGTCCATCCCCTCCCGCGTCAACTGCTCCTGGGCCTGGTTCCGCGCCTCCTCGATGTCCATCGACCGGCCGCTGATCTCCGCCTGCTGCATCAACTCCTGCGCGCGGGGGTCGATCTGCTGCTGCGAGATGTCCATCGTGCCGCCAAACTGTCGCTGCGCCTCGGCCAGTTGCTGTGACTCCAGGTCGGCCTTGTAGCGATCGAGTCCCATCACGTCGGTGCCGGTGAGCGCATCGAGCCCGAACCGTCCCGCCGCACTGCGATCCATGCTCTCGGCCGTGGCGATCATTTCCGTCAAACGCGCCTCGTCGTCCGCCGCCGCCCGCTGCATGGACTCGTGCAGGTCTACCTGCTGCTCGCCCTCGTAGGAGCTCCCGAGCAGCCCGCGCTGGGCCGCCCACTCGTCGATGCCGCGGCCCGCCTCCGCCGCCTGGTTCTCGAGTCGGAGTGCGCCCGCCTCGCGGGTCTGGGTCGCGAGGTCCCCGAGATACTTGTTCGGCGTCTGCATCCAGTCCGCCGCGAAGTTGCCGAGCGCCTCCGTGTTGAGCCCGCCCAGGTTCGGGGGCGGCGGCGGAGGCGCCGGTGGCGGCGGTGCGACCCCGGTGGGGATCACGACCGGCTGCGGTGCCGTGGGTGCGGGCGCCGCGGTGGCCGCCGGTGCGGCTGCTGGCGCCGGTGCCGCGGTCGCCTCGGCAGCCGCCGGCTGCGGTGTCGCAGGCTCGGTCGCCTGCATCATCTCCGCGAGCCGTTTGCGCTCGAGTTCGTCTGCGGTCAGTTCTGCCATTATGTCCCCTTTTTACTTCAGCGCGATAAATTGTCCGACCTTGAGTCCACCCGGCTCGACCAGGGTCGGTGCCTGACTCTGCCGGATCTGCACCTGTGTGAAGGCGGTCGGCGTGATCGGGTTGGCTCCCGCCTCACCGATCAGGTTCCCCGACTTCACCACCATCGACTCGTACCCCGGGCCCCCGCGCGCCGCGAACGAGACGGTCCACCCGTTGACCATCGTCAGCACGATCCCGACGAACTCCACCGCAGGCACGATGACGTCCTTGCCCGTCGCCGTGATGAGCGGCGGCCGGTCCAGGTTGTCTAACTCGTCCTCGTACTCCCGAACCCCATTGATCAACGTCTGAACCGTGACGCCGTCGAACGGCGAGTCCACCTCCACAGTCAAGACCGTGGGATCCGGATCGAACGTGAAGTCGTCCTTCGTTGCATCCGCCATACCCTACGGCAGCTCGACGACCGTATCCGCGCTCCGCGTCGCGGGGAGGGTCGCGCCTCCTGTCCCAAAGGTTCCCGTGCCCTCGAAGGGGATGATGCCCTTCACCCGAGCGACGTAGAAGATGTTGATGTCGGCGTCGTACTGGATCGTGTTGGACACCGACGCCCCAGCCGACTGCTCCACGATGAACGCGACGTGCACGTTGTCGTCCAGCGTCAGGTCCTGGCTGCCCGTGACCGCCCCGATCGTCCCCGACGTCAGCGTGAAGACGTTCGTCGTCCGGTTGACCGCGTTGTACGGGAAGCGCAGGTAGATCCCGGTGTTGTTGGGATCGAGCACGTAGAGATGCCCGATGTCGGGCACGTCGTTCGCCAGCGGACCCACCGTCCGATCGTTCGCCCCGACCAGGATGGTCGAGTCGGCACTCTGGTTGTTGCCGCCGCCCACCGTTCCCACGTCGAACTCCGACCGCTGGATGACGGTCGAGGCCGGCGCCGACGTGCGGTACGCCGCCACCCGGTCGCCGCTGACCAGGTTGGTGATCTGGAGCGTCTGCAGGTTGGGCGGGTTGACCGTCGTGCCCGCGTTGTCGATCAACTGGATGTTCTGGAGATCGGCCGCGATCAGCGTGTCCTTGTCGATGAAGTGCCCCTGGGCGCCGAACATCAGCGCGCCGGGCTTGGTGCCGTACGGCGCCGTCTTCACCTCGTCGAACGTCGCGTCCAGTTTCCGGTAGATCGCGCCGATGATCCCCGTGACCGTCGACGGCCCACCCTGCAGCAGCGTCTCCTCTTCCTTCCGCGTGATGAACTTGTCCCACTCGTATACGTTCGCGATCGGCTGGGCACTCGCACCCGTGATGTCGCCCGACGTGACCGCGTCGTAGTTGAGGTCCCCCGAGCCATCGCCGATGTCCTTCGGCACGGTGGCCTGGTCGTTCGTGCCGGTCGGCGTGTTGAGTGCCCCGGACACATCCCCGCTCAGTTGGCCCGTCGCGTTCGGGGCCGCGGTGCCCGGCGCGTCCTGGCAGTAGATACTGCCCGCGTCATCCTCCATCATGTAGCCGTCATAGCCGCTCGTCGCCTGCGACACCTGCTCGCCCACGATGAACGTGGAGACCGTGGTCGTGCCGCCCGTGAACCGGGTGTCGATCGTCATGGTCCGCACGTCATCCCCGTAGCCCGCCACCAGATCGTCGACCGCCGTCGGCTCGTTGATGGCGAGGCTCTTGCCGCTCAGGCGTCCGGTCAGGACTGCATTGTTGACGAACTGCACACTCTTCAAGACGAAGCTCACGGTGCCCGTGGCACCCGCATCGCCGGTCTGCGCCGTCACGATGCCGCGGTACTCCACCTCGTTCGGGACCGTCCCGAACACTCCGAAGATCTCCTCGCCTACCAGCAACGTGGCCGCGCTTCCGGCATCGTAGTCGGCGATGTACTGGCCCGTGTTGTTGTTGCCGTCGTTGGGGTTGTCGAGCACGATGGCGCTCACACCCGCGGCGATCTGCGTGTCCTCGAAGACGGAGTACAGCCGGAGGTAGGGCCGACTGAACCACTCGGCCTTGCCACCATCGATGAGCTGCCCCAGCGCGTTGACCGTCGGGTCGATGATGTCCACCCGGTTGCGCGTCTTGATCGTGTGCATCACGCGGAACGGCCCCTCGACGTACCACGGCGCAATCTTCAGCCCGTCCTGGACGACGTAGGCGTCCGGCATCGGGGTCGGCTTGCCGCTCGTCGCGAGGTAGCCATTGGCGGCAATGTCGACCCCGGTATAGATGGAGTCGAACCCACGCACGATGGTCGTGCCGTCGTCGGTCTGGATGGCGCCCTTCTCCATGAACCGATACGAGCCGGGCAGCATGAACCAGCCCTTCTGGAGTGTGTAGACGTTGTCCTTGAAGATGCCGAGGAACGGTGGATCGTCGTCGAGTTGTCCGAGTTCATCCCAGGTACCCTGGGAGTACGAGTACACCTCGCTGGTGTCGCGGATAATGTTCATGCTCACCGCGCGATCCAGGATCCCGCCCTGGTCGGTCCGCTGCTCCGTCCGGACGCCGTTGGGCAGGTTGAGCGTGCCCACGTCCAGCGTGAAGGTGGTGTCCGCCGTCTCGGCGATCGTGACCCCGCCGACCTGCATGAGGTCGGGGGTCGCGGCATCCCACGTCCCGGTCTCGTTCGCCAGGATCAGGCGACCCGTCGTGCTGGTCAGGATGATGACGGCCAGCACCCGGCCGGTGGCCGCCGACACGGAGCCGACGACGACGTCGTTCACGTTGAACACCTGGCCCGCGGTCAGGACGTCGTAGTTCACCACCGACGTCAGCCGCAGGGTGTTGCTGTCGGCCCAGGCGCCCCCGCTGTCATTGGAATCGACGACCCGAATGGACCCGGTAGACGTGTCGCCCAGGACCTGCTGCGCCACGCCGGTCGCCGTCGACGTCGCATCCTCGATCGAGGCGCGCTCCGGGATGGTGATCGGCGCGGTGCCGGCGTCGAAGTGAATGATGACGCTCTCGTTGGTGTTGACGGTACCGGGGGGCTTCATCTCGCCGTTACACAGCGCGCTCCCGAAGAGCCCCGAGTTGTCCGTCTCCGCTCCCGTATGGACGAGCGCGACGGCCGCCACCCCGCCGTTGATGTCGATGACGTCGTCGTTGACAAACCCGGTCGTGAAGGTGTGCCCGTGCACGTCGCCCTCACCCGGCAGGGCCGGATCCCAGTTGTACTCGATCGCGGCGACGGTGATGCGGGCGGACGCCGTGTCGTCGAGGATGTCGCCCACGACGAAGCCGCCGTTCCCGATGCCGTCGAAGTTCACGACACTCAATACCTCGATCGGCTCGTTGTCCTGAAACCGTCCGATCACTTCCGTCAGGGTGAACGTGCCGGTGGCCGAGGTCCCGCCGAGGTCCGAGCCGGCGAGGATCTTCCCGACGGCGCCGTTGGTGGTACCGCGCACGTAGTCCCCCTTCGCGGGAGCCGTGCCAGCATTGGCATCGTACGACAGTACGCCGTCGATGTGCGCGAGTTGTTCTAGCGCGTAGTCTATGTCCCAATCATCAACGACAGGCATGTCTACTCTCCATTAGGGAAGTTCCACCACAGTGTCCACGTTCAGCGTCACCGAGTAGCCGAGGCCCCCGGCGACGATCGTATCCTTGCCGGTCACGAACACGAACCCCTTCAGCCGCGTCACCACGTTCACGTCCTGGTTGCCGCCGAAGTTGTAGCTCGAGTCGGAGTACACGCCGCTCCCGTTGGTCGTGCCCTCGGTGATCAGCGTCCCGGCTGGATCGGTCTCGATCCGCACCCGCACGCCGAGAATACCATTGCCGTCCGCGTCGAGGCAGGTCACACTCAGCGTGACCGTGTTGTTGATGATGGTGGCACCCGGCGGCGTGCCGGTATTCACCACGACGCCCGGATCGGCACCCCCACTCGCGTTGATCTCCACGATGCCGTCGTAGCGCACCTCGATTGGCTGGTCGGGCGTGCCGCCGCTGGCCCAGGACCCGTTGAGGATCGCGTGCGCGCCGGCGAGGCCACCTCCAGCATCGGTGCCGACGGTGATGTAGTCCGTGGCGGTCCCGGACGAGTACTCGATCGTGGCCCAGTAGACCGTCGACGCGAGCATCAAGAACTGTTCGTCGGCGTCGTTGAAGCTGAAGCTGATCGTGGCCGCCGCGCCGAGCGTGGAGACGTCGATCATATCGGTCGTCGCGAGGACGGCGTTCGGTAGGCTGGCCGAGTCCGAGTAGAGCTTCATCGTCGCCATGCCGGTCGGCGACCCCACCGCGGCAAGCTCGCAGGCCATGGACGACAGTTGGCGGTTCGTACCGCCCACCGTGAAGCTCTGCGCGCCGCCGTTGTTCGTGTCGTCCAGGTCCAGGGTGGCGTCGACGCCGGCAAACGACAGCGCGATCTCGTTCGTGGCGTTGCTCGAGTTGTTGACGTCGGCCGTGTTGCCGGTATACAGGAGGCCGATGTGACTGAAGGTCCCGGCCGTCGGATGCTCCACGCCCTCACTGCATCCCTGGAAGAGCGAGTTCTTGATGTCGGCGTTGGCGTTCCAGAGGACCGCGCCCCCCTCGGATCCGGCATAGGCGTCGAACGTGACATCGCGGAACGGGACGCGATTGATGGCGGCCTGGCCGCAGTCCTGGAAGAGCCAGCCGGCGCAATCATGGTTCGGGGCATTGGTCGCGTCGTCACTGAACGCGAGGGCGCCAGCGCCGATGAAGGCCCCGCCATACAGCTTCATGATGTCGAGATCGGCGTCGCTGGCCGTGAACGCCGCGGCCTGGCCAGACGGCCATTTAAAGATCCAGCCGTTGGACCCCGAGCGCGTGTCGCCGCTGCCGACCAGGACGCCCATGACCCACGAGCCAATGCCCGTTGAATTGCCCTGTACGGTGATGGGATAGCGGCCAGCCGCAAACCCGCGATCCTCGAACGTCAGCGAGCCGTCGAGATCCTCGAAGTAGTGCACGGTCACACCAGCAGTGTCACCGAAGGTCAATGGCCCCTGCGCACTGAAGTTGTTGCCGCCCAGGTCACGCACGATGCCGTACGCCTTGCCCGCGGTGTTGGACCGATCGTCGGTCGCCACCTCGGCAAACGTGCCGCGCGCCCCGGTCGTCCCACCGATGATGGTGAGACCCACACCGTCGCCAGCGGTCATGATGCGGTCGATGAAGCAGTTGGCCGCGCCGCCGAGCGCCTTGGACAGCGTCTCGAACTGCGCGCCGATCTCGGTCAGCGCGGTGAAGGTCAGGTTGGCCTCCACGCCGGCCACCACCTCGAAACCGGATGGCGGGTTCGTCGTATCGAGCGCCATGCACTGCCAGTCGACCGGGCCCTGGCTGTGGCGGAACACCGCCGCGTCAGCACCCGCAATGTGGTAGGCGATGTCGTCGGTGTCGTCCGACAGGAACATCGTGATCCCCCCGTTTGCCAACACCTCCATCGTCCCCTTCGCGGAGATCCACACGTAGATGATGTGGTCGCTGATATCGGTAGCCGTGATCTGGTGCACGACCTCCGAGACCTCCTCGCTCACGGCGATACCGATACACCCGGTCCCCTCCACGGGCAGCGGATCGCTCGTGAAGTGGGTCAACGTCTCGCCGGCTACCGGCGACGCCCAGCCCGTCATGCCCACGGTATCGGCATCGTCAATCTCGGTGCGGTCGTCGGTGATGGTTACGGCCACTGGCGCCTCCGATCGTGGAGGGCAATGGCGGCGGCCTGATGACTCCAGAGCAGCCCGCGGTGGTCGACGGTCTCGATACGGACCGCGTGGTCATCATCGCGGGCATGCGACAGCAGGGGGCTGTAGTTGGCCTTCCCGAACACGTAGAGGGCCGTCTCCGGGTGGTCGAAGTCCGTCAGCAATATCTCCGCGCGCTCGTCGAAGAACACGATGGCGTGGTCCCGGTGCTGGTTGAGGATGTCGTCGAGCGTGGCGTGCTCGCGGAGGAACGGCTTGCACGCGATCCCCGACACGGGCGCGATGTGCAGCATCCGCACGTCGAACGCCCGGCACAGAAACCGCCACAGGTCGGACTCCGCCATCGGGGTATTCCACCCGAGATCCCAGAGACTCGCCACGCTGACGCTCACGAGTAGCTGAACCCGGCGCGGCCGGTCCAGGTGTTGTCGGGATCGCTGTCCCCGTCGGCCCACTCGATGGTGATATCTTCTGTCCCCGCGACGAAGGTGATGCGCTGCACCGACCAGATCGCACTCCCCTCTGCCGCGCCCGGCACCGCCGTCCCCTTATACGCGATCGGGTCCGGACTCGCGCCCGGCACGTCGTCGTAGCGTAGTGCAACCAAGGCTTCCTCCCCCGGCAGGGCCGTAGCCGCCGGAAAGGTGGTAAACGTCATGTCGTCCGGGCGGCCACCCTCGCCGTCGTAGAGCACCTTCAGGTCCGCGCCGTCGTACTGCACCGGGATCAGGAAGATCACGTAGCGATGATCGAGCAGCAGCCCGGTCACGCTCACGTCCTGCACCAGGTCCGCCCGACAGTCCACCTGCGTACTCGTGCGGAAGGTGCCCGCGTCGTACGTCACCCCACCCTCGCCCACCTCCGTACTCTGGACGTGCACCTGCACCCAGGGGGCCGACAGCGCCGCCTTGAATCGCAGGTGCCACGTCGTGCCGTCCAGTCGCGTACCGAGCGCCGTCGCCTCGCGCCGCAGGAGCTCGGTGTTGACGACCGTCGCCAACTCCCGCATCCACGGCGACGCGCCAATCGGCGTCCGGAGGCCCTGGGCAATCGTGCTCACCCGATCTCCTCGCGCATGATCTCCGCGCTCAGGCCGAGCAAAGAGAGCCGGAACTTGTCCTCCGTCCGAATCTCGATCTGCGGCGCGTCACCCACGGCGTGTACGGTCGCCTTCACGCGCCGCCCCTGGTTCGACGAGGTCGCCGGGACGGTCTTGATGCGCTCGGCACCGGCCACCCCGCGCGTCCGGACCAGCATCGTGACCGTACTCTCCACGCTGTTGATGCCGCCCAGGTGGATGATGCGCGCCCGCTTCCGTCTAGTTGGCCGCTGGAACAGGTGCGGACGCGAGACCACCGTCATCGTGACCGGCGTCCCACCGGTATCGTCGGACAGCACGTCGTCGCTGTCCACGCCGAAGTGCTTCCGCACGAACCCGTCGTAGCCCACCGAGTGCACCGCCTTGCCCCGTACCGGGTCGTGCGCGACGAACAGCGTCGCGGGCAGGGCATCGTTGGTCACGCTCTCGAGGTAGCCCGCGCCGTCCGGCACGGTCGGATCCCCGATGCTGCCCAACTGCATGTAGCCAGCCGAGTCGGCGAAGGCCATCTGCCCGCCCATGCCGGTCTCCAGGTAGTCCCCCCCCGGCGACGTGAAGAGCACCTCGCCGCCCCCGATCGTCGTCAACTGCCGGTCGATCGTCGGGGCGCCGAGCCATCCCTGGCCGCGCTGCAGGAGGTTGAGCACCACCGTGCGGTTGTTGTTGATCGTCCCCGTCGTGGCCACCGCGAGGTGATACTCCTGGCCCTGCTCCGTCGCGTCGTACGCCGCGGAGGGACGCCCCGGGTTGTCACGCAGGGCGCCACGGTCGATGTTCGACAGGAACGTCTGGAGTCCCCGACTGACGAGCTGGATCCCGTTGCTCGGCGAGTAGTACTCGATGCCGCGCTCCGACAGCCAGCAGACCTCGTTGTCGCCGACCGCCACGATGGTTCGGAAGGCCACGCAGCCCACGGACCGCGAGAAGCCGGTCGCCCCCGACGCCACGATGAGCGTCTGCTCCCCGTAGCCGTCGATGTAGGACGTCGCGTGCTCGTCGAACACCAGCAGGTGCGCGCCGATCTGGAAGAGCCCCGTGGGCGTGTCGCCGTCGTGGGTCTGTGCCTGGATCGTCAGCCCGTCCGGCGAGGCCCAGATGGTCGGGTCGCCGATCTTGGATGCCTGAATGAGGATCCCGCTGTGTCCGGTCCCCCAGAGTCGCTGGTTGAACACCGAGATGAACTTCACGCCCGCCGGCGCGTTGGGCGTTGCCGTCCACGTCGTCCCGTCCCAGCGCCACAGTTCGGTGTCGCCGTTGGCCGCGAACAGCCAGTTCGTCGCCCCGACCCGCATGGTGGCGAAGTCGTAGTAGTTGCCCAGCGGCGTCGTGGGCGTCACGTCGAGCCAGGTCGCCCCGGCGTCCTCCGACCGGTGGATCTCGCTCCCCATGAACGCCAGGAGTTGCCGCACGCCGTTAGCGGTGGTGAACTCGATCCCCCCGAACCCGGTCGCCGCGTTGAGTGCCGTTGGGTGCAGGCGCTGGGTGCCGTCGCGCCGCTCCACCGTGCCGTCGGTCTGGATCCGCCCGTTCAGGATCTCCGCCGCCACGTTGCGCGGATAGCGCGTGGCCGCCACGTCTTCGAACATGCCTCGGCTCAGATCAGTCGTCAGTTCTTGCTGCAACTGCGTCATCTAGGCTTTCTGCTCCTCTGCTACTTCCTTCGCGCCCGCGAAGAGCGTGCGCACGGCCTGGTACGCATCACCCGCCGCGTAGTTGATCGTCGGCTGCATGGCCGTGATGCGCCCCTTCAGCAAGACATACTCGTCCTCATGCAACACGAACGTCACGCTGCTCTCGAGGAGCTTCCGGAACGGGAAGACGGTCACCCCGTCAAGCTGCGCCGCCACCTCATTGAGCGTGAGGGCGAGTTCGGTCGTCAGGCCGGGGTCCTTCAGCTTCTTCATCACCCGCATGGCCGTCTCGAACTCGGCGTCGTTCGTCGCCGTCCCCGACGCCATCCCCGGGTAGACGAAGTCTCGGAATTGCTGTGCCGTCATGGTGATTGTTCGCATCGTCATCTCCTTATTGCCAGCAGGTATTCCACCAGCGTTGTGTGTTCAACGGGGCATCCCCGATCCATTGCTCGTGGTCGTGGCCCCGCGCGTGGAGCATCTCGTGGGCGATGTGTGTCGGCCATTCGCGTGCGTACCGCGTCAGCACGATGAGCCGTCGCGTGGGGTACCACAGGCCCGCCGTCCCGCGACCCTTCCACGTAATCGCCTCGGCCTCGTGCCAGGTGATGTCGCGCCACCGCACGTCGCTCTGCACACCGCACTGACGGGTCGCACCCCACAGTGCCACATACCACGGCGGCGGCGAGAATGCTCGCTCGCTCATCACCGTCGCGTCGTTCGGCCAGCTACACGCCGTCCCGATGAGAACGAGCAACACGAGGTCATGGCGCACCACCACGCTATATCTCACACCATCGTGTCTCCGTACCCGTCTCAATGCAGATAAACGCTGCCGCTCGATCGGCGATAACCAAGTCAGAGCCCGACTTCGTTCGGAAACGATTGGCAGCAGACGAACTCGAGTTATCGTGATTGATGGTCAACGTATCGTCACTAGACAGGAAAATGACGTCGCTTTCCGTCCCAGCCAGGAGTCCGGTCAGCGTGACCGTATTCCCCGTAAAATGCGTATGCGGCTGATAGGGGCTTCCGCGGTCGTAGTTGTTCTGCGTGCCGGTGGTCGAATTGTCCGTAAACCGACCCATACGGTGCGGTGCGGAGAAGACTTGTGCGCCATCGAAGGTGGCGACGCCGCCTACAGTCAGAGTATTACTGGCATTTATGACAACAGCCCCGGCTACCGTGAGCGCCGTGAGCGTACCCACGCTGGTCAGCGACGACGCGAGGACATTGCTGGCCAGCACGGTGCCGGTCAGGGTATTCGCCACCGCCGAGCCCGTCCACCAACTTGCACCGGTCGTGTCGTAGATGAGAGTGAAATGGGTACCCACCGCCCCCAGCGTCAGGTCGGATGCAGCGTCGTCGATGCTGTTGCCGTTGCGCCCGATGGTGATGTCGTTGCCGGTGCTCGCCGTATGGACGAAGGTGTAGCGTTGGCCAGCCGTCGGTGATGCCGGCAGGCTGATGGTGTACGGGCCAGCTCCGCCTGTGACGTAGAGGATGTCGTGTGTGCCGTCCAGCGTCGTTGTACCACTGATTGCGGTAACATCGCGCACCCGCCCGCCCGTGCCGGTCAGCGCACCCACCGACGTGGCACCCGACACCGTGAGCGCCGTCAAGGTGCCGACGCTCGTGACGTTCGTCTGCGCGGCCGTCGAGAGAGTGATGGCCTGGTTGCTCGACCACGTTGGTGTGCCAGCCACCGTGGCACCCGTCAGTGTGAGCGTGTCACCCGACTGCACCGTCACGCCACCATTCGCGGAGATGAGCCCCGACACCGTGAGGGCCGTGAGCGTCCCGACACTGGTGACGTTAGGCTGCGCGGCGGTCGAGAGCGTGATGGCCTGGTCACTGCTCCACGTCGGGGCACCAGCGACCGTTGTACTGGTCAGCGTCAAGGTCTCACCCGACCCGACCGTGATCCCACCATTCCCCGATATCAAGCCCGTGACCGTCAGCCCACCCGACGCCGGGAACCGCACGCCTCGCGTACTGCCGACATAGCCGATCTCCGCGAGCAGTTCGAGGGGGTTGGAGTCGGTGGCATTCGGGTGCGTAAAAATCGCCAGCCCAATGACGTCCTCATCGGTAGCGAGTTGCTGCGTGACGATGGCGGCGCGTCGATCCCCGGTACTGACATCATCGACGTTGCCCCACCCGATACTCGCACCGAAGGCTCCGGAGGCCGGAGTGCCGGTCGATCCACAGAACAAGCTGTCGGGAGTAGCCGAGCGGCTTGTCGACCACGCCGTGGCACTCTGCGCCGTGATCGCGCCGCTGACCGTGAGTCCACCGGTATTAGGGAAGCGGATGCCGGAGACTCCGCCGATGAAGCCAAACTCGGCCATGAGCTCAAGCGCGTCGCCCGCCGTCGTACTGGGATGTGTGAAGATCGCGAGGCCGACAGTATCGACGTCTGCCGATAGTTGTTGTGCGACGATCCCTGCACGGCGCGCGCCGGGAATTCCTCTATCGACCGATCCCCAGCCGATGCTTGCGCCGAACGCACCGGAGGCTGGCGTCTCGTCGTCGCCAACAAACAGGCTGTCCACCGATATCGCCACTGCCGTTGACCATGACGTTGTGTTCCGGGACACACTCGTGCCACCAACACGGTGTATCGC
>SDBT01011454.1_pt1 | contig 14264 bp, 18 predicted proteins | sample 2277101 | NCBI WGS metagenome assembly SDBT01 (sample SAMN10404973, study PRJNA504765) | marine sediment metagenome | isolation source: marine sediment core GS10_PC15, 103 cmbsf | place: Arctic Ocean: Southern Knipovich Ridge | collected 2010 | reverse complement strand
GGATAGGGAAGCGGTCAAACCCGCAGGCCTTAGGAGCCTGTCGCTTAGTGCGTTCGGGGGTTCGAATCCTCCTCCCTGCATTTTTCTTTTTGCATAAATATGCTGTTTTTTTCCTCTCCAAAACCTTTATAAGAACCAAAAAACTATACTTTGCCTAGTTATAATTAATTATTCCCAACCGCAAAGGAGGTGATAAAATGGGTGGTGTAACAGAATTTCTTGGAGTATTTTTTCTGACTTTGCTTGCCGCAATTATGCTAATCATCCTTGCAGTAGTATTTTTCGGAATAACTCTTTGGGTAATTGGTGTTGGCAGTGAACTGGTCTATGGTATAGCTCCTAGTGCAGACTATGCTGTCTTATCAGCAGCAATACTATCATTCGGTGCAATCTTGGCCGGAGCATTAAATAGATAATTAAATATATAATTCATCAAGGGGCTTTTGCCCCTTCTTTTTCTTTTTTTAATTCAATTAATTTGTTTTAAATACTTTTTCAGGCATTTGTTATTCTGATTCAAATGGAGTGTAATAAGGAAAAAAATTTACAAGAATGCAATTGTACTTATGGTGAATGTAGCAGAAAAGGAATTTGCTGCAAGTGCATAAAATATCATCATGAAAGAAGAGAGCTTCCTGCCTGCTATTTTAGCAAGGACGCAGAAGCATCTTATGATAGAAGCATTTCAAAATTTGTTGAAGACCAAAAAAGAAGCAGTAATTAGTCTTTTCTTAAAAGGTCGCCTACATTAAAGCGCTTTCTTCCAGATTTTTCAACAGGCTTTGCACCTTCAATTGCCCATTTCCCGCTCTTTATTTCGTCCTGTGACTCGGTCATAACCTGATTAGCTATATCTTCATCATATTGTGAAAAAACAGGAGCTTCTTTTTTTGACTTACTATAAAGTCCTTTTTTTGGAAGTTTGTCCTTAAATTTTACAACAAGAACTGCTGCCACAATTGCAACAATTATAAAAAGAATTCCAGCCTGTGCTTCTGGTCCAACACTTCCAAGTGAAACCATTCCAATTCCTGTAACTACTGATTCTTCATCTTCGTTTGTACTATTTTGCAAATCATTCAAATAACCATTTAAAGCAATTATTTTTGTAAGACTGTCAGCATCCTGTTCTTCCAAACCTGCTTCAATTTCAGACATTGAAGACTGTAAACTGTCAATATTTGCCTGCAATGCCTGCTTGTCTTCTTCATTTAAAGCATTTCCCAAACTTTCTTCAATGCTGTTAAATTGTTCTACAAGAGTATTAACACTTCCCTTAAGTCTTGTTACCTGAGTTTGCAAATCAGCTCTTTCTTCAGCGCCATAAATTTCAAAAAATTCAACCTCTTGCTCATCAGCAGTGCTGTCATCTATTTTAAGTACAATGTCATGATTTCCACTTCTTAAAGGAGAAACAAGGAAATAAACCGTGTTATTAACAGGCTCTGTGCTTGAAAAAAGCCTTGAACTGTCTGGGTCAACTGCTGTAATTACTTGGCTTGAACCCATAGTCTCAAAAGAAATAAGTTTGCTTCCATTTAGTAAAACATCTGCATCATTAAAATTCGTCCCTGTTGGCAGAGTAACCGAAAAACTCCAAACAGTGTTTGCAGGAATGGTTTCCTGAACATCAATTGAAGCAGCACTTGCTCCTGTAACAAAAAGCAAAACCATTAATGCAAAAATTAATTTTTTCATTTAAACCAATAAGATTATGTCTTATTTAATATTTAAACATTTGCCTAAAGAAAAATTAATTAGTCAGGACTCGTAGTCTAGTGGTATGATATTGCCTTCACATGGCGAAGATCGCCGGTTCGATTCCGGCCGGGTCCACTTTAATTTTTCCACTACTCCAATTCCAGCTTCCGAAACAATAATATACCTGTTTTGACTTAAGAAAAGCAAATGGAAAAAAGAGAATTAAAATTTTTTGCAATACTTGCTGCAGCATTTATCATACTTGGCTTATTTGCAGTATTTTATGTTTCACACCTGGAGCAAATAAAACAAAAGGCAATTGGAACAGAACTTATCCTTGTCCTTGAAGGCGGGGAAAGAACCGAAATAGTTGATGCCGAAGACATAACTGCAATTCAGTTTGTTACCTGTCCCAATTCTGACAAAGGCTGTTACAGGCTAAGCATCAAAAAAGATCCGCCAATGTGGTATATTTACTATGATGCAATGTCCTTTGAACCTGTTAAAATAGAACAATTGTTTGAGTGATAAATTTCCTAAACAGTCTGCTTTAACGATAGAATTAATAATTTCAAAATCCTTTGTTTAATGGGGAGTTATGGAAAAGAATTTGGGAAAAGGCAAACTTGCCAATTTGGTTAAAGAAACTGAAAAGAATCTTTTCAGGGCAAACAGGCAATTGAAAGATGTTTCGACATTGCCAAAAGAAATTAAATTGATTTTTGAAAACCTTGCCCTTTTTGAAGAATCATCTGCTAAAAATCCAAGTCTTGCAAAAGAACTTGAAACAGAAATAAAAGGCAAAAAGATTGTGGGACAAGCCAGAGAACTTTTTAACAATGTGGAAAAGCTAAAAAAAGAACTTGACGAATTTTTTGAAAACGAAACAAGAGCAAGACTTTTTATTGAAAAGCACAGAACCGAAAGACTTTACTCTTTTGAAACAGGAACGGCTGCAACAAAGTTTGTAAAGCAGGCGATGGAATCTTTTTCACTCAAAACAGCAGTGTTTAAACCGCGTTTTATCGGAGCAATTGACATTAAAAAAACAGCAGACGTCCTAACACTCAAATCTGAAAGAAACAGTCTTGTTTTAAATCCAAAAAACCTAAAACCGTTTGTAGAATATCTCTCTTCAAAAGGATTTGCTTCAAACATTTCTCTGGACTGCGATGGCTTAAAATTTATATGGCGTGACAAAAAAACTATTTCAGTTACTTCATCACAGGAAAGACTTTTCAGACTTGATCGCTTATGCGATGTCCTTGAAGGAAAATGTTTAGAAAAGTAATTTTTGCAAGTACCAGCTTCTTACTTCACAAAGGCTGAGCCGGTTACTCCGGCATCCCATGCCAAACGCGGTCTTACTTTTATCATCCAGATTTTTTCAGTGTTGTCGTCAATTATTAATGCAAATCCCTTGCTTCTTGGCATTTCTGCAAAATACTTGTCAAAATCCTGGTGCATATAACTTGGTCTTAGTGCACCAACTGCATCTATGTCTGGCTTGGCAGTCATTCTGTGAGAAATAAACAAATCACACTGGCTTATTGCATCAGGATGCAACTTGTTTGGTCTTTGAGTTGCAAGTACTAAGCTCAAACCAGGTTGTCTTCCAACTCTAACCCATTCAAGCAATACTTTTAATGCAAGATTATCCTCGTCCTTTGGCATAAACATATGTGCTTCATCAATAAACATCCAAACAATTGGCATTGAAGATTCTCTTTTTTCTCCTTTTATCAGTTTAATTTCTTCTTCTTTTCTAAAAAGCATTCTGTCTTCAAAAAGTCTTTTTCCAAGCAATGCAACAATAATGTCCTTTGTTCCCTCCATTCCAATTGCCTGCCTGTAACTACTTACGTCAATTACTGTAATCTTTCCAGGTTGTACAATGTCACGAATTTTTGTTCCCTGTTTTTCAATAAGTCCCCAAGCCTGTGCTGCCCTAAGCCTGTTAATCAAATATTGTTGTGTATTGTTGTCAGATTCATTGTCTTTTTTTATCATTGAAATTATGTCAGAAATTCCATAATATGTTCCAAGAGTTTCCTTAATGTTTTCAATAACTCTTGCAAGCAAAACAGCAGCTGGTTCAGACCACTTCATTCTAAACAAAGCCATCCATTCTCCTGCTTCTAATTCTGAAGCCTTTAAAGTAAAGGCTCCGTCAACAGGAATTTCTTTTTCTTTATAAAAATCAAGCCTTCCTTTTGGAACCATTATTTTTACATCTGTTGGAGCAGGTTTCAAATCCCAGTCTGAAAGGCCTTTGACATTTTCCTTATTTGGAATCTTTAAACTCCAAAAAATTCCAACAGTATCAATTACAATTACTGAAAGCCTTTGCCTAACGCTTGGAGTAATACGAGCCATTTCCTCCAAAAGCACTGCCATGGTATAGCTTTTTCCATACCCTCTTTTTCCGCAAATCAATACTAGATGCGGCTTTGCCACATCAATCAAAATCCTGCTTCCAAGAACTGGTCTTTCACCGCTTGACATCAGCACTTTGCCCAAATAGCCTGTTCCCTCTTTTTTATACTTTTCAAGATCCTTAAGGCTTCTGCCAATAACATTTTCGCCCTTACCAATTTCCTTAATTGCCATGGCTAAACAAAGGAATTAGAAAAATATAAAGTTATGCCTAATTAAATTAGACATAGTTTAAAACTATTCCCAGTTGTACTTAAACTAATTTGCTGCTAGGACCTTTTGTTCTGTTTAATCCTTTTTTTTTTAGCATCCTACTTTCCACAAGGCGATTTTTTGGAGCAGTGCGGCCATTCCAAGGCTGCCTTGTTTCCATTCTGAAATATAATCCAGCAATACCGGCGTGTCAATGCATTCTTGTGGGGTTGCTTCACATGGCAAAGCACCTATTGCCACTCCTGGCTGACCGTTTATTGAGCCATCGCATGCAGCTGAATCGGTTAAGGGGGTGAAATCATAGTTTTGATAATCTGTAAAGATTTCGTTGTATGTGTCTTTGTCTGCAAGGAGGTTGTTTGAAACAATTATGTTTCTGGTGGGATCGCCATCGTATATGAGTGTTGCTATGTTGTTTCTGACTGTTAAATTTTGGGATTCGCTGGTTTTGAATTTTATGCTTCCGCCGTTGCTGGTTTCAGCGTTTGGGCTTTTTATAATTAAGTTGTTTTCAATTACTCCGCTTACTATGTTCATGGATAAGGCGTGGTAGTGGTCGTTGACCATAATATTGTTTGATATGTTCCAGTCAATTGCCTCCAGGCTAAAAAAGAATCCTTGGCTGCTGTGTGCGTTTGGGATAAGCGGGTTGTTTTCCTGGTTCCAGGTTCCGTCATCTCCAATAAACAGGTTGTTGTATATGGTGACGTTTGCGTTTGGGCTTCCCCAGCATTGAAAGAGGTCGTCGTGGTTGTATCCGATTTTGAGGGAATTCCTGACATCATTGTTTCTGAATACTGCGTTGTCAGCACATCCTTGTATGCCGTCGCCTCCAAAATAGTTTACCTTATTATTTTCAATGATACAGCCTGGTGTTTGACAAGTAATCCCTACTAAAACATATTCCATTTTGTTGTTTCTTATTATGCAGTTGTTTTCAGCCTTGCAATAAACTCCATTTCTTAAATTTTCCCACTCTTTAACCCCTTTAATGGTTTCTTCCAATGTCGCGGTTATGCCCAGACCTGAAAAATCGTATTCTATTGGTTCAACATCTCCAAAAAAGGGGAAGGTAAATTCAATCGGCGTGCCGTCCTTTAGAGGCCTTTCGCTTTCCGAGTAAACAATGAGTTCATAGCATATTTCATTGCTTTGCCCCAAGACTGCCAGTGCCTGGTCTATTTCTTCTACGGTTGCGTCATAGGCAATTGGTATGGTGGTTTTAGAGCTTGTGGCAGAAGAAAACACTGTAAGAGTAAAAGTCCCTGATGAAGCCGGCTCGCTTGGAGTCAATGTCTGCTTTTCTTCTATTGTGCGCCAGTTTTTTACGGTATTTTCTGATGCTGTGGAAATGTTGCAATCCTCTATTATTATGTGGTGGGAGTTTCCAAAGCTTGGCTGATTTTTAATCGTTATTCCGCCCCTGTATATTTCGCCGTTTAATTCTGCTCTTATCTCCAAGCCTTTGAATTTCCAGTAGCTTACTCCCTCCATCCAAATCCAGGGCAATTGTGGGCTTTCGCCTGGAGCAGCCTCTATGGTGATATAGTCATCATTATGCCATCCTATAAGCCTGTTGCCAAAGTTTCCATGATATCCACTCATAAGCATCATTGTATCTCCTGCTTTAATTGGGGCATCAGGATTGACGATATCAGCCCAAGCATAATATCTTCTTTGAATCAACCCTGCCTCTAAAACGCTGTGCAGGCTTCCCCAGGGATTTTCCATGCTGCCGTTTCCTGTTTCAGTGTTTCCATCAATCGGGTTCAGATAGTATGTTACTGCGCTTACTGTTCCAATCAATGTAAACAAGATTAGTGCTGTTGCAATATGATTTTTTGTTTGCATTTAAGTCATTTAAAGGTTTTTGTTTTATTTAATTCTTTTCAGCATCCTGTTCTTGCAGGCAATTTATTTCTTGTATATTATGTCTAATTAAATTAGGCATAGTATAAAGTTATCTATATTAAATCTGTTAAGGCAAAGCCTGTTCTTTTTTTTGCAAACTTTCTTTTAAAAAGTTTAAGGCAAAGGAGTGGGCATTTAAGGGGAGGAAATGTATCTGGCGAAGGAGGTGGGGTTGGGAGTTAAGGAATTGAGATATTCCTTGCCAAATACAATACTTTCCTCCCTGATTGTAGTTTTCTTAAATGCCCTTCTTTGAATAAGCGGTTTAATCTTTGGGAAGCGGCATTTCTTCCCTTATAGCCAAGTTCCGCTTTTATGTCCTCGGCTGTTGCTTTTCCGTTTGTTTGGACCATGTGCATTATCATCTGGTCCTGTTCTGATAGAATTGAGCTAGGCATGTCAATTCTGCTTTGCTGCAAAGGGGTTTGACCTATTTCGGCCGTTTTCATTTTAAACATTATTTGATCAAACTTGTCATGAATGTCTTCAAGCATTTTGTTTGTCTTTTCCCTTTCTTCTGCAAGCTTGAAAAGCAGCACTGCCATAAACATTGGGTTCTTGCACTGCCTATTAATCTCTTGCAAATCAAGGCTCAGTTCGGAAAACTTTGGAGAAATCTTTTTAATTAACTCCACATCCCCAAACAGGTCTTCTAACTGCTTTGACGAATCATGATTTGGCATGATGTATCATGATAGTGTCATGACCTTTATATACTTTCCCTTTTTTGGAACCTTGCACTAAAAGGGAGCACAAGTTTGTGTTTCAAACCCCCTTTTTGTGCAGAATAAGGATTTTTGTGCAGGTTCGGGGATTTATTATTTGCTTGAACTTTTTTTAATTGAAAATGTGAATATTCTTGCTTTGCCTGTTTTTGGGTCTATTGCCTCAATCCTGTGGAACTGATCAATGTTGTCTTTTCGCTGAAGCTTACCTGATTTCTCCATTAGCCTATCTTGAGGACGATTTCCTTTTTTGTAACCCAGCTTTTCAAAAAGTTTTACAAAATTTTTACCTGCCTTAAACTTGTGACTCCCTTCACTTAGATTTCTAATGTGTCTTTCAGTTTTTGAAGTGCCCTTTAGACCCAAGCCATGCCCTTTTATCTCTTTTGATAGGTCCATATGGCCCAAAGCTTTGTCTAAGAAAAAATATCCCACTTGCGCTTCTTCAATCCTGTTTCCTGCATTTTTTATCTTTAAGAGAATCATCCAATTCTTATGAGCTATATCTAAAGATCGTCTGAATACAAATAGGCTATTCTCGAGTTTATATACTCCCTGTAATCTGCCGTCTGGAGCATTACCACTCTTAAAATCCAAGGGCAAAACCACTCGCTGTTTTCCATCATAGAAAACCATGTTTCCTTCTCTCAAAGCAGCTTGTCTTTCATTTGCTGGCGCAATTGTAAGTGGTTCGACCAACGGCTTTTTTCCTTTCACTGTTCTTGTAATTCTTCTTACAATTCTTCTTTTTTCCCATTTTGTTTTCTTTCCAGCGAACTTTTTCTTTCTCACGCTTTGCACTGTTGGACTACATTGCCTTGCTTTCATAAAACAATTAGTTTGCTCCCTCTTATTTATCTTTTCGGTAAGTGAGCTATAATTGCAATCCTATAAAACAGTTCCTAAAAACCCCCTTTTTTGTGAAGAACCTAGTTTTTTTATTCTAGCCCCTCTAAAACCAATGGGTTAGAGGGCTGTGTAGATGTTCCTTCTAAATGTGTTGACGGGAAATATGTGCCGGTTTAGGAATAACGATTGAGATTGATGATTTTGGCAGCTTCCAAACCTGCGAAATAACTCCCTGGGGTTATTTGCATAGTTTCAAGTTTTTGTGTAGTTTCAAGTTTTTGTTTGAAGAAATGATATTAGGGTTGTAAGATAAAAAAAGCAACCCCATTTCGAAAACAATTATTTTGATAGTGTTATTTCTATTGCTGAAACCTTCAAAGGAGTTCCTTCCTCTGTTTTGATTTCTTCTGTTGAAATATTTATGTTGTCAATCTTGCTGCCTGCCACAAACTTGTTTCTTACAATTTCTGCAACGTCAACAGCTCTGCTGATTGCTCTTCCTCTTGCTTTTATTTGAATGGTTTTTGCGCCTTGATTTATTTGTGTTACAACAGCTAAAACATATGCCATTGTGCCTTTTTTTCCAACAAAAACAATATTGTCCTCAGTCATTCAAAACACGCCTCCTTGTTGTACACTGTTTTTCTGAAATTTTGTTATTTGAATTTTTCAAAGACTATAATGTCTTTTCTAAAGAATAAGACTGCAACCTTTTTTTATAAATATGTTTTATTTTCAATTTTGTACTTATTGCAATTTGTGAAAAATTAAATAATGCTTGTAATCATTTGTCTGATTCCTGTTGCTTCAATATAGTTCCAGACATCTGCAAATATTTGTTGTACTGCAATTCCTATTTCTGTTTCCATTGCTTTGTAGAATTCATTTAGTGCAAATTCCATTAGCAGGTCTGAAAGACCCCATACTGTGAAAATAAGTAATGTAAAGAATGCTGTTGCAAAAACAATGAAATAAATGAATTTTATTCTTGTTCTTGCAGGGTGTTCTGGTGAAATAAATCTTATAACTACCAGATAGTGCCATGAAAGAATTGCTGCAATGCTTAAAAGTAATGCAATTATTGAAAACTTGACTATTTTTTCCTCTATGATTTCATTTATTGTAATGTCTTCTGTAACTCTTGATTCAACAGTAAAACTTCTTACAACACTTGTTGTTGCACCCTCGCTTGTTGATGTGGCTGTGATAACAAGTTTGTATTCTCCTGGTGGCAAAATAGGCATTTCAAATGCGATTTTTTTAGAACCATTTACCAAAATTTGATTATCGCTTTTCCACACAATTTCGTTGTCTTTCATTATTATCTGATTTAATCTTACAGGTACTCTTACATCCAAATTTGTTCCAACTCTTATTTCCATTTCAAAAGGTCCTGTTTCAATCTTTTCAGGAAGTCTTGAAATATACAAGTCAAGAACTAGTGGAACACTGCTTTTTATTTCAATATCTTTTGTTGCAAAAACTTCTGTTTCTTCAAAAATAAGTTGTACAACAAGACTGTATTTTCCAAGCATGTCCTCTAAAGTATTCAAATTTGCTTCGAATTCTTTTTCTTCACCTGGATAAAGAAAAACAACTTCTCTTCCTTCAACAATTTTTTCTCCGTCTTTTTCAAGCCAAAATTCAACCTCTGCATCAATAGCTTTTCCCAACGGATTTTTTAAAATATAAACAAAGTCAAACACTTCCCCTGCTTTTATTGGTGTGTCAGCCCTTGCAATTCTTACATCAAAAAACTTTGCACACTTTCCTGAAACACACCTATAACCAAAATTGCATTCTAAATCACTTGTGCATGGAATTGGTGGTGGCAATGGCAGTGGAGGTGGCGCTCCTCCTCCACTTATTACAATTTCTGTTTCGCTTGTGCTTGGAGGCCCTGGGCCAGGTGGGGTTGGGGGTGTGTAGTTATAAGTAAAAATAGTTGTTGCAGTAGTTTGGTTTCTATGATAATCCAAAGCCCTTACCGTAATATTGTAATCGCCTTCTATGTTAATTCCTGTTTCAATATAAGAACAATTGTATCCTGTTGCGCTTGCAGTGCAATCTGTTGAATAATCAAACGCATTGCTTTTTGAGGTCTGAACGTAAACAATTGTTTTGTTAAGTTCAATTCCTGTCCAATTATCACTCATTGAAAAGGAAACAGTTTTTACGCCAACAACTATTGATCCGTTTATTGGTAAAAGATTGGAAATAACAGGACTGCTCATATCAATTGTGTAAATCCAGCCAAGAAACGTATTGTAATTTGTTGAAGACATTTCACCAATAGCTGGTTGTGATATTGCAACTGTTTCATTAAAGGAAGTGGATGAAGTGCTTCCTCCTGCATAAATTCCTAAAGAATTTTCATCAAGAGTAATAAGTGCAAAAGCACACGGTAACAGTAGAGCTAAAGCAAAGAAAATCGCATATTTTGCATAACATTTATTCATTTTTGTCTCCCTAGTATCGAGTGGTTTGTTTTTCCCACTTTATTTCTTTTTTATGTTTGTTAAATTCCTTGTTTTTATTTCTTTTTATCTTTTTTGTTAAGTTCTTTATTATAGGTTTTCTTAACCTGTGCAACTGTTTTAGCCCACTCTACTATAGTGTTTCTTCCAAAGAAAACTATTGCTGCAACTATTACAATTATTGTAATTTCAGTTATTCCAATCATTTTAGAACCTCCCCTTATCTAATTATTTCAGCTGTCTTTTAAGGCTTTGCCTCATGCTCTTTTTTTGCTTTATGTTCTATTTTCTTGCTCTTTTTTTCCGTTTTTACAAAACGCAGGTAAAAAAGTGTTCCTTCAAAAAGTGCATAGAGCGGAACCACCATTAAAATCTGGCTCATTAAATCAGGCGGAGTAAGTAATGCCGCCATTATTAGTAAAATCAATAAAACAATGCCTCTTGAGGCAGCAAGGTCTTTTCTTGAAACAATTCTGTGCTTTACAAGGAAAAACATAACAATTGGCATTTGAAATGTTAATCCAAATGCTATTCCTATCATTGCAAGGCTTTCTGTTAAACTGCTTAGACTCCAAAGATTTTCAATGCCATATGTTTCACCAAGGGTTGCAAAAAATCTTAATCCAAAAAATGCCATTATATAAACTCCAAAAATTGCTCCTGTAACAAAGAGCAAAAGGCTTAATGGCAAAAACTTAAAAAGTTCTTTTTTTTCCTTTTCATACATTGCAGGTTTCAAAAATTTTATTGCTTCAAACAATATCACCGGAACGGTAAAAATTGCTGCAAAAACAAGAACAACTGTTGCAATTGCTATAAAAATATCAACAGGAGAAAAAGCCACAAGTGAAACGCTTTCAGGCAAAATATATCTAATCATTTCAACTGCTTGAACACTGAAAAATGCTCCTATTGCAAGAAACACGACAAAAACAAGAATTACTTTTTTAACCGGGTTCACTCAAATCACTTTAAAGAATTAAGCCCTTTCACACCTAAGGCTTTTACTTTAATTTTGTTTATTTTTAATTTATTTTTATTTGCTTTTGGTCTTTTTGACTTTATCGTCTTTAAGCTCTGTATTATATGTTTTTTTGACTTGTGCTATTGTTTTTGCCCAGTCTACTACTGTGTTTTTTCCAAAGAAAACTATTCCTCCAACAACTGCTATTACAGCAATTTCTGCTATTCCAATCATTTTAGTTCCTCCTATTAATTTTATCTTTTTTCAAACACACTTGAAAACTTTCTTTCCACCATTGCATTGTTTTAACTAAACCATCATCAAATCCAATAATATTCTTTATATGCAATTTATTTGACGAAGTTGTTTTGTGAAAATCTCCACGCCTTGCAGGTAGATAAACAGGTTTTCTTTTATAACCATAAAACTTTGCCATCTTTGAAAAAAGCGAATTTATAGTAATAGGTTTTCCATATCCAACTTCGTGCAATCCTTTACTTTTATGAAAACCATGCCATAATAATTCTTTAACAACATCATCAATATGAGTAAAATCTCGTTTTTGTTTACCACTTCCATAAATGTAACAAGGCTTATTCTGAAGCATTGCCTTTGCAAACAATGGAATAACCATATCATCTTTTGTCTCATATGTTTGCTGTTCTCCGAACACGCATAACAACCGAACATTAACAGTATTAGGATAATGTTTTGCAATTGTTTCACCGCATTCTTTTGTGATTGCATAAGGAGATTTTGCTGACGGAACACTTCCACTGCTTACATTTATTACTCTGGCATCTTTATATGCTTCCAAAATTCGATAAGTTCCAAACACATTTGATGAAAAGTATTCTTCCGCATCTGAAAAACTTGGAAAAACAGACCGCCTTGCAGCTAAATGAAACACAACATCAGCCTTTGGCAAATTGCATTTCCTAATATCTTTGCCGTTTTTCAAATCAAGAACAATTGGATTAATGCCTTCTTTCTTTAACCTATTAACCAAATGTGTTCCTATGAATCCTTTACCACCAGTAACTACTATTTTCATTTTCTTTCACCTTTACTCTTATTTAGTTACCATGTCTATTATTCCTTGAATTTCATCGTGTTCTTTTTGATATTTCTCAAATAGAGTATAACTTATTTTTGTTTGTTTTATGTAAACCGTTCCCCCCATGTCAACTTTTTCAAGCGTTTTTGTTCCTGGTATCATTTTTTCACCTCCGTTGATTCTTTTTTAGAATTTGTCATACTGATTCTTTTTGTTTCTTCAACTAATTTTGAAATCTCACGTTTGGCTCCACGAAGCATTAGTATTTCTTCCTTTTCAGAAGTTACTACACCTAACGCATTGTTGTGTAATTCAACATGATAAGCAATTTTTTCTGCTATATTTTTTTCTGCCAATTCAAGAAAGTTTACTTTTTTGACAACTTTAACTTCCTCTTTCTTAATTTTTTCACCCATTGTTTTTCCTCCCTATATCTTCTCTGTAACATTCATATCCAGTTGGGAAATTAATAAGCGTGATTTTATTTCCCTTTTTTGCTAAATTTCCTATTGCTTTTCACATAGAACAACTACCATCCCAACTTTTCTTTATCAAAATTAATTCTTTTAACAAAATTTCTGGTTTACTACAAGCAAACAACGCATGAGCCATTTTTATCTTAACATCCTTTTCATGTTTACATTGAACAGTTTGCGTTCTTATAGTTGACATAAAACACTCTTTTGTTTTATCAAGCAATACTTTAATTGTATCTCGGTCATCCATTACAACATCTGTGTCCATTCCAATAAAGATTTCATCAGTTCTAAATTCTAAAGCCCTTATCCAGTTGTTTATACTATTCAGTCTTGGAGTTTTTCCTTCTTCTTGAGTAATTGGAACAATACAACATTCAACTGATTGATTTGCTACGCCTGCTAAAACTTTTTGAGGAATCGTTTGTCCCTGTGCATGTATTAGGTATATTTTAACTGCCATCTATACTACACCGTCTTTGAAAAATATTTTATCCATTTTATATTTCCATCTACTAATACTTTGAGAGAACCACCCAAATTATAATCGGTTACTAGTTTACAACAATTAATAGAGGTGGACCATACAGTTGTATCGTCTCCACAAAATTCAAAAAATGATATTATGCCGTGATTTTGTTTTATATATACTGGGACGCCATAGGAATCAATATACACTTCACAGCCATTGAACACGTAATTGTTTATAGTGCTGACAGTAAGAGCATTATCAAGATGAATACCATGAGCTGCTGTTTTTTCTTTTATGTGGTCTACTGATAAAGCTCCTCCAACAATGACATCTCCTTCTGCATCCACTTTAAACTTTTCGCTTCCATTAACAGCAAGTCCAAGAAGAGTATAGTTTGCTGTTGCTGAAGCAGGATTTATGTAAAGGCTTCCTTGTGCCACTCCTGTTCCTGTTGGTACTTTTGTAAATGTTGCTGCACCAGTTACATCAAGAGTTGTTCCTACTGATAAAGCCCCACCAGCAATGACATCTCCGTTTGCATTTAAGCTTCCATCAACGTACATATTTGCTCCGATAACGTGTTCTTTGCCAGAAGTTCTAAAAACAAAGTCTGCAGCAGCAGACTTAAGCATTGCAAGTCCTACAATTCCACCAATTGCTCCAGCAAATCCTTTGATAATCATTTTTCGTTTTTCTTTGTCAACCATTTTAAATCATGCCTCTGAAAAAATCACATCGCTTCCATTCCAATCAATATTAAAATGTGAAGTAACATTCAAATCTACTCCTACTTGTAAGTGTTCGTCTACAAATGCGTTTATTGCCCTGAATGTTGAGGTAAATAGTGCGTTTAGGAATGTGTTTCCTGTTATGCTTATGTTTGTTGCGTTGCTGTCTCCTGTTGAGTTTAGGTCGTTGGCAACTTGTGCTCTCATTGCTGTTCCGATTGATGTGAGTTTCTTTCTTGGTGTTTGGGTTTCTCC
>SDBT01011453.1_pt1 | contig 14264 bp, 14 predicted proteins | sample 2277101 | NCBI WGS metagenome assembly SDBT01 (sample SAMN10404973, study PRJNA504765) | marine sediment metagenome | isolation source: marine sediment core GS10_PC15, 103 cmbsf | place: Arctic Ocean: Southern Knipovich Ridge | collected 2010 | reverse complement strand
GGGCTCAAGATATTCGGCCCGACGAAAGACGCTTCCTATCTGGAAGGCAGTAAGTTATTCGCCAACGAACTGATGGGGAGGAATATGATTCCCTCTCCCATATTCATGCTCTGCTCAAGTCCCGACGACGTGCCGGGAATCCTCAAGAAGATGGGGCTCCCCGTCGTAGTCAAGGCCAATGGCCCTGCCTTCGGGAAAGCGGTTTTTATCTGTAAAACCGAGGACGAGGTCAACGAGGCCATCACTGTCATAATGAAAGATCGGAAATTCGGCACAGCCGGCAATCTTGTGGTTTTCGAGGAATTTCTCCAAGGACCCGAATGTTCCATCCACGCCGTCACCAACGGCACCGATTTTGTGATGTTCCCCCCGTCCCGTGACCACAAGCGGATTGGGAAAATAGTGAAACCGGGAATCGGCGAAGGGAACTTCGGACCCAACACCGGCGGCATGGGTGCATTCTGCCCGGTGCCAGATGTCGATAAAGCAATGCTAAACGCCATTACACATTCCGTCGTGCATCCCACGCTTTCCGGGATGAGAGAAAAAGGGTTCCCGTACACCGGCCTTCTCTACCCCGGGATAATGCTTACCGACAAAGGCCCAAAAGTCCTGGAATTCAACGCGCGCTTTGGCGACCCGGAAACCCAGCCCTTGCTGTGGCTCATGAATAGCGATCTTTTCGAGCTTCTGATGGCCGCAGCGGACCCAAGCGGCAACCTCAGCAAAATTAAGATCGAATTCTATCCTGGCTTCACGGTCTGCGTTGTGCTCGCATCCGGCGGCTATCCCGATAGCTATGAGAAGGGCAAGCTCATCACCGGCCTGGATGAAGCTTCAGCAATGAAAGATGTGATGGTGCTCCACGCAGGGACCAGATTCGAAGACGGCAAGGTCTATACCTCCGGCGGGCGCGTCCTCGGCGTGACAGCCAGAGCTGACACGCTCGATGCCGCTATCGATCTTGCCTACAAAGCAGTCGAACAAATCCATTTCGAGGGCATGTACTACCGCCGCGACATCGGCCGGTAAGCTCCTCACCCTCCTTCCTCCTTTGATCTTTGTAAATAAAAAAGACGAGCCTAATGCTACATCAGCAAACGGCCCGTCTTTTTCTTTTACATAAGACCTTTTTTTCCGTACAATATAGATATGGCGCTACCATTTGAGACAATCTATAAAGACAATGACATCCTAGTCATCAACAAACCCGCCGGCCTTCAGGTTCATCCTGGACCAAAGCCCAAGAATAAAACGCTGGCCGAGTTTTTAGTTGAAGAATATCCAGCTATAAAAGATGCAGGGGAACAGGGCAGACCGGGAATTGTTCACCGGCTGGATGAAGAAACATCCGGACTGATGGTCGTGGCTCTCACCAATGCTTCTTACAAAAATCTGGTCCGACAGTTTAAAGACAGGAAGGTTCAGAAGAAATACTATACCTTGGTTTTTGGTAATGTTAAAAAAGATAATGATTTTATAATCGGAGCAATAGACAGGAATAAGAAAGACCGAAAACGAATGGGCATTACTTACGATGGATCGGGGAAAGATTCCAGAACCGACATAAAAGTAATCGAGCGGTTTGATTTTGGGAAAAAAGGCCGACTCACCCTCCTTGAGGCAAAGCCAACAACCGGCCGCACCCACCAGATCCGAGTTCACCTGAAAAGCATTGGCCACCCGATCGTGGGCGATAAAGTCTATAAAATTAAGCGCCAAAAGCTACCTTTTCCCTTAAATAGGCAATTTCTTCATGCATTTTATCTACAATTTATTCACCCCTCGACAGCTGATATAAAAGCGTTTAAAATAGGCTTACCTCCCGATCTTGAGGAGGTTTTAAGTAAACTAAGGGAAACTCATGGGTGAAGGAGCACCAGATTTAAGACAATTTGAGATCAAGGAAGACACTCAAGAAACTAGGGATGCCGCAGTTTTAGATGAGGTAAGAAAGCGAATCGATATTGAAAATCTTTCAGAAAAACTAAAGACTGTTCTTGGAGAAGAGAAAATAATTGAAAGCCTCGGTTCCTTATTAGTTAAACTCCGGGATCAGATAAAAAGCTTTGACAGTGTCATTAGCGATGATTCCAGCGGGAGGCTTGTAGCCCTGTTTATGAAATCAACTATTGAAAATGCGACTGATAAAAATATCCCGACTTACTTTGTTCAAGGAAGAAAAGGTTTAGCAGACAAGAGAGAAGATTTCTTAACTGCTAAAAAGGACGAACTTGGTAAAACTCTTGTTGTCACTGAGTTTATCGAAAAGGGAAGTAATATTAAAAGCATGATGGAATCTTTTGAGAAACTCGGGGTTGACTTCAGTGTTGCTTCTGCACAAATTAAAAATCCTATTGATAATTATAATGAAACCTTCCAAGTCGATAAACTTACTTATGGTCAGCAATCAAAATACACCCTTCTTTACCGAAGACCCGAGTACAGTGGTGTAATTCCTGACCCGAGAAATGTTCATCCTAAAAAGCGTCTCGTTTCAGATGATTACAAAAATGGGCGCTACGAAAAAAGTCATGCCCAGCAAGATGTAAATGATGCCAGGGCAGATATTCAAGTTCTCGTTGAAGAACTATCACCATTATTAGTAAAAAGTATTAGCTAAATGAGAATCACCATCAGTGGACTGCCGGGAAGCGGCACTTCTACCGTTTCAAAAATTCTAAGTAAAAAACTCAACTACCCGTACATCTACGCGGGGAATATTTTTCGTCAGATGGCTGTAGAAAAAGGGAAGAGTCTTTTGGAGTTTAATAAATTAGCTGAAGGCGACAATTCAATTGATAATGAGCTTGATGATAAAATGGTGAAGTATGCCAGAGACAACGAAGACATCATCCTTGAAGGCCGGATCATCGCCTGGATGGTAAAGAAAGAAAAACTTGATGCTTATAAAATATGGATCGGAGCATCATTGGATGTCCGAGTCGAGCGCGTAGCCAAGCGCGACAAGCAAGATCAGGGGCTCGCAAAAAGAGATGTCGCAAAAAGGGAGGAAATCGAAGTCCAGCGCTACATCGATATCTATAATATTGACATCAAAGACCTTTCCGTATATGATTTAAAAGTTGATTCCAGCACAAAAACACCTAACGAGATCGTTAGTTTTATTTTAGACCAAATTAATTCTCATAAAGAAAAATAATGCTATTAATGAAAGAATTTGCTAAAACAGAAGCAAAAGGCAAAAAGTTCCCGGATCTTAAAGCAGGGGATACTGTTCGCGTCCACCAAAAAATTAAAGAAGGTGAAAAAGAAAGAATCCAGATCTTTGAAGGAATGGTTATCAGTACCCAGGGCGCTGGAGATCTTGATAAAACATTTACCGTAAGAAAAACTAGTTTTGGAATTGGCGTTGAGAAGATCCTCCCTTACAATATGCCTTCAATCACCAAGATCGAAGTTACAAAAAGAGGGAAGACAAGACGAGCCAAGCTCTATTATCTTCGCGACCGCCAGACAAAAGCTGCTAAGCTTGAAGAGGAAAAACTCACCGAGGAACAGCTAAAAGAGCTTAAATACGAAATCGAAGAATCGGGAAAACCTGAGAAGAAAGAAGTAGAAAATACCGACACGAAGGATAAGCCAAAAACGGAAGTTAAAAAAGACGCTCCAAAAGCAGACGCGAAGAAGGAAATAAAGCCAGAAGCAAAGAAAGAAGATAAGCCGAAGGACGATAAAAAATCAGCTGAAAATAAATAGTTATATATACCGAGGCGAAGAGGAGCACAGTCCCGCCTTGCGGGACAAGCACGCTTTGCCGACGAGAGAGGGAATCTATATTTAAAATATGATTGTCCGAGCCGAAAACATATTTCGGCGAGGAAAAGGAGAAAATGGGTGGAAGGTGTAGTTTTCAAGCTCCGCTTGGAAATGAAATCTGCAACCCTTTTCCGACGCACGCCCAGGTGGTGGAACTGGTATACACACTAGGTTGAGGGCCTAGGTCCTTCGGGACGTGAGGGTTCAACTCCCTCCCTGGGCACCATGGGCGGCTAGCTCAGTTGGCTAGAGCGTCTCGTTTACACCGAGAAGGTCGTTGGTTCGAATCCAGCGCCGCCCACCATATAAAATAATTCGGGCGCGTAGCTCAGTTGGCTAGAGCGTTTGCTCGACACGCAAAAGGTCACTGGTTCAAGTCCAGTCGCGCCCACCATAAAACTATGACAAAAGCTACAGAAAAATTTATCAGCCTAACGTCAGACTTCAGTATTGCTTCCGAAGGGGTAGGAGTAATGAAAGGTACAATTATAAAATTCTGTCCGGAAGCAAAGATCGTTGACCTTAGTCACGGTATTGCTGATTATAATATTAAGGAAGGAGCAAATATTCTGGAGGCGGTAGAATTCCTGCCAGTTGGTTGCCACATCTGCGTGGTTGATCCAGGAGTCGGAACGAACCGAAAGGGAATAGCCATTGCCACTGCCCGAGGAGATTTTTTAATAGGTCCGGATAATGGCGTTCTCATGCCTGCCGCAGAAATCCTTGGAGGTATCAAAAAAGCTGTATCTCTGACAAATGAAAAATATCAGCAAACCCCGATTTCTCCAATCTTCCACGGACGTGACATCTTCTCGCCAGCCGCCGCCTATCTTGCTTCTGGTATTGCCATAGACGATCTAGGCAAGGAAATAAAACCAGAGGAGCTCAAGCCTGCACCATATGATTTTGGAAAAGTTTCTAATGAAAACGTTCTCGGTGAAGTTCTGCAGATTAATAAGTTCGGCAATCTAACAACAAATATTAAAGCAGATTTATTAAAAGAGATCGGTATCGAAGAAGGGGGTATTGTCAGCTTAAAAATTGGTAACTTAGAGCTTGAAGTTCACTTCAAAAAAACTTTTGGTGATGTGTCTGAAGGTGAGGTAATAATGATTTCAAATGAATATCGAAAACTTGAAATAGCCCTAAATCAGGCAAGTTTTGCCAAGAAATACCAGGTAGAATTCGGTGAACGCGTAGAAATTTCCAAATCATAATATCCCTTCGACCCGAAACCATGTTTCGGGTCGAAAAGGAGGAATCGGATGAAGGGTGCAGTTTCAAATTTTATTTTGAAACGGAACCCGCAATCCGATTCCGACGCCGCGCCGGGGTAGCTCAGTGGTAGAGCACATGACTGAAAATCATGGTGTCGAGAGTTCAATTCTCTCCCCCGGCACCACGCGGGTGTAATATAATGGTTATTATACGTCCTTGCCAAGGATGAGAAGGCGGTTCGAATCCGCTCACCCGCTTAGAATAATCACCATGCATTTAAAAAAATAATTACAGCAGAATTGTAAAACACTGCTTACGGTTCACCATACAGAAAACGAAGCTTTTGTGCAGGGTCACTCGTTTAGTCAAAATATTGCTACCTTTTGAGATAAAAAATCAGCCTCTTTAGGCTGATTTTTTATATGCCGGGAGAGGGAGTCGAACCCTCATGGGAGTATGAGTCCCATTGGATTTTAAGTCCAACGCGTCTACCAATTCCGCCATCCCGGCGCGTCGGAGTCGCGCTGTGGATTCCGTCCCCCACTACTTGCTTTGCAGTATGGTGTGTGGGCTGCGCTCCTCTTCGCTTCGATTCCTATTTTAACATATAACCTAGGCTTTATGTTATTCGCTAATAATCCCTCACTCTCCCACGCAATTTTTTCTTCTCGGATGTTCTTTTCTTTTCACTCAAGCGAGATTCCTTCGCGACCTTTCCCGGTTTTGTCTCTATTCTCGTTTTCCTTTCCTTAAGCGACTTTCCTACTAAATAGTTAAGCCGCGCAACGGCCCTTTCGCGATTCTGACCCTGCGACCGCTGTTCCTTAGAAACCACGATCAGGTCTCCGCTCGCGTTCATTCTGTTTCTTAAATTATGTTCGATCCTCTCTTTATCATCATCCGAAAAAGCAAGCGAGTTTCTCACATTCCATCTCACTTCGGCTTTGGTGGCACGTCGGTTTACGTTTTGTCCGCCTTTACCGCTCGAGCTGACGAATTTTTCTGTAATTTCTCCATCTGGCACCACTCCTTCTCTTTCCGTTCTTTCCTCTTCCTGTGGCTGCGGAGAATATTCGGGGTTGCTCATTATATTATTATGATTTTAAAAGGTCCGGAGCGGATTTGAACCGCTGTACAGGGTTTTGCAGACCCTTGCCTAACCACTCGGCCACCGGACCTAACTTTATAAAATATATCTTATTTACCCTATTAATTCAAGTTTATTAAAGGAGTGAATGAATCTTCTGGAAGGTATTTGAAATAATATAGTAATGTCCTCTCATTTTGATTAAATAGCCCAAACATGCTATTTCTGTTATATTTAAAATAATAATTACCATTAATCTTAAAAACCAATGAAAAAACTACTTATCTCCGCCATCTTAGTATGTGGCGTGATGATTCTTATCTATGGCCTTCCTGTGGGAGCAGAATGGATCAATATCACTCCTCTTCTGGGAGGAGAAGAAGGAGATACCTTTGACCTTAAATCAACACTAAAAGTAAATTCTCTCAAGGTAGGAAGTCCAAACATAGGAGGAGTAACCTATCTAAGAGGCTCTATTGTTAATGATACTTCAACAGGTAGCCAGGACAATCCTGTTACCTTTGGAGATAATGTAAGAATAGATGGCAGTATCTACAGGGGAGATACCATGGGACCTGGGGTTGGTCATCCTGTCTATATCAATGATGACGCTAGAATATTCGGAAACCTTACTGTAAACCAGACAGCCCAGATTGCAGGAGACCAGAGTGTAGGAGGAAACAGCACCATCACCGGCAACCTCGCTGTCAACGGATCAAATGGCCTTACCATGGGAAGTGATACCAACCTCTATCGAAACAGCGCTGATGTCTTGAGGACTAGTGATTCCCTGCTGGTTGATGGGAGCGTAGGGATTGGCAGCCAAGCCTCACCAACAGCTACTGTAATTTTAGATGTAGCTGAAAATATTCCAGGAAATGCAGTTGGGATTAATGTATCGAATACTGATGATACCGACTCTGGTTCTTATGCAGGAGTTGGAGTAAAAGTAGAGGAAGGTGCTGGCGACCCAAATTTTCTATTAACAATTCTCACTGAACAAGATTGGTCTATTAGCATGGATAATGACGATGGAAATAAACTGAAATTCAAGAATTCAACTTGGCTAGGCCCAGAAAGTGCTGTGGCAATGACAATGGACCCTTCAACTAAATACATCGGCATTGGGACAACTGCTCCCCATGCAAAATTACATGTAGATGCTGGGACACTAAGTGATACTGATGAGGAAGCGGGTATATTTGAAGCTGATGTAAGTGCAAATATTTACTCCGCACAGCTGGACTTAAAACATCCTACTGATGATGATGGAGCATTAACTAAAATGACATTTTCTGCTGGAGACGATGTTTCTGCGAAGATTGAATCAGAATATGTTAAAACTGTAGCACCCTATCCTCATAATGGCAGGTTAAAATTTTTTACCAGACAATCAAGTGGTCTATTTGAGGTAATGAGATTAGACGAAAATAGTAATGTCGGCATCGGGACGACAAGTCCAACTGCTAATCTTACTGTCGCGCAATCAACTACCGGCACTGGAACAGTTAGTAACACAGCCGGCGGGACGACCGTAACAGGAACAGGGACTAATTTTACAAATACATTCAAGGTAGGCGATACGATTACAATTCCAGCAACTACAGGCCAGACAGTGGCAATCTCAGCCATTGCCAGCGATACTTCAATGACGACTGCCGCTATAACAAACGCGAACACCAATGTTGCTTATACGCTTACCGGCGGGACAAGAATGGTTGTCCAGGGTAACGGTAATGCCGGCATCGGAACAACTAGTCCATCAGCTTCAGCTAAGCTAGAAATAGATTCAACAACAGGGGCCTTCCTTTTACCTAGAATGACAACTGCCGAGCGAAATGCTCTGACTGCTGTAAACGGTATGGTTATTTACAACACCACAACCACACAACTCGAAGCATATGAGAACGGAAGCTGGGTGGATCTATAAGGGTACAACAAACAGTAAATAAAAAACAGTAATGTAATTACTGCTCACTGTTTACTGTTTCTTGAAGCTTGATTCCTGACTCCTAAAGCAGTTTCGCCTGCTCCGGTCCTTCTGGTTTGTCTTCAAATGGATTCTCTTCTTCACCCTTTTCTTCTTTAGAAAGCATCTCATCTACTTTCTCAATCACCCTCGGAATCCGCCTAAAATCTACTTTAAGCGGTTCCATGAAACGCTCTTGGTGCAACGCCGCCGCCGGATGAAATATTGGATAAAAGATTAATTTGCCAATGCCCTGAATGTCCCGGCGTAGAGGCTTCCCTCTTACCTCGGAGATTTTTTTATTTGGGATAAATCTTTCCATCGCGTGGCGGCCGAGGAGAATTATTATTTTTGGATTGATTGATTTAATCTGCTCTCGAAGATACGGCCAGCATGCGCTGGCTTCATCCGGCAGTGGATCGCGGTTTCCCGGCGGCCTGCATTTTATCACGTTTCCGATATAGACATCATTGCGCCCAAGATCAATTGTCCCGAGAAGCTCTTCCAGAAGCTTTCCCGCCGGGCCCACAAAGGGACGTCCCTGCTCGTCTTCCACGCGCCCCGGCCCCTCGCCGATGAACATTAATTCCGCGTCCGGATTTCCTTCCCCCGGGACAGTATTCGCCCGGCTTTCGTTTAGGGGACACTTAGTGCAAGTGGATATTTGCTTGGCGATTTCTTCAAGTTCCATAAGTATAGAACATGTCATTACGAGCCCCGCCTAAGCAGGGCGAAACAATCCCCCAATACCTAGAACCAATAAAGGGATTACTCCTCGCAATGACAATAAATAATATTATTTATACTTAAAATTCTGCCACCTTATCCTTTATTCCTTACTCCTTATTACTTAACACGGATACTATTTATCGCCCAGACACCGTCATCACCGGTCTTTACTGATTGGATGAGCTGGATAACGTAAGTTTTACTACCGTGGTCAACTTCGACTTCTGCTTCACCGGTTCCGGAGCCTTCTCCAATTGTTGGTTCCATGCTCAGGCGATAAGTATCCTCAATGCTGAATCCGTACTGTACGCCATCGGCAGAGGCAACCATTATCGGATCAAGCCGCCAGGGCTGGCTTCCATTATCAACCGAGGTTTGTATAGTTTCAAGGTCAGCCATGTTAATCTCGACCCCACTAGTATCAATGTCGCCGGTTTCGTCTGTGTCCTCGCCTTCTTCGTCGTTAGCGTCCTCGTCATCGTTTACATCTTCGTCTCTTTCTTCGTCAACGTCTTCTCCATCATCATCTAAGTCACCAGCTCCATTCGAATTCACCACTACCCTTGTTTCAATTACGCTAAATGTCCCAACAAAACTCGAGAGGGCAAGGCCCACGGCAATAAGAAAAACTCCGACCGCAATTCCGACGATAAGCCCCATGGCAAATCGATCGCGGTGATGGTTCTCATCCCACCTGCAGCATTCCTTTTTTTCTTCTTCCTTCTTTGTCTTTTTTGGCATATTTTTATTATTTTATATCTTAAACTTCATCAGGTCCTTCCCAATAACCAAAGGACCTTTGAAATTCTTTTTTATTATACCTCTAACGTCCTTCTTCCACAATCTATTATCAATATGAGTCATCACAAGCTTTTTAACCTTCGCGTCTCTCGCTAATTCCCCAGCCTCCTCAAGCGTGAAGTGCCCTCCGTCCCCGGGCTTTATCGCCGACGCTTCGAGAACGAGAATATCAGCATTCTTGGCGAGCTTTCTGATCCCATCGCAGGGCTCAAGGTCCCCGGAAAACACAACCGACTTACTACTTTTCTCAAAACGATAGGCAAGTGACCTTAAGTGAGGAATGTGTTTTACCTCGGCTGCCTCAACTTTTCCAAAACTGTATCTTTTTCGTCCTTCCCTTATCTCTCTTATCTCTGCCATATCCGGAACAGCCTTTTTCATATAGAAAGGCTTGAGCCACTCCCGCATGAATTTTTTGAATCCGGGGGGACCGATGATTTTTACTTTTTCTTTGATTTTCTTATCGCTCCAGTCCCCATACTTCCCCCAGAGAAATGGGAGGATGTCTGCGACGTGGTCAATATGAATATGGGTAATGAAAATATAATCAATATCGCGAAAACTTACTCCGGTATTTTTCAGCTGATGATAGACTCCCGCACCCATGTCAATAATAATATTTTTTCCGCTAACTTGTAATAAATATCCTGCGGAAATCCGGTTGGGCTGAGGAATGAAAAGTCCGGAGCCAAGAATTGTTAGCTTCATTTATTTCTTAGTTTTTTTAGTATTTTAATATCAATCTCTCTCGTATCTTTCTTACCTTTCTTTTTTCTTTCCGGAACTTCTAGTATAGCATTTATCTTTTTTAGCTTGGGGTGATTAATTATTAACCGGAAAGCATTGACCCCGATCTTTCCTTCGCCCAGAGGCGCGTGGCGATCAACATGCGAGCCGAGATCAGTTATAGAATCGTTAAAATGAAATAGCTTAAGCTTTGAAATGCCTATGTGTTTTTGAAAATCCTTCAAAGTATTTTTCAGCGCCGGCTTAGTTCTGATATCATATCCTGAAGCAAAAATGTGCGCGGTGTCCAAACAGACGCCTCCGATCTTTCGCTTAGCCGCAGGGGAGAGTTTCTGAAGAATTATTCCAATCTCTTCGAATGTATCTCCGATTATTTCTCCGGAACCAGCGGAGAGTTCCAAGAGAAGCCTTGCTGAACCTTTGTAGTCTTTCAAGATTAAATTAATTCCCACTATCACTTTGTCCAGCGCCTTTTCGATTCCGTAATCCTTCGCGCTCCCCAGGTGGGTCATCACATATTTTGCCCGAAGCTTCGTGGCCCGCTCGAGATCTTCCTTGATCACGCTGATCGAGCCGTAACGAATACGGTTGTTTTTTGAGGCGAGATTAATATAGTAGGGCGTGTGGATGTAAACTTCGGATAATTTAAATTTTCTACATTTTATCCAGAATCTTTCAACTAAGCTATCGCTAATCTTTAATGCTTTGCCGCCCCGAGGACTTCTCGAAAATATTTGAAAAACTTCCGCGCCAATCGCGGAAGCTCTGTCCGGAGCCTCATCAATACCGCCTGCAATTGAAATATGGGCTCCAAATTTCATTCAATTTTTGCTTCTTTTGTTTTTTTTGCGCAGATACATTTCATATCTCGTTTCACCAAGCTGCCGGGCAATATTCCTTATAACCCTGGCGCTTTCTTCATATCCGGTTTCTACTAATCCTTCAATTTCGCGGTTAAACTCATTGAGCGCCTCGGCAATAAAATGATCCAGATCAAGCTCTGATTCTACATCCTCGATTTCCTGATAAATTAGGTAGTCGGTCCGTCTATCCGATTTATTCTTTGATCTCTTCGCTGCTGTTTCCGCCTCTTTCGTAAGCTTTTTTTGAAAAGAGCCAATATCACCAATTTGACGATTCGCTGTATGAGAGAGACCAATCGATACTTGAGGATGAACCTCTTCTTGTTCTTTTCCTTCCCGTGGAACTAGTTCTAGAGACATCTCTTGAAGTTCTGCTTTTAGCCGCTCAGCAATTTGTTCTACATCTTCTGGTTTAACATGCGTAAAGACCGCCATAAATTCATCTCCTCCGATCCTGGCGATGAGATCGGTTTTTCTAAGCAGTGCATCCTCGAGCTTCTTAGCTACTACTTGAAGAATTTTATCTCCCTCCTTCTGCCCGAACCGGTCATTTAAAGTTTTGAAATTATTTATGTCAATAAATGCCACCACAATCAACTCGTTCTCTTTGTTGTACCTTTCATACAGCTCCAGGTTATACTCGAGCATCCTATCTAGATAGCGGGAGTTATGAATGCCGGTCAGGGAATCTAGATCAGCCTTCTTCCGCGATTCGAGCATTGCATGACTGGTTTCCATAACTGACGACAGAACATCTTTATAGGCCACTTCCATGGAAGCCTGATTATCGTCAAATGCCTGTCCGATAATTTCCGAGTAGCGGGCTTCCGCTTTTTCCCTGGCCTTATCTTCCGGCAAGCTCTCTTCCTTCACCAATCGTTTCATCTCCTGGGTTATCTGCTGATTAAAACCCTGGCGCAATCCTTCGTTGAATGCGCCGACCTTGTCCATATATACATCATCCCAGATCTTATTCAGCTCCCGATCATCGGGATTGGGATGCTTACCCTCGGGAATTATCTTAGGTTTTTCCTCGGGTTTATGCCAGGAAAAACCCTCTTCTGGTGCCGGACCTGAGTTTGTTTCCGTCGTCATTGGGTTCAATTTAACTATTATCACTTATCACTCAAATGACTTATCACCATCCTTTTATTTAGGAAAAAGATCTGTTCAATGCTCTCTCGCCAGAAGCCTTACAATATCAGCACGGCTTACTACCCCGACAAGCTTATTATTCTTATCAACGACCGGGACAGGATTTATATGTTCTTCCTCAAATAACGTTGCGAGTTCGGTCACTTTCGTGTCTTTATCAATTTTTATTACTTCCTCTGTCATGATTTCTTCCGCAGTCATTGCGAGAATTTTTCTTAGTTCATCGCCAACGTCGTCAGGATCCTCAAGATAAAGAAAGCTGGTAAGAAGATTAATATAGGTAGGGACGTGGACCTTAGCCTTTTGCATAATAAGGTCTGCTTCTGTCACAATTCCAATTACTTCGTCTTCCTTTACCACCGGGAGTCCGGTTAAGTTGTACTGAATCATCTTTTTTGCCACCTCATTTACTGGAGTACCAGCTTCAACTGTCACGGACTTCTTTGTCATTATTTGGGATACTTTCATAGATTTGGGTTATTGGGTTACTTGGTTATTGGGTTTTTGGGTATATGGGTTGTTGGGTTATTAGATATCTATCGACCTAGTAACCCAGAAACCCACGCCCCTAGCTACCTAATCCTGTACTGACTTAGAGAGAAGTTCGAAAACTTTTCTATTCTTCATGAGCCCTTTAACATAATCTTTATATTCCAGAGACTCAATCTGCTTTTTGATCTTATCATCGGTACCCTGATATTTTTTCTTCGTAGCATCAATCTCTTTTTGGATCTCGGCATCGTCTACTTTAACCTTTTCTTTTTCGGCAATCTCCCGAAGAATCAAGCCGATCTTCACTCGCTTAATGGCGCGATCCCGGAGTTCTTTCTTAAAGTCATCCATAGATTTCTTTAAGGATTTCAGGTAGTCGTCTAGATTCCCACCCTGCGCTTCTAAGTTGTGTTTTAGCTCATGAATCATTTTATCAGTCTCCGAGTCAATTAAGAGATCGGGGATATTGATCTCGGTTTTGTCGGAAATCTTGTCCATCAGTTCCATTTCAAAGCGCCCCTTCTCTTTCATCTCGGCTTGTTTTAGTAAATTATCTTCAATCTGCTTCTCAAGTTCTTCTAAGGTCTTATATTTTCCAAGAGACCTAGCAAAATTATCATTGAGTTCGGGAACCTCTGGAGCTTGAACTAATTTAACTCTAATTTTGAACTCGAGATCCCGTCCCGCCAGATTCTTTTGATGAAAATCGTCGGGCATTTTAATAATAAACTCCCGATCTTCTTTTGCTTTCATTCCCAGAAGCTTTTCGTCAAACTTCGGCGCGGGAAGCAGGTAGTCCTGACCGATGACTAACCGTTGATCTTTAGCCTCGCCGTCTTCAACCGGAACCTTGTTTAAATATGATTTAAAGCCCATCTCAACCAAATCGCCTTTCTCGGCCCCACGCTCCACTGTTTTATATGTGGTACGGCTCTTTTGGAGATTTTTCATTGTATCTTCTTTCTCTTTCGGTTCAACTTTCACTTTGCGGGGCTTGAGTTTCATGTTTTTATAATCTGGGAGTGTGATCTGAGGAAGAACTGCGGCTTCGGCAGTAAATACCATCACATTCCCCGGGGCAAGCTTTTTGATCTCCACTCTAGGCTCGCCGATGACGTTTACCTTTTCCTCGGTGACAGCCTTAACATACATTTTCGGAAGGGCAAGTTTGGCTGCCTCCTGAAGCACTTCCAGTTTTCCGACTTTCTCCTCGACAATGTCTTTAGGCGCCTTTCCAGGTCGAAAACCGGGAATGTCCAGTTCCTTTGAAATATTTTTAACCGCTTCAGCAACGAACGGCTCAAGCGCAGAGGCGGGCACTTCGATAGTAAACTTTACTCGTGATTTAGGTAGTGCCTCTATTTGTACTTTAATGCAATAGTTTTAAGTGATTTAACTTTGTTTTAGAAAATTTGTAGGTAAT
>SDBT01011452.1_pt1 | contig 14265 bp, 10 predicted proteins | sample 2277101 | NCBI WGS metagenome assembly SDBT01 (sample SAMN10404973, study PRJNA504765) | marine sediment metagenome | isolation source: marine sediment core GS10_PC15, 103 cmbsf | place: Arctic Ocean: Southern Knipovich Ridge | collected 2010 | reverse complement strand
TACATCCCTCAGGTCGATAACGACGCTCCTGGTGCCGGTCTCGATCAGCTCGTGGAGCTTCTCGTGCAGTGAAGTGGCATCAGGACCACCCATGATCTTGCCCTGCAGGTGCAGAACGGCTACATCACCACTGGTAACGTGCTTGATCTGCATGTTTCCATCTCTCCTCTGTCAATTCCTGAATCCCGCCAACCCGGCGAAATACCGACCCAAATCAGTATGCAGTACATCCTCCATCCACGTCCAGTACCCGTATCGACCGGAAGCGGGAGAAGCTATTTTGTCAGGGCTCTGGTGATTTTGTCGACCGCCTTCTCAAGATCCTCCATCGATGCGGCATATGAGAAACGCAGGAATCCGCTGGCGCCGAACACTTCGCCGGGCACCAGACCTACTTCCGCTTCCTCAAGGAGCCAGACGGAAAACTCTATGTCCCCGTTTACCTCGGGTACGGCCGCGATGGCCTCCGAGGCGTCGACCAGGAGATAGAACGCGCCTTCCGGAGGCACGTCCACACGGAATCCCGGGATACCCTTGACCGCTTCCAGCAGATAGTCGCGGCGCTTTCTGAACTCCTTCACCATCATCCCGACGAAATCCTCTTCACACCTGATACAGGCGAGGGCGGCGGCCTGGGCAAGCGCGCTTGGATGATGAGTCGCCTGACCCTGGAAAGATATTACCTTGCCGATCCACGGCTGCGGTCCGACCAGGTAACCGATCCTCCAGCCCGGCATGGCATAGGTCTTCGAAAAAGCGCCCACGAGCGCCGTCAGGTTGGCCGCTTCCTCCGAGACTGCCGCCGGTGAGAGATATGGCCCGCCACCGTAGATGATCTCGTCGTACACCTCGTCGCTGATGATGGCAACACCCGCCTCCACACAGATCTCGGTGATCGCCCTGACTTCATCTGCCGTGTAGAACGCACCGCTCGGATTGCTGGGATTGTTGAAAATCAGGCAGCGGGATCTGTCGGTGATCGCGCTCCTCAACTCGTCAGGAGTGATCTTGAAGCCGTTCGTGCTCTTACCGTCGATAACGCGCGGAACACCGCCCAGCAGTTCGATAACGGCCATGTACGTGACCCAGTAGGGCGACGGGAGGATAACCTCGTCTCCCGGATCCAGCAGGACGGAAGCCGCGTTGAAGATCGCGTGCTTGGCGCCATTGGTGAACACGATCTGATCGGGCGTGACGGTGAGGCCCTTGGTGCGCTTCAGGTACCCGGCCAGTGCCTCGCGCACTTCGGGATACCCCGGTGTGGGACCGTACTTTGTGGGACCTTCGAGGGCTTCCTTCGCGACGGCTTCCCGCACCGAAGCGGGAGGCGTGAAATCAGGCTCACCGGCCGCCAGAACGATGACATCCCGTCCTGACTGTTTCAGTGCCTTGGCCTTTTCGGTGAACGCGACGGTAGCCGATGGCTGGAGAGCGCTGATCTGTTTCGATATGTGCATTGATGTGCCTTTTCTCGACAGGGTGTCAGGACGGGTCGGATGAGAATTTGGCTGTCAGGGCTTCTGCGACGACCGGCGGTACATGCGGAGTGATGTTACCTCCAAGCCTCGCTACCTCCCGGACGATTGAGGAATTCACATACGTGAACCGTTCCGAAGGCATGAAAAAGACCGTTTCCACCTCCGGGTAGAGCGACCTGTTCATCAGGGCCATCTGGAACTCATATTCGAAATCCTTGACCGCTCTCAGCCCCCTGATGATCGCGGTGGCATAGCGCAGCCGGGCGAACTCCGCGAGCAGGCCGTCGAACGCTTCCACCGAGACATGTTCGATTTCACCGGTGACCTCTCTGGCCAGTCTGAGCCGCTCATCGATGTCGAACAGAGGTTTCTTCTCAACGTTGTGGGCAATGAGAATGATGATTTCGTCAAAGATCTGAGAAGCACGACGCACGATATCCAGATGCCCGTTGGTGATGGGATCGAACGTGCCGGGGTAAACAGCCAGTCTAGACACTTTCATCCCTCCTGATGCTGTTCCAGATTGGTCCAGAGACTGAGGACCGTATCGCCGAATGTTTTTTCACGGTCCGGCACATGTCCCCGCGGTACCAGGGGCGGATCACCCCGATGCTCCACCACCAAAATACCTCCCGGAGCGATGAGCTCCAAGACGCTCTCTGCCATGAGCCTCTCCAGGTCGTGAAACCGATAGGGGGGATCACAGAAACAGAGATCGAATTGCCGGCCAGTCTCAAGCAGATGTCGAGCTGCCCGCTCGACATCCATCCCCATGATCTCACTCCGGTCTTCGTACCGGGTCTTCTCCAGATTGGTCTTCAGGCACGCCAATGCCGGCTTCCAGCTCTCAACGAAGAGGGCCGATACGGCACCGCGACTCAGCGCCTCAATACCCACCCCCCCCGTTCCTGCAAAGAGATCGAGGACGCTGAGTCCATGAGGAGGACCGAGTACGTCGAAAATCCACTGTCTCACCTGAGCTGTTGCCGGACGCGTATCATGTCCACGCGGGCTGGTGAGAGTCATCCCCCGCCTCTCGCCACCGGTGATTCGGATCATGGCGGGGTGGCGGCCAGCGCCCCACCGATACAGAGCGCGAACGAACCCAGATTGCTCTCGATGAGGGGACTTGCCGCCAGGGCGTCATCGATCTCTATCCGGGTTCTGATATCGATCATTTCAATACGCGCCGGTAACTTCCTTACCAGGGCCGCCAGCAGAGAATCGGGATTCTCGACCGAACCGGTGAAGTACACTCTCTCCACCGCATCGGACCCGGCCTGGCCGGATGGGAACCACCGCTGACTCAGATCTTCCAGGGATCTCTCGATTTCGGCGGCCACGGCCTCCGGCTCGTCGGAATCCCACTGGTGGGAGGAATCACTCATGGCGTCTCCGCGCAGCGATGTCACTCCGACTGATTCGCTGCCCCGGATCAGGGTGATCTCAAGTGATTCAGCCTCCACGTGGGCCGCCGCGACAGTCGTTCCGTCTTCGTATTGAGAAGCACACGCGCGGACGAACCGGGTCAGCGCCCACGGATCACAATCCCAGGCCGCCACGTGACAGCCGGCGCCATCGATAACTTCTTCATATGATTCAAGGATCGTTGAGGGAACGCCCCACACATCAACCACATTCATCCCCTCAGAGACCGCTCGCGAAGTCCATTCAACATGAATCTGTTGTTCGGGATTCGTCCCGTCGAACCGGGTACCGATCTCCCACCTGATCCTTTCCTGGAGGCTCTCACCATCGGCTGGAGAAGCACCCGGAAGGAGGAGCAGCGTTCTCACGGCAACACGACCATCCAGGATGACCACAACTCCACCCCGCTCCACACCCTCCCGGTCGAGGGAGCGGTCGAGCACATCCAGCAGTGGAGCGACTCCTTCAGGCCGGATCAGCCCGCGCTCCATCGATGTAAAGGGGATGAGACCGGCCCCGGCTGAGGTCAGCCGGAGACCGTCATGCAGTTTGAGCAGGTTGGTGAATCGGAAGGTTCGGTCAGCAAATTTAAGACCCAGCAAACCGCGGCCGATCGGTTAATCGCCTCCCCTGCCCTCAAGCCAGGAGGCCTCCTTGTTCTCGATTCTTCCGATGCCGTGCTGGTCTTTCACGGTGATGGAAATGCCGTCATCACGCACGATCAGCAGGTATGCGGAGGAATCGATCGGTGAATGATAGGTGGTGAGGATCTGGCTATGGGGAAGACGCTCTCTGGGGCCGACGATCTTCCAGAGATGGGTCATCTTAGGCGAATCTCCCGCGGCGTAGTAGATCCCTATATCGACGGTATCGATCCGCATGGTGCGGACGTTGTTGATATAGCTTACCAGACTCTCCATGTCCGCGGTGTAGTACTGCCGGCCGTCGAAGAAGAACTCCTCGGCCAGGTAGATGTCTACCAGGTGCAGTCGCGTCAGTTTGACCTGGAAATCAGTTTCAGCCCGCTGCTTCATCGGGATGAAAATCGTCGCCGCCAGAGCTGCGGTTAACGCCAGGATGATCAGTTTCCAGAAGAGGGATCCCCCCTGATCTACTCGCTTCACAGAAAACCTCCTGAAGGCCCGGTTACATGCGGGCCGGATCAATTTTCCTCGGATGAGCCCCGCGGGAAAGCCGCGCGGTATCATAGTGACCACCCCGAAGGGCGTCAACGCCATTTCCCCCCGCTTCCCGGTTGATTCAGTCCCGCCGTCACGGTTGAATCCGGGGCGCCCGCATCAGTCATCGCGAATGGCCTGATGAGAGCCAGTTTCGCGGGACCGATACCGGTTACCTCGAGCAGGTCGTCAACCTGCCACGGCCCCTGCCGGAGTGTACGCCACTCCAGGATTCGCCGTGCAAGAACCGGTCCGATCCCCGGCAACCGGATGAGTGTCTCCTCATCGGCCACCCTGAGATCGATCGGCTCCGTGAGCGCCTGCTCTTCAGCAGAATAGACGATCCCCTCCTGTGGTCCGTGTAGGTCGAAGGATGCAGAAGAATCGGGTTCCAGTGCTCCCCGGACCAGCCTCACCGGCAGCGGGGGTGGTCTCAGTTCCTCGATCGTATGCCATCCGGCTCCAATGGCGGTTACCACCAGGAGCAGAATGGCGATCCGTCGTTCCGGACGCGTGAACTTATCTGTCATGATCTGTCGGCGGGGGCGGGTGAGGAGGGCGTGGGTGGTACTTTTTTATTCAGGGTAGAGCAGCGCCACCAGTACTCTTCCTACCGCCTCGAGGCTCTCGGCGCTCAGTTTGTCCCAGGTGTCTTCCCTCGTGTGCCAGTAGGGGTAATCACCGATACTCTCGGTGATATCGATCGCCGGGATTCCGGCGTCCCGGTTCAGGATCCAGTGGTCGTCGACAACCGTACTCCCCCGGCTCTGCTTGAACTGGGTGATCCCGAGTTCGGCGGCCAGGTCCCAGACCTTTCTGACGACGTCCGGGGCGTAGTCAAGTGAGATCGGTTCCTGGTGATAATCGGCCTGCTTGTCACCGACCAGGTCAACCAGGATCGCGAACCACGGCCGGTAGTTGGCCTGTTTGGCGAAACGGGCGAAGTGGCGACTGCCCTGGAACCAGTGTTCATACTCCGGAGCCGCTCCCGTGAGTCCGACGTCTTCACCATCGAACAGAACGATATCGACTCCATAGGCAGGTTCGTGCTCAGAGAGGATCGTGGCCATGTGGAGCATGATCGCGGTACCGGCCGCTCCGTCCACGGCTCCGTCGATCGGTTCGAGAACGGGTGGATACTCCGCACTGGCCTCCGGCCGGGAATCGAAGTGCGCGCAGAGCATGATCCGCTGGGTCTTGTCAGGATAGAAACTCGCGATGAGATTCGCGCCGTCGGCGCTCTCTCCGTAATGAGGGTTCCAGATCTGGAACGTCTGGCGCTGCACGACTGCCGCCAGCGGCTGAAGATATTCCTCCATCCAGTCGATCGCCCGGCGGTGCGCCACTGATCCTGGCACCCTCGGACCGAAATCTGTCTGGGTTTTCGCGAGCGCGAGCGCCACCTCACCATCAAATACCGGCCGCGACCGGGCCGACGCTCCGGTGTCACAATGCACACCGAGGAGCAAAAAGATTACTGGCAGCATGGGCCACATCCGACACCGGGTTCCTGAAGATCGTACCATCTCGATTACCTGAATGTGAGATTCATGTAGATGCTCACTTCGCGCACCTTTCGCGTACGGTCCATCAGCCGATCTTCGACGTTCTCGAATCTCATGTCGAGTCCGCCTTCGACCATCTGACTGAAACTATACCCCAACCGGGGCCTGAACGACCACGTCGCTGTTGAAACGGTCGGAACGAATGTGGCGCCCTTTCCTGTTCCGATACGTACTTCGGTGCTGTTCTCACGCCGCTCCAGCCTCACCCGGGCATCCACCGTACTCGTGATCCTCAGCGGCTTCTTGATGAACGGAAGCTTGATTCCCTCCGGAGCACTGAAGCGGTACGAGATATCGATATGGTAGTCGGAGTTCTTTGACCGGGTCTGACTCTGCCCGCCGGTAAGCCGTTCTCTGAGGGCTTCAAGAGAGTTGCGGCCCGTTGAGATTCCAATACCGTTGAGGAAGAGGATCTGCACACCGATCAACGGCCTCAGCGCCGTGATGCTGTTGGTACTGTACGGTTCGCGTACCGGATCTTCCCCGATCGCGTTCCGCAGCCAGTCAGTGGTGTCTCTCGTGCGCTGGTAATTGGTTGAGATAGAGATCGAACTGGTGATATCGGGGAATATCCAGAGTTGCTGCAGTCCCTGCCACCTGACACTGATGGAGGGCCAGGTCACGCTCGACGCGAAAGTGGTCTTCGACTCGCTGAACTGGTCGATCCAGCGCCACTGGGGCCTGAAATCCACAAACGCGGAGAGAGGAAGGTTGAGGCCCGTGTTCGCGTTGATCGTGCGGGTTGACATAATCGAGGACTGCTGGGTCGCCACCACGGCTGCCCTCGGTACGCCGGGCTTCTCTTTCAGCCCGAACCGGTAGCCGAACGACGGGCGGTCCAGAAGATTATACTGGTTGCCGGTCCTGTCACTGGAGAGGGTAATGAGTACCGGTATCACTCTGGTCACGATGGTTCTGATATCGTTGATGAGTTTGCGGAGCCCGGTAGCATCTTCCAGGGGCCGCGGAACACCGAAGAGCTGGGTAGGAATGATCGTATAGGTCGCCGAGCCCTCAAGGCTGGTATTCGTGCTCCTCCCCAGCTGAATCTGTTCGCCCTCGGGAGTAATCCTCGTGTTGAACCGCGGATCGTTATTCTCACGATACTCCACCCGGTACTGGTAGGTCTGCGTCATCCACATGAATGTGGCGGGTTCATAGATCGCGTTGAAGAGCTGGCGACGCTTCACTTCCCGCCCCAGGTTCCCATCGCTGATCGCCCACCCCTGGGTGAGGTCACGGTCGAGGGAGAGTGAGTAGGTGCTCGTCAACGGCCGGAACGGATGGAACGCGGCGTTGAACAGTTCCGTCGCCGTGAACGCCTCCCGTTTCCTGACCTGACCGGTATGATCGGCCACGCTCTCGTTCAGCTTAACCGCGCTGAGGGTATAATTCAGCATGGTCGGCAGCGGATTGAACGCGGTCTCCCTCATGAATGCGGGCATCAGGGGGATCTTCCTGAACGGGTACCATTCGAGTTCCGTTCGGGGATTGAGATCGTAGGTGAACTGTCCCTGCACACGGTATGATTTGTTGATCGGATTGATCGGACTCGTGCCATCCCGCCTGCTGCCGGTCATGCTCATTGCCATCCGATCGATCGTCCATGCCGCAAGCGGGCTCTCACTCGGGTTCCGCTTCCGTATGGAGATCGAGATGCTCTGGTCTTCCTGCGCGGTGCGATGATCGTGTCGCTGATCCTCCTCGAGGATAAGATCCGATCCGGGAAGGTATTTGGGAAGGCTGAGGTTGCTTCTGCTGTTAATCGTAAGCGGGATATCGAAACCCCACCTTGCGGGCATGAGCCGGTCGAGGGCCGTTATCCACTGGAGATTGCTGACCCGTGTGGTGCTGAGTGATCCCCTCTTTTCCCTCAGTCCGTGGAAGTCGGCCGTGCGCCTGCTGATCCTGAAGTCGATGGTGCTGAAGTCGGCAAGCTGCATCCTGAACCCCAAGCGGGAGGCGGTACCGTTGTCCCGCCGCACCCTCGTGACCCTGAGTTCATCTGCCCAGATCTCACCATCGATCGGCAGTGAAGGGTGGTGATTCGCGACACCGATCGAAATCCGCCGGATGTTCGTGAGGCTCGGCCGTCCCCTCACCCGATACTGACCATCGGTCGTGTCGGGCACCCCGCTCTGAGCTCCCCACCTCGCCAGTATCGCCTCCTTCAGCGCGGTGATCTCGCCAAAGTCGATCCTCACATGGTTCCGGTCATCCCACCCGGGATAGATGGTTGTGTGGTATTCGTAATAGTTGTTCTCGTCGGCCCCGAAGCGGAGAAACGCCACGAGGTGACTCGCATCCTCATTCGCGATCCAGCTCGCTGCCGGTTTGCCGAAGAAGAACATCTCGAGCTCTTCGTAGAGCGTGAAGTCCTCGGCCTTGATGATGCTCCTGAATACCTCGCCCTCAACTCCGGCCGGCAACTGTTCGAAGGTGACCGCTATTGACTGTTCCTTGCTGAGCAGACTGGTGATTCTGTCCCGAACTCCGGTGATTCCGGGAGGAGGATAGTATTCCCCGACGTTGTCAAAGGTGTTTCGCACGCTCGCGCGGACGGTTTCGGGTGGGAGGGTCTCATCCCCGACCTGTATCAGCTTTTCCCGCCACCGGTTGCCGACCACGTCGATGGTCGCCAGGGAGATCTCAAAGGCGGACGTGTCGGGCGGCGCGGTGATCCAGATCCGGATACTTTCAACCAGGGAGAGATCGGGCGTACCGGTCGTACCAGCGGCATCAGTCAGCGGGATCCGGTAAAGACGCCATGAATCCGGTTCACCCCATGTGGATGGATCGTTGTCTCCACCGGCCACGTACACACTGTCGGGTGAATCAGGACCAAGATCGATCACCCAGGAGACGAAATTATTCGATCTGTCCAGGTATCCATTCCGGTTGATGTCCTCGGTGTCCGGTTTGCTCTGCTTGTCGGGATCGAGCCGGTTGCCTTCCGAACCATTGACACGAGCATAATTATCTGGGTTGGTATACCGCCAGTTGTCGTGCGAAGGGTCATCCGCACTTCGGTACGAATACCACAACGGATCCGAGTAAAGTTCGGTGAATCGGGCCCGCTTATCTTCAACCGTCGGATAGAGGGCCGGATTGTCACCTGCCTGGATCAGATAGAAACTGAGTTCATCCTCATCATTGAGACCATCGAGACCGATATCCTCACCTGAATCGGTCACACCGTTCCTTACACCGTTTTTGAGAAGATCTTCGGTGTTAAGGTCACCGTTGCCGTCCGCGTCCTCCGAGATCGTACCCAGATCGATATGGAGCTCCCCTCGATCTCCCCGTATCCACATCTCAAGATAGGTCAGCTGGGTGATGTCGGCCGCACCGGCGGAAACGGCCTGCTGGACCCCGTTCCACCTGCGCGCCAGGCTCGTGGTGTTCCAGATGTAGGCGCCGGCCGGCCAGGGACTCGGCTGATTCGGATTGAGATAGAGACTCAGGACGTTCACCCGGGCGCTCTTGATGTCGGTCTCCTTGCCCGGCCAGATGTTCCGGCTCGAGATCCGCCGGAAGGGGTTGAACCACAGCAAACGGGCGCGCTCCCCGGCGGTCCTGTCTGTCGGTATTGCCGCGGGTGTCCACCTGCCTCTGCCGATGCCGAAGCCGGTGGCGTTCTTCACACCCTCGAAATCATCCACCAGCGCATCCCCGGCCGTGTTCGGATTCGGGAGGCTCTGAGCGATTTCGGCCTCGAACTCGATCCTCGACAACACATCGGTTTCGATCAGAGGGAGGGCATCGATTGCCCGTGTCAGCCATTCGGGCTCGAAATTCAGAACCGCGGTCGCGTCCCAGATGAGGGTCCGGTTCGGTTCTCTGCCGAGCCGGATCCGACGATCCATGGTCCGTTCGCTGCGTGAGAGGACCATTCCCGAGATCATGCCTATCTGCCCCAACTGGTATTCGGCGCGGGCGCCGACGAGCGTTTTCTGCTCCAGCTGGATGATCGGGCTGTATTCGTAATCCACTTTCACATCGGCCGTCGGATCCCTGATATCGTCGGTCAGGAAGGTGAGTTCCCCGGTCAGGTAGTTTATCTGATAGTCCGATCCCCTTCGCAGTCTCCTCCCGTTGATGGTAACCACATCGCTCCCCTCCAGGATGTTCGTTGCGGGCAGCGAATAGGTGACCGACCGGGTGGCCAGTTGCACGTGGATGTAGTATCGGGTGCGCTGGGTGAGATCGAAGCGGGATATCGTATCGTACATGTCCACAGTGACCGCGAGGTCTTCATTCATGAACGGCTCGAGGTCGGGGAAGATCAACTCGCCCCTGGCCAGGTTCAGATTGTTCTCGTTCAGGTCGATGTTCCCGTCAGGGGGAGTGCCGGGCAATTCGCCCCACTGATCGAGACCGAGGATCTGCAGGTAATCCTCACCATCCTGGGTGTATTGGTCCTCACCGGAGGGAGGATCAAAGAAGATCCTGACCTTCAAACCATCTGCCGGGATGTTCCTCGAACCGAGGTAGTAGACATTCCTCAGCTCATACTTCCATGTGGGATCGTCGGGACGCGGATCGGGGGGTTTGATGAGCTTCATTATCAGGGGCGCGTCCGGGTCCTGCGGGGTAGGCATCGAGCCCTCCTGATTGTTGCCGGCGGTGGTGTAAACCACCCCCAGCACCTCCTTCGGGCCGAGGCTCACGTTCAGGGCGATATACCCTCCTGCACGGTTGATGTAGTACTCACCCGGATCGAGTTCGTGGAACGATCCGAGATGCGCTCCCCGGGAATCGAGAGGTGCTGGATTATCGAGATCGAACCAGGCGACCGCGCTGTCGATGGCCGCCTTCTCTGTATCGTTCCGGTACTGCTGGTCATCCACGAAGACGTTGATCGTCACGATCGAGTCGACCGGCGAGTACACCCTGTCGGTGAACCGGTCGCGATAGTCGAAGTCGAGGAAGTAGTAGGCGCCCAGCATTGGCTCTATATCGGGCCGGCGGATCTCCGATTGCCGCGCCCCGGCCGTGAATGTGGCCTTTTCTCCCGACCCCTTCTCCTGGGTCGCGAGCACCGTTACCGAAAGCGGACCCAACCGGGCCGTGCCCTTAACTCCGAACAGTCCGCTCGCGCCCTGGTTGAACCCCACGAACTGCGTACCGGGCAGCTGGAAGTTGGTGTTTCCCGCGATCAGCTCCTGCAGAATCTCATCTTCGTCACCCCGGTAAACCAGGTTGATATTGTTTTCCAGATCGGTCAGGGATCGGGTGTCCTGTTCTATCGAGACCTCCACTTTCGAGCCCACTTTTCCGATGATCTCGAATCTCGATTCCTGTTCCATGTTGAGGGAAGGGAACCTGCTGACATACTGGGTCGCGGTCGAAACCGCCCCCTCGGTCCATTCACTCTTGCCGCTGAAGCGGAGGTTCCGGTTGCCGCGAACCCGGAGCTCGGCGCCACCCTCTCCAACTACCCGTTCCAGTCCCCTTGGCACATTGATGGGGATTTCGAATTGGAGGAGTCCCCTTCTCTCCTCTTCGGTCCGCTGAGTGGCGGCAAAATTCGCCAGCAGGCTCCGCCGGGCCTGTTCCCGGCGAACCAATTCGAGATACTCCCTGAATCCTATAACCGCGGGTTTCTGTACCTCGAGTGATCCGACACGGGTCTGGAAACGTATCCGCTGATGCCCGGGAAGGACCTCGACTGCCTGCCGGAGACCGGGAATCTCACCGGGGAGGTAAAGCCCCCGGTTACGGAAGGGGATGAGACCGGGAAGGCCGGGTCCGGGAGGTCTCGGTATGGTCATGTTGTCATACACCCCAACCAGCAGGTACTCCCTGATGCCGATCCTGGACCGGACCTGTTCCTTCTCCTGGAACGCCTCGACCCTCGCGGGAGTATAAAGAACGAGGCAGAACAGGAATATCGGAAGGGACAATCTGCCGGAAAGGGTGGAATTCACCCGGTTCTCCTTGCGCAGGAACGCCCACCGGCCATGGCCGCCTGGCGTACCGTTCAACTGACCCGTTCGCAAGTTACCCGGGTAAACCTCCTGGGGGATGGTGATACCTCATCAACTCAGACATATCATTGTAGAGCTTCTCCACCCCTCCAAACAAGGTGAAAGGACGCGGCAGGCTGGATAGTTGAACTGCCAAACCGCTATACTCTGAATGCCGTGAAGATCCTCTATCGCTACATAATCAGGGAACATCTGGGGCCCTTCGTGCTCGCCCTGGCGATCCTCACGTTTCTCTTTCTCATGAACGAGCTGATAGACATCCTCGACATGGTGATCGGTAAGGGACTGGATGTGCCGATCGTGCTCGAGCTCCTGCTCTACAATGTCGCCTGGATGCTTGCCCTGACCGTCCCGGGAGCGGTTCTCGTCTCGGTCATCATGTCGTTCGGACGGCTCTCTGCTGACGGGGAGATCACCGCACTGCGCTCCAGTGGAGTGAGCCACCTCAAGTTCCTCTTTCCCGTGCTCATTCCGGCTGCGGTGATCTGCGCCTTCCAGGTGTATTTCAATGATCAGATCCTGCCGGAGTTCAACTACCGGACCAAGACACTCACCTCCAGTATCCAGATGAAGCAGCCCGCTCTGGCGCTGGAGCCGGGCGTGTTCATCGAGAGCCTGAACGGATATACGCTCTTCATGGAGGAGGTGAATCCGGAGACGTCACGCGTCGACAACGTGACGATCGTACAGTACCTCAATTTCAGCCCTCCCGATCCGCCGCGCATCATCAGGGCCTCCTGGGGACACATCTCGATCGACGAGATCGAGGGTGACAACCTCAACCTCGACCTGCGCGACGGCACCATCACGGAGATCCACGATGGTCAGACCCGGATTCAGCAGTTCGATGTCCTGAAGACGTTCATCAACGCTGCCGGTCTGCAGCTTCAGCGGGTTGACACCGGTGTGCGGGGAGATCGTGAACTCCCGATCAAGGACATGCGGGCACGGGCCGCCACGCGCGATTCCAGTTCGATGCGCGCTGCGGCGCGGCTTGGCGAACTGACCAACCCCTTCATCAGGCGGGTGGTTCGGGGTGAGGTGGTGGATCTGCCCGATCGCGGCCGTGCCCTTCAGGTGTCGGGGCGGGTTCTGTCGGCCCACAAGGCACTCGTCGAACACCTGAAGAGCGCCGAACAGCAGCGTGTCTATTACGTGAAGCAGCGGAACCGCTACCTGGTCGAGATACACAAGAAGTGGGCAATCCCGTTCGCCTGTATCGCGTTCGTGCTCATCGGAATCCCGATCGGCGTGATGACCCGTAGCGGCGGCATGGTTTCCGGATTCGGATACGCCCTGCTCTTCTATCTCATCTACTGGATATTCCTGATCGCCGGAGAGGACCTGGGAGACCGCAACCTGATCGCTCCATGGCTCGGCATGTGGCTCCCGAATATGCTCATCGGCTCGATTGGCATCTTCCTTCTCCTGCGGGGCCGACGAAGACAGACTGTCATCCACTGGTCCGAGATCGCGCGCAGGATCCCCGGCAGGCCGGGATCGTGGCTCGCAGAAAGGTTCCAGGGGGGATGAGGATAATCGATCGATACGTGATCAGGATTTTCCTCACGGTCCTCGTTGGAGCGATGGTGGCCATTGTGGCCATCTTCATCGTGCTGAACCTCACTGACAACATGGAGAAATTCATCGAGGCGAGCGCACCACTGAAGGCTCCTCTTCTCTACTACCTCAATTTTGCGCCGTATATCATCGTTCTGACCCTGCCGGTCGGCATGCTTCTTGCGAGCCTCTCCGCGATCGGCAGCCTGGTGAGATCAAACGAACTGCTGGCCCTGAAGGCCTCCGGGGTAAGCTCCTTCCGGCCGATTTTTGCGCTCTCGTTCCTGGCGCTGATCATCGTATGTCTCTCGTTCCTCTTCAGTGAGAACGTGGTTCCCCGGGCGAATGAGGCGAAGAAGATGATCTGGAACCAGTACGTCAGCAAACAGGGACGGGTATCATACAACGAGACGATCAACCGGACCCTCGACCTGGGTGGAGGGACCATGCTTTTCATCCGATCGTTCAACTCCGGAACGAACGTGGGCGAGTACGTCACGCTCGCGCAGGCGTCGGGGAACCGGATCCGGCGCGTCATCCAGGCACGCAGTCTCAGCTACGATGAGGCCGGCGACAGGTGGCAGTTCAACCAGGCCGAGGAGCGGATCTGGGAGGCGGGAGTCGAACGATTCCTGACGCACGAGACCCTCATTGAGGATCTTCCAGAGCTGAGCCCGACGGAACTCAATCCCCGCCGGCGGGATCCCGAAGAGATGGCCTACAGCGATCTGCTCGATTACGTCAGGCGGGGAGAGGCACGGGCTCGCAACATCACCCGCGCCCGCATCGATCTCAACATGAAGACCGCGTTGCCCTTTTCGATCTTCATCATCGTGCTGTTCGGTTCCTCGCTTGCCGCCGTCCGAAGACGCGCCGGACTCGCGGTCGGATTCACTGCCAGCATCGGCATCTGTTTTATCTTCTACTTCGTGATCCGTGCCGGCCAGGCATTCGGCTATAACGGCGATCTCCCCCCCATGCTCGCCGCCTGGCTCGGCAACATCATCTTCGGCGCGCTCAGCCTCTTCTTCCTGGCCCGCGCCCGGTACTGAGTCCAGCGCTATCC
>SDBT01011451.1_pt1 | contig 14267 bp, 11 predicted proteins | sample 2277101 | NCBI WGS metagenome assembly SDBT01 (sample SAMN10404973, study PRJNA504765) | marine sediment metagenome | isolation source: marine sediment core GS10_PC15, 103 cmbsf | place: Arctic Ocean: Southern Knipovich Ridge | collected 2010 | reverse complement strand
GACGCGCCCGCCGGAATCCCCCGGCTTGAGCCGGGGGATTGTCAGGATAAAGACTTTTCACGACCCCGCGACATAACTCGTCAATCCTTTTGAGCCAAAGCCATAACGGCTATTCCTGACTTCCCACTTCCAGCCGGACCGGAATCCTGGTGACGGCGCAGGCACGGCAGATGGCCTCGCCGCCCTGGGTGCCCGGCCGGTCCCAGGTCCTCTCGCGGTGGGCTTTGCGCAAGCGATCGAAGTTGGAGCTTGCCCAGGCCTCCCTCAGGCTCAGCATGGGACCGTCACCGTTCGGAACTACCGGGCCGCCGTCGACCTCGAGGGTGAAACTCTGGCAGCAGGGCATGGAGTGCTTCCCGTCCCAGGTGATCACCATACGCCGGAACGGATCCGAGCACTGGAACTCCTCGGCGGTCATTTGTCGCCAGGTGGCGGCCTTCCAGTGGTGCTCGCTGCCGGCGGGAAAGTAGCACTCGCTCACCGACATCCAGTCCACGCCCATCTCATCCTTCCAGAACGCTTCCATTCGTCCGCTGTCCACATCTTGGGCGTTGACGTAGGTTCGGACCACCGAGGCCCGTATGCGGCAGTCGGCGACACCCTTTCCCCTCGCTCGCGTTTCTACGGACGAGCGCACGGAGTGGAGCAGTGTCTCCCAGTTTCCGCCCACCCGCTGGCGGTGATAGGAGTCGGGCTCGCATGCGTCGACCGAGAACATGAGGTCGGTGACACCGGCCTCGACGATTTGCGCAAACAAATTGGGGTTTTTCCGCGCGCTTCCGTTACCGTTGGTGTTGATCATGACGTCCGGGAAACCGAGCTCGGATGCGGTGCGGACGAAGTCAACGATTTCGGGGTGAAGGGATGGCTCGCCCCGATAGTTGAGTTTGATAGAGCTGACACCGATGTCGGCACACTCCCGGATGAGTCGGTGGTAGAGAGCCGGGTCCATGTAGCCGCGCATGTAAGTGTGGTCTCGTAGCCCACGGGTTCGGATGTGCTCGTGAGTCCAGATCTGACAGAATCCCTGCGGATCTTCCTCCGAGCTTCCGCAGCGCAGGTCGCAAACCGCCACCGACTCCAGGTCCAGGTGCACCGGGTGATCGGCGGGATCCAAATCCTCGTTTCGGCGATCCCACTCGCGCCGGTACGCTTGGTAGCGTTCGCTCCTTGTTGGAGCTTCGCCGAGCAAGCGAAATGTCGGGTCTTTGCTCATCGCGCCTATTCTAGCTCAGCCGGCAGAGAAAGAGCTGCCCCGACTGGCGTCGGGGGGTTGTCGTCAGTACCTCCACCAGGGAGTTGCGGTGCCCTCGGGCTTGGTTCGGAGAATGTACTCCGCCCATTGAATCAGTCGCTTTGCTTCGGTTCCTTTTTCTCTCCCGAACCGATGCCCCTTACCGTCTCCGTAGATGAAGTAGCCGGGGTAATGGGGATTGGAAGTGGTCTTCATCCACTCTTCCAGCTCCTTCACCGCAACGTTCAGGTAGTAGTTATCCATGTCTCCACAGTGGAAGTGAAGCTTTCCCACGAGCTTGGGGCCGAGCGTCGACCAGTTGGTCTTCAGATGGTGAAGCAAGTCGTAGTTTTGTTTCCAGTACTCGGCCACCTGGGGATTGATCTCGCCGGTCGATTTGTTGAAAAGGGGCTCGAAGGTACCGTCGTCTTCCAAGGGACCGTGCACCGCCGACCAGATATCGAACTGTTGACCCGAGCGGCCCCTGGTGCCACAGACCAGCTCGAAGTGATTCCTCTGCTTGGAGGTGAGGCGAACCCCGCCGTCGATCTCGCGGGTGTTGGGTGTCGGCACCCTCCGCCACTCGTGCTGCTTGTAGAAGGCGTTGACGTCCTCATAGATGTTGATTCCCTCCACGTTGGTGAAGGTGACCGGGTCGGGACTGTAAGCGAAGCTGCCGCCGAAGAAATCGGGATAAAAGATCTGCATCGCTACCGCTTCCCAGCCTCCGGTGGAGCCTCCGGTCAAAATGCGAGCGTAAGGTTCCGCAATGACCCGGAACCGTTTCTCGACCTCCGGTATGAGCTCTTGCAGGATGGCGTCGCCGTAGGGCCCTACGTTGACGGAGTTTACCGAATAGGAAGTATCGAAGTAGGGCGTTGGATCCTGAAAGGTGACCACAATCATGCGGGGAAAATCGTCCTGGAGCCACTCTCGATGAAACTCACCGCCTTCCTCGAAACGCATGGGCGCCGAGTGGGAGAAATGGCCCTGGTAGTAGACGACGGGGTAGTGGACGGTCTGCCGCTCGTAGTCCTTGGGAAGGAGAAGTGTGGCGCCGAGATAGATGGGCCGTCCCCAGAAACGAGTGAGGATTTCACTCTCGAAGCGAAACCGCTTCACCCAACGGGTGTCGGGAGGGATCTCGATGGGGGGGATGACGTTCAATGCTTCGAGCGAGATTTCATAGCCGGTGGCCGGATCGAGACGCACCCTTTGAACGTTGCTGTAGAGGTTTCCCGGCGAGATATGGAAATGCTGTCCTTCCCACTGATCGTCGTGCATCCAAACCACGTGTCCGTCGGCGCGGTGAAACTCGGAATACAGGTTGATGAACCCCTGGACGTAGTAATCGCCGGTTGGGATATCCAGAAGGGAAACCACCGGCGAGCCGAGGTCGGTCTCATCGATGGATACCGTCTTGCTGGGAGCCACCTTTTGGATATCGCGCCCGAAGAACGGCACCCCGGTCCGCCCGAATTGAAGCCGGGGCTCTTTCTCATTGGTGCGGGAGATCATCACGTAAACCCGACCGGTGATGGGTTTGGAGTGAGCCGAAGCCGGGAAGGAGATTTCGAAGCGAAGCTTTGGCTGCTCGGCCAAAGCCGGCTGCGAGCCGGACAAGACCCAAAGCGAGAGGACGGAAGCGATCAGGAACCTCCGAGCGCGGCACCATGTCATATGAACTTTCCCCTTGCTGGCGGTTATCGATTCAAAAGGCGCTGTCATGATATAAACGAATCATCTTTGAAACCAACCGGTTCTCGACTCCGTAGCCTAAAGCGAAGACGTTTTTGATCCGTCGGCGAATGCGATATATGATTTATGAACATGACGTCATATTTTGAATCTGACGTCATATTCTAGAACGTCACATTCACATTACGATGGGATGCTGGGCCATGGGTGAAAAGACTCTCTCGCGACGGGAAAGAGAAAAGCTCCGGCAACGTCGACAGATGCTCGATGCGGCGCTCGGGCTTTTCTCCGAAAAGGGCTATCACAACGTCTCCATGCACCAAATCGCCGAGAGGTCCGATTTCGCCATCGGAACTCTCTACAAATTCTTCAAGAACAAAGAGGATCTGTACGGCGCCTTGGTCATGGAGAAATCCACCGAAATCTTTGGAGACCTTTGTGAACCGCTTTCCACGGATGGAAACCCCTTGACCGTTTTGGAGGGGTATCTCGAGAACCGGGCCAAGATTGCAGCGGAGATCGCCCCACTGTTGCGTCTCCACATGGCGGTGGCGCAAGGATTGAGCTTCAACATCAACGCTGAAGTGGAAAAGGAGCATCTCAAGCTTCATGAAGGTCATATCGCCAAGCTGGCAGCGGTGATGAAAGAAGGGATCCGAAAGAAAGTGTTTCGCGATCTGGATCCTCGCTCCTTGGCGGTGGCCTTGGACGGTCTGGCGAGGGCCATGTTTTTATGCTGCGCTAAGGATCCCGAGCGAAATTCCTACGCGGCGCACGTTCCGGTGATTTTGGATCTGTTTCTGAGAGGCAGCTTGGCCAAACGCACAGGCCGGCTTCCCTATGCATCTTGAGGCGGTTGTGGTGAATCAGCTGAGTGCCAATAAAATTCTCTTTTGTGTGATTGGATTCGCGGCCTTGACCTTCGGGGCGGGAGCAAGCGAAAGCGAAACGCCGCAGGACATCCCCAAGGGGGCCCTCACCTTGACTACTGCGGTCGAGTTTGCCCTCAATGCGAATCCCGAGGTGTTGCGGGCGCGGGAACAAATCAACGAGTTCGATCAAGTGGTGCGTCAGGCAAGGAGCGAGGCGCTGCCCAAAGCCGACGCCACCTTGTCGATTTTGACCACTCGAGAACCGGGATTCGACAACAGTCCGTTTTTCTCCCGCATTCTCGAAGGAGAGCAGGCGCTTCCTCCGGAAGCCCTTCTGCCGTTTAAGTTCACCAACTACATATGGCGCTTCAATTTCTCGCAGCCTCTTTACCACTTCGGCCGAATTAGCAATGCCATGCGGGCCGCCAAGGATGAGCTGCGGGGGATTCGTCTGGACGTTCAAGAGGTGGAGAATCGCATCTCCCGGGACGTGGCTCGAGCCTGCTATGGTTTCCTGCTGGCCCGCCAAAGACTCGAAGTGCTCCAATCAGAGCGCGCCGCTCGTGAACGACAGCTCGAGCACGTTCAAGTGCGTTTCGAGCTCGAAGACGCCACCCGGCTCGACCTGCTTCAAGCTCAGGTGACTCTGGCCAATCTGCGTCCGGAAATACTGGCCGCGGAGAACGACGTCCATGTGGCGATAGCGGTGATCAACGATGCTCTGGGCCGGGAGATCGATGCACCCCTGGACATCGATGTCCCTCTGGTGCTTCCCGAGCCCATGCCAATCGTCGCCGAAGCGCAGGAGCTGCTGCGGCTTGCGGCGGTCAATCGTCCCGAGTTCCTTCGCTTCACTGCGGACCAAATGGTTCTCGAGGACCGAATGGGAGTGACCCGGGCCAACACACTGCCCGAGATCAGCGCCAACGCCTCCTTCGGGATTAACACCTTTGGGCTGGATAACCTCTCGAGACTGGGCTTTCGGTCCTGGAGTCTCGGGATCGGTATCAAGTGGAAGATTTTCGATGGTTTCCGGACATCAGGTGAAGTCGGAGCGCTTCGCTCTCAAGCCACCCAGAGCCGACTCGACGAACGGTCTTTTCGTTCTGAGCTGTCTCTGGAGCTCGAGCGCTCCACCGGAACCTGGCGGCGGGCACTCGAAGCCGTTGAAGTGGGGATCATCGCCGTTGAGCAAGCCGATGAAGCCCAGCGCGTGGCGGAAGAGTTATTTCGCTATGGAGCTGCCACGACTCTCGACGTACTCGAGTCCGCCCGGGCGCTGCGCCAGGCGCAATTCAACTTGGCCCAAGCGGCGCATGAAGCTTTGGTTGCCCTGGCAGAGCTGAAGTTTCTGGTTGGATTTCGGGCCGACGCTCCGAATTCCGTTCTAGAAGCGGGACACAGGCAATCTCAACCGCCGGCCGCGAATGGGGGGCTTTCATGGAACTAAAATTCGGCTTCGTTTCCGTGGCGGGGCTTGCTCTGGCGATCACCAGCGGTGGATGTAACAGCCCCGTCCCAGAGGACGACCTCGGCAACGGCTCGTACGAGCCCCCTCCGGTAAACGTATCGGTGGTGAAACTAGAGGCTTCGGAGTTGACCGAAAGAATGGTTCTGACCGGCCGGCTCGAGCCGTGGGTGGAGGTGGACGTTTCGTCTGAACTGGGCGGAACGGTTCAGGAAATCGGCTTCGAGAAAGGCCAGCCTGTTCAGAAGGGCCAGATTCTGGCCCGGGTGGGTACCGACATGCTCACCGTGTCGTTCGAGGAGGCCAATGCATTGCTCGAGGAGGCAGAAGCCAATTACAACCGGACGAAAGAGCTCTTCGATCGGCAGGCGGTGACACGGCAAGAGCTGGTGACCTATACGTCCCGATATAGAGCGGCTCAGGCCCGGATGGAAATGGCAAAGCTCCGCTTGGAGCGCTCCATCATCAAAGCTCCGATATCCGGCATGGCCATCAGCCGCCACGTGGACGTCGGTGAGGTCATTCCCCCTGGAGCGAGAGTCACCACCTTGCACCAGCTAAGCGAACTCAAAGCCGCCGCCGGGATTCCAGAAGATGACATTTCCTTCTTTCGGGTAGGAGGAGCGGCTACCGTGGAAGTGGATGCCTATCCGGACAGGCAGTTCGTGGGCCGCATTCACTTTTTGGGCCCGGCGGTAACCGGAAAGAGTCGCACCTTTCCTTCGGAGGTGGCGATAGCCAACGCCGGCGGGGACTTGCGGCCGGGAATGATTGCACGGGTTATTTTGGAGAAGCGTCACTTCGAGAACGCTCTCGTCGTGCCTCGGGATGCGCTGCTCGATCGCGACCAGGGCAGCGTGGCATTTGTGAGTGAGAACGACAGGGCTCGGGAGCGTCCGGTGGTCTTGGGGCCCGGAGAGGGCAACCAGGTCGTGGTTCTGGAAGGGCTGGCGCCGGGTGATTCACTCATCATCAGGGGACACCGCAACCTGGTCGACGGACAACCTCTGCGGATAGTGAACTAATCATGCGAATCACCGAATACAGCATTCGCCATCGTTTGACGGTTTATGTCCTCATTGCACTCATCCTTGTGGCAGGGATCAGCGCGTACGTTTCCCTGCCGCTCGAGTCTTTTCCCGAGATCAAGATTCCTCTCATCCTCGTCTACACCATCTATAGCGGAGTGAGTCCGGAGGACATCGAGACCATCATCACCCGGCCCATCGAGACCGAGCTCAAAGGTATTTCCGGAATCAAAGAGATTCGCTCCAGTAGCAATGAAGGAATCTCGGTCATCGAAGTGGAGTTCAATCCCGAGGTCGATCTGGATACTGCCATTCAAAAGGTACGGGACGAAGTCGACATCGCCAAGGCAGAGCTGCCGGAAGAGGTCGAGGACCCGCGCATTCAAGACATCGATCTGTCGCAGATTCCCATTCTCCTCATCAGCTTGTCCGGCGAGATCGGACTCGTACAGCTCAAAGTAATCGCCGAGGACCTCAAGGACGATCTCGAGGCGATTCCCGGGGTCAACCGCGTCCAGATCATCGGAGGGCGGGAACGAGAGGTTCATATCTTTGCCGATCCTCAAAGGCTCAGCTTCTACGAGCTGAGTCTTACCGATTTGATTATTGCGGTAGCCCGCGAGAACTTGAACGTTCCCGGCGGCGATATCGATGTCGGAAACCTCAAGTACCTGGTGCGCTTGCCCGCGGAAATCGAGACACCGGATGAGATCGAGGACTTCGTCGTCAAAGTGCGCGATGGCCAGCCCATCTATATCAAGGACGTGGCCCGGGTGATCTACGGCTTCGAGGACGAGTCGACCCGCTCGCGGCTGGACGGCGAGCCTTCGGTAACTCTCACCATTGAAAAGCGGACCGGTTCCAACATCATAGAGGTCTCGGACAGGGTCAAAGCGGAGATGGCACGGCTCGAGCGTACCCTGCCGGCGGGCACGAGGGTGACGCTGGTGGCCGACATGTCCAAGGACATCCGCAGCACCGTCTCGGAGCTCGAGAACAACATCCTCTCGGGATTGATCCTCGTTGTCTTGGTGTTGATGGCTTTCCTGGGTTTTCGCAACTCGGTCTTTGTCGCGGTGGCCATCCCGCTATCCATGCTCCTGTCCTACATCGTCATCCAGTTGATGGGATACACCCTCAACATGGTCATTCTCTTCAGTCTCATCCTGGTTCTTGGGATGCTGGTGGACAATGCGGTCGTCATCGTGGAGAACATCTACCGCCACCGGGAAGCAGGTTCGGACGGCCCCACCGCGGCGCTGGAAGCCACCAAAGAAGTGGCGGTCCCGGTCATTGCTTCCACCATCACCACCCTTTGCGCCTTCGCTCCGCTGCTCTTCTGGCCGGGAATCGTTGGCGAGTTCATGTCTTATCTTCCTCAAACGCTCATCATCGCCTTGAGCGCCTCTCTCGTCGTGGCGTTGGTCTTCAATCCCACTTTGTGTGCTTACTTCATGAAGCCGCCCTCCCGGGCGGCTAAAAAGGACGAGCATGCCATTCTGCGGCACTACCGCCGTATTCTTGCCTGGGCGCTCGAGGCCGGATCCGATCAGGGGACGAAGAGCTGGTTTTTTCGCAATTGGGCCTTGCTGCTTGCTTTTGCGGTGTTTTTCTCGGCTGGGATAGGTTTGGTCCTTCTGGGCTTCCTCACCGAGGGCAAGGTGCCGGTGCTCATGACGGTGGCCGGAGGCCTTATGGCACTGGGGGCAGTGGCTTTCGTTCTCCAGGGGATCTTGTGGGTGGTTTGGAGCTTGGCGCGAGCTTTTCTCTCCTGGACGCCTTATGTCACCGACCGGCGTGCCGGCGTCTTCTTGAGCATGGGCGCCATACTGGCTCTGACGCTGCTGGCTTACAGCGCGCTCGGGCACGGCACGGAGTTTTTCCCCGAAATGGATCCGCGCCAGATTCTGGTCAATGTGGAGGCTCCCAGTGGCGCGACACTGGAAAGTTCCGACGAGATCGTGCGGCAGATCGAGTCTCTCATTGCAGAAACGAAAGACCTCCACTACACGCTGGCCAATGTCGGCTCCACCGGGGTGAGCATCGACAATATCTCCACCGAAGGTTCGGTTTCCAATCAAAGCCGCGTCACGCTCGACCTCTACGATCGGAAAGATCGCGAGCAGAAGGATTCGCTCAAGACCCTCGAGAGCGTGAGGCAAGCCTTATCCAGATTGGACGGCGCTGAGATCAAGGTGGACAAACCGGCGAATGGCCCTCCCACCGGTAAGCCGGTCTCGATTCGAATCTCGGGTGACGACTTCAGAGTGCTGGAGCGTTTGAGCCGGGAGGTGCAGGATAAGATCCGAAACGTGCCCGGGCTGGTCAACCTGGACGATGATTTGAATCAGGGAAAACCCGAGCTTCGCGTGCGGGTGGATCGGGTCGAGGCGGCGATTGCCGGCGTCCATACCATCGAAATTGCCAATACGCTTCAAACCGCGGTGCGAGGCACCGACGTTACCAAGTATCGGATAGGGGAGGACGAGTATGACATCGTGGTTCGGCTCGACCCGAAGTTCCGGGCGAGCCTGAACAACCTGACCGATTTGACGGTGCCGGACGAAGACGGCATCCCCATACCTATCAGAACCGTGGCCCGTCTCGAGCCCGGAGTTGGACCGGCGTCCATTCGTCGAGTCGACCTGAAACGGGTCGTGACCGTGGAAGGAGACGTGGTACGGGCCCAGGGTCGCACCGAGGATTTGGTTCGACAAGAAGTGGCGGATCGTTTGGAGACCCTCGAATGGCCTGCCGGCTACCGCTGGGAGTTTGCCGGCTCCAACCGGGAAGAGCAGGAGGTCCAGGCGTTTGTGCAGAGGGCCTTCGTGATTGCCGTTCTGCTCATCACGTTGGTGTTGGTCACTCAATTCGACAGCTTGGTACTGCCCATAACCATCATGGTTTCGGTCGGCTTGTCCCTTATCGGAGTGCTGTGGGGCCTCATCATCACTGCAACACCTTTCGGCATCATCATGACCGGAATCGGAGTCATCTCGCTTGCCGGTGTGGTGGTAAACAACGCCATCGTGCTCTGTGACTTCATTCGTCAGCTTCGTGAGCGGGGCCTCGAGAAGACCCAGGCGGTGATCGAGGCGGGAGTCATCCGTCTTCGTCCGGTGTTTCTGACCGCGATCACCACCGTGCTGGGCCTCATTCCCTTGACGATAGGCTTCAACGTCGATTTCTTCGAGCGAACCATCCAGACGGGGGTGGAGTCGTCTCAGTGGTGGGGACCCATGGGAGTGGCGGTGATTTTCGGTCTGACGGTGGCAACGGTCTTGACCCTGGTGATCGTTCCCGTCACGTATCACACTCTGGACGATTTTTCGGGATCCCTCCAGGCCATTCCTTCTTGGATCCGGGGGAGGCGTCGGAAGGCCGCGCGGATGACACCCGAATCCGGGAGTGCTTCCCGCTCGTTATAAGCTGGGGTTCGGATGATGCTCCGGATTACTTTTGTAACGGAAGGGGTTTAAGAATTTAATAGCTCGGATTCGAATTTCATTCGATTCGTCCTGAGAATCCCCCGGGGGGATTCTCAGGACGCGTGATATAATGCTTTGTTTGAGCGAGTTCCTGGGCCCATCGGGCAAGAGACGATTGGGTCGCCATCTCCAATCCCTGTCTGGGGAGCCGCAGCGACGGAGGGGTGCAAGAGTGGCTTATCTGGCGAGCCCGGAAAGCTCGTGTACGGGCAACTGTACCGTGGGTTCGAATCCCACCCCCTCCGCCACGGAGTGGCTCCAGAGGCCGATTGAACGGACGACGAGTTGTCCTGCGGTTCAGGTCCTGTGCGAGCCGAGCCTGTGAACCCCGTCAGGCCCGGAAGGGAGCAGCGGTAAGCAGTGTCTCGACTGTGCCGCAGGTTTCCTGGACCGCAGGGCTCCAAAAACGAAAAGGTAGCAAAGAGAACTGATGTCTTACCAGGTCCTTGCCCTCAAGTGGCGGCCGCAAATCTTTAAGGATGTAATCGGTCAAAAAACGGTTACCCGCACGCTACAAAACGCCATCGAACAGGACCGCGTCGCCCACGCGTTTTTATTCTCCGGGGTGCGAGGAGTGGGAAAAACCACCACCGCCCGTATTCTGGCCAAAGCGCTCAACTGCGCCGATGGGCCCACGGTGACACCCTGTGGCAAATGCCCTTCTTGTAAGGAAATTGCGGCGAGCTCGAGCATGGATGTCTTGGAGATTGACGGCGCTTCGCACACCAAAGTCGAGGAGATGCGTGAGGTGCTCGAAGCCTCGCGATATGCTCCGTCGCGGGATCGGTTCAAGATATATGTCATCGATGAAGTCCACATGCTCAGCATGCACTCGTTCAATGCGTTGCTAAAAACACTGGAGGAGCCGCCGCCCCACCTCAAGTTTATTTTCGCCACCACCGAGTACCACAAGATCCCCGACACGATCGTCTCCCGGTGTCAGCAGTTCGAGTTTCGCACCGTGTCCGCCGGTGAGCTGGCCGATCATCTTCGCCGGATCGCCGAAGCGGAGAAGATCGAAATCACTGATCCGGCCATTCACCAGATCGCTCGCGCCGCTGAAGGCAGCATCCGGGACGCTCTTTCGGCTCTCGATCAGGTTGTGGCCGCTACGAGTGCGAAGATCGACGAGAAGGACGTCTCGGAGCTCTTGGGCCTTATTGACAGCAACGTGCTGGGCGCCGCGGCGCAGGCCATCGTCGAGCGCCGCGGTAAAGAGATTCTGGGCATCGTGGATCAACTGGTGCGGAGCGGACGTGATCTCAGGAGTTTCGCCCGCGGCCTCATGCAGTATCTGCGAGATGTCCTGGTGGTTCGCGTGGCACCCGACTCGCCCGAGCTGCTGGAGCTCGGGGCCGACCGGGAAGTGCTGGACCATCTAGCCGAAAGATTAACCGAGGAAGATTTGATTCGAAGCCTCGAGGTCCTGACTCGACTGGAGGGGGCCCTTCGCTGGTCGCCCGAGCCTCGATTCCACCTCGAGGTGGCCCTTCTCAAGCTCTCCGAGTTGCGTCGTCTGGCGTCTTTTGAAGAGCTGCTGGCTCGTGTCGAAGCGATGGAGTCCGGGCTGGCCCCGGCTGGATCCAAAGGGCGAGGGACCCCGACCGGTGAGGGTGGAACCGGTTCCCAGCAACGCTCCATCCGCTCTTCGGAAGCCAAGGTCTCCTCTGAAAGCCATGCCGAGGATAACGAAGCTTTACATCCTCGTCGCTCCGATGAGGCCTCCGCCGGGACGGCGACGCCTTGCTCCGACAGCGCCGAAGCGATTGTGGCGCTGTTGCTCGAACGTCTTCGTTCCGTCAAGCCGAAGCTGGCCGCCCTTGTCTCGCATCATAACGGGGTTCGCTGGGAAGGCGATTGCCTTTGTATGGGTTTTGTCGGCGGGCAACAGTTCATCCGGGAGCAGATCGAGCAAGAGGAGTTTCGGGGGATTCTGGAAAAGGAAGTATCCGAGATCGCGGGACGGCCGATAAAAATGGAATTTGGCTTCTCGGAGCCGGAAAAGACCAAGCAAACAGCTCCGCCAGAGGAATCGAAGGCTGATAAAGCCGGGCTTTACGAGCGCGCTGTAAAAGATCCGATGGTGCGCCGTTTCGTCGAGACGTTCCAGGGGGAAGTAGAAGAGGTTCGGGCGCTCGATCAGGATTCTACGACGGAGAAAAGCAAGTGACGATTTCACCCAGAGGTAAACGGTGATGATGAAGAACATGAATCAGATCATGAAACAGGCCCAGGTACTTCAAGAGAAATTCAAGCAGCAGCTCGAGGCCATCGATGTCGAGGCCGCCTCCGGGGGCGGCATGGTTACCGTTCGAATGAACGGAAACAAGCTGGTCACCGCCGTGGTCATCGACCCTGAAGTGATGAGCGCCGCCGACGTGGAAATGTTGCAGGACCTCATCGTTGCGGCGGTCAACGAGGCGGCGCGCAAGGTGGACGAAGAAGCTCAAAGCCAGCTTGGCAGCATGGCCGGGAATCTGAAAATGCCCGGCTTGTTTTAACGCCATTCGAGCGGCATACTGAGGCGAAGTGAAGAGTTATCCACGGCCGGTTAGCAGCCTGATTCAGGAGCTGAAGCGGCTTCCAGGGGTAGGACCGAAGTCCGCCCAGCGCATCGCGTTCCATATTCTCCGCGGCACCCGCCGGGAAGCGGAGGCCCTTTCGCGGGCGCTCATAGACGTCAAAGACAAGATCACCACGTGCAAAATCTGTAACAACGTGACCGACGTCGATCCCTGCATCTTCTGCACCAGTCCGGAGCGAAGCTCGGCCATGGTTTGCGTGGTGGAGGAGCCGCCCAACGTGATGGCCATCGAAAAGACGCATGAGTTCAAGGGCCGTTACCACGTGCTGATGGGCGCTTTGTCTCCCCTCCAGGGGATTGGACCCGAGCAGCTCAAGATTGCCGGGCTGATCGAAAGGCTGCGCGGCGGTGAAGTCATGGAAGTCATCCTGGCTACTAATCCGAATGTGGAGGGCGAAGCCACCGCAATCTACCTTTCCAAACTGATTAGGCCGCTCGGAATCAAGGTCACTCGCATCGCCATGGGCGTCCCGGTGGGCAGCGAACTGGATTACGCGGACGAAGTCACCATGCGTAAGGCCTTGGAGGGACGCCGTGAATATTGAAGAGTTATCGTTTTTCAGCTGTGAAGCGCGCGCGGGGCGCGCTTGCACAAACGGCTGGTTTTCGGTATAAAGAATGAAGCCCGCATTTTCAATCCCCTAGCGTGCGATAGGTCGACGGAGGGTAACGAAGCCATGGCGACCACCGATGTGGTGATGTATGACGAGGAGTTCAACCAGATAAAGACTATCATCTGCAAGCTCCGCGTCGACGCCAATGCCAAGCTGGTTTTTCTGGTTGATAAAAATGGCCAGCAAATTGCCGCCCATGGCGACATCGAGAACCTGGACACGACGTCACTCGCTTCTCTAACCGCCGGCAATGTCGCCGCCACCGACGCCCTAGCGAAACTGATCGGCGAAAAGGAATTTTCAATCCTCTTTCACGAAGGTGCCAAGGACAACATCCACATTTCGATTGTTGGGCTGCGTGTTATTCTAGTGGTTATATTTGACGAGCGTTCGTCCCTGGGGCTGGTCCGCTTGCGCGTCAAGAAAGCTTCCGTAGAGCTGACCCAAGTCTTCGAGAACATCATGCAGAAGGTCGAGAAGGAAAAGGCCTCCATTGGAGCTGGTTTTGAGTCGCCTTTTGCCGAAATCACCGACGAAGATATCGATAGCTTGTTTAGCGAGTGATGGTCAACTGATTTGAAGCCGGATACGGGCGCATGACGTTCATCAACTACGCTTCGAGAGAGATAAACTGCAAGATCGTCTACTACGGGCCTGGGCTCTGCGGGAAGACCACTAACCTCCAGTTTATCTACGAGAAGACCAATCCCAGCGCCAAGGGCAAGCTGATTTCGCTGGCCACCGAAACCGACCGGACTCTGTTTTTCGACTTTCTCCCTCTCGAACTCGGCAACGTCCGCGGGTTCAAGACCCGATTTCACCTCTACACGGTGCCGGGGCAGGTTTTCTATGACGCTTCCCGAAAGCTCATTCTCAAGGGAGTAGACGGCGTCATCTTTGTGGCCGACTCCCAAGTCGAGCGCATGGACGCCAACATCGAAAGCCTCCAGAACCTCTCAGCCAACCTCAAGTCCCAGGGCTACGACTTGTCCTCCGTCTCCTACGTGCTGCAGCTCAACAAGCGGGATCTTCCCAACATCGTTCCTGTGGAGGAGATGAGGAGGCAACTGGCCCTCAGGGATGAACCGGTTCTCGAAGCCATCGCAACCTCGCCCACCGGGATCGGTGTTTTCGACACCTTGAAGGCAGTAGCCAAGCTGGTCCTACAGGATCTCACACGATCCGCTTGACCTCCGCCATCCACACTGCAATGCCTGGGGGTTTCTGCGTCCGAGCATTTGTTGCTCCCTCGACGGTTCGAGGTTTCGTGCTATACTTTTG
>SDBT01011450.1_pt1 | contig 14270 bp, 34 predicted proteins | sample 2277101 | NCBI WGS metagenome assembly SDBT01 (sample SAMN10404973, study PRJNA504765) | marine sediment metagenome | isolation source: marine sediment core GS10_PC15, 103 cmbsf | place: Arctic Ocean: Southern Knipovich Ridge | collected 2010 | reverse complement strand
CTAACTGTCTTCTGATTTAATCTCATCTATTAGTTCCCGTGCGTCCTTCCACGCTTTCTCGACATAGGGAGAATTATTATGCGAGCTTCCATGCTCAAGTGACAAACACAAGTTTTCTAATTTTTTGAATAGATCCAAAGCATTGATCGTCAGTACAGCTTTATCCAATGAGTTATACCTCCTAATTGTGGCACTCCGTAAAGAACTGGTACCTATATTTCTTAGGGTGTTCCAAATAATATTTGCATTTATTATTGTTACACATCTTTATGTAATCAAACGGCATAACTGCTTCCACATTAGTACTTCCACACACAGGGCATCTAATTATCTTGCCGTTCTCTTTCATCATACCCCCGCTTCGCGGGTTTCGAAGAATTTACTGTTTTCTTCCGACCGCCTTTGTGCTTCTAGCTCCCACCTCATTCTATTCGTAGCTAGTTTCTCGGTGGCCCCGAAGATACGCTTCTGTTTTTCTTCCTCTTTCGAAAGAACTAATTCTCTACTACTGGGTTCAGGGTGCTCCATGAAATTCCTCCTGTATATTGTTTTGCCACCATCTGGGCTCTCATATATATATGGGCCCTCGGCTTTTAGAAATACAAATTCTTTTATTTCCATAATTATCTTCCTTTCTTCGTTTGTATGGAAATGGCAAGGTAAAGCCCCCTCCTGGGGATGCCGTACCGAGGCCCGGTGCTGTTGTTGACAGCCGTTGCCTCGGCCCCGAGGCGAACGGGTTAAGCCTTGCCACATTCCGATAATATCTTTCTTATATTTCTAATAATTTCATCAAGATCGCCGTTTTTCTCACACTCTGTACACCGCACTTTGCCAGCTTGATGCTCCCTAAAAGGAATTCCTGTTACATGTCCATTAGGGCATCTGTATAAAACAATTTCATTAGGCTCAAGCACTAAAAATCTCCTTAATAGCTTCTATTTAATTCTTGTGCGGTGATGAAGGGATTTGAACCCTCGACCTCAACCGTGACAGGGTTGCGAGCACTCCTGGCTGCTCTACATCACCTTATTTACATTCAAATCGATTGGCGTCTCTACTAGACCCCTTAAATGGATAAATAGGTGTGCTGTTACGCTAAGGGTGTCCGATAAATACGCTATATCGAATAGGGGTTTTCAGTCCCGACTAAGCAACAGATGGCCCGGCTGCGTTACCGTTAAAAACCACCCACTGCATGTAACGTCCTCACTCTTTAAAGGATGGCTGCTTCTAAGCCTACCTCCCTACTTATTCTTAATTGTTCGACCAATTTCGGATTAGTCAATATAACAGAGCCAATTCCTACTTCTGTACACCCTAAATCTCTGAGCTGATTTAGGTGCTGGGTGTCAGTAAATGAACAGCCTGCAACATTTAAACCCTCTTTGTTGAATTGCTCTATGAACGCCCAATTACCTTTTCTTGCCGCTTTTCCAGACAGGGCTCCAGTAATCCAGGGAATAGAATTCAATCTTATACCGGTAACATTATTTAAGTCATACGCATACGGATCTTGGTGACAACCCAGCTTTAGATAGAGTGGGCATTTGAGTCTTTTCATCAGCTCAGTATAGGGAACTTGCTTGTTCTTATTATTCTTAACATTTGAGCAGGAAAAGTTGAGCTCTATGCCTGCAAATTCATCACAAAATAAATCCAACACTGATAGCATCCTTTCAATTTCATCATCAGTACCAGATAGAGAAACTGTAATTCTCCGCCTTCGATCAAAGTTGTAACACCAGTTGTTATAAATATTGTAAAACCAGTTAAGGTATCCAATATTATGTAGCCCGATTTTATTCCAGACCGTATCTCTAAATTTCAATACGGCAAAAGGAATGCCCGTTTTGGGTTTAAAAGTAAGGGTTTTTGTAACTCTAGGAAAATCAGGGAAATTGTAGTACTTGTGCCACCATCTACCATCTCCGTAGCCCATTACAGATGCTGAGTAAAAGAATTTCATTGTTCTCTGGCCTCAAATTTATTTAGATACTTAAGTAATTTATCCTCGTCTCTGTATCCGAAGTACTTTGTCTTTCCATCTTCCGACTCAGTGTGTAATATCTCAATTACATCAGCTTCAAACGGGGATTTTTCTATTTCTTCTATTGGTTTGGCAGTAGCAAACGCTGGACAATCCCAGTGGTATTCTTCGAAGATATAGTTGGACCCAAATTTGACTCTGGATATGGCGAACCCTTTTCTTTCAGGTATCCATATGCCGTAGTCAGCATTGCGGGCACCTATCTTATAGAGGTAGCCACCCTTGAGATCTTCTATTTTTATCCATTCTGGAATCATATCCACTGCCCCCAAATATTGTCTGGATCATACCACCAGCCAGTATAGGGATTATAATAATAGTAGGTCATAGTAACTCCCTATTTACTTAATAGTTGAAAGACTGCTGTAAAAAGGCTTTTCGCTCATATCTGGCTCTCCCCATATCACTTCTTTCTTAGGTGGGTCTGGGTGGGGGCATCTAAAAGTTCCTTCAGGATCTTGAGGGCCACCAGGCTTCTTAAAAGGATCAGGGCGAGGCTTCTTGTCATATTCACTTGGGCCACCACGAGTAGGTTTCATCTTGGCGCCCAACATGACGGTTTATTAGGCCCTCTGTCAATCTCAGGCCATTTTGCTCCTGTCTTAACTTTACATACTTTTTCCATATATATCGTCTCCTTATTCTTTTATTTTAATACTTAATCCCCCTTGGCTCTGAAAAGAATCGAACTTATGTCTGACGATTATCGGTCGCCTGCACTACCATTGTGCTACAGAGCCTATTTTCGCTTCCACTTATACCAATCAGATCTCGATACCCTATCGTATTTACATCTTTTACATCCTGAATCTAACCCATTCCAGTTAGAGATGTTTTTGTCAAATTCAGCGTGTGATTTGAAATCTTTGCATGAATAGCACCATGCGGTACCTTTCGGGCCTATTTTTCTGCCTCTTCGTGATACATCTGGCTTGTTACATTTAGGATGGGAGAAAGCTATGTTATCTAAATCCCAAAATAGATCAGTATTGTTATCAAGCCAAGACACTTTATGCTCTATAGTAAATTCATCTGGAGAAGCAATTTTTTCTTCACATACAAAACACACATCTCTGTTAGTTTGCTGCACTAGTTGAAACATTACACTCTTTCTGAGTTTATTGCAAGCTGTACCAAACGGCATCCCCAGCTGTTGCTTCCTTTTATTGTTCACTGTTCCCATTTGCGGGAGAGGGATTTGAACCCCCGATTTCTGGGATATGAGCCCAGCGAGAACGACCTGACTTCTCCACCCCGCGATAAATGAATTAGCTCACTTCTATTCTTTCTACTTTGAACCTAGGATAGACTGCGCTGTCCCATCCAAGATATATGTTAACTGGATCCAACCCTTTTAGGAAGTCTGCTACCTTTTTATGTGCTGTTATACCTCTCTCTTCCACAAATATTTTTTCCCACTTTAAACATTCGGGGCTTCTATTTTCTAGGTTATCGAATCCAACTTTGGTTAGTTTTAATGCTTTCATATATAATCCCTTTGACAAGCCTCGGCTTCGATCCGAGCTGGCCGGAGATATGAGCTCCAGCTGTTCTCCTCTGACCCTTGCCGCTCCTATCTCTTACAGTCTTTCGAAAAGTTCTTTTATGGTCTCTTTGAGTTCTTCATAGCCTTTCTTTGCTCCTTTTCCGATACCCTCCGCAATCTTTACTGGGAGAGTTGGAGCGTTGACTACTAACTCTGTGGTCTTTTCAACAATTTTTCCGACCAGATCAAATATACTACCCATAGTTTCTCTCCTAGTATGAAGTAATCATCCTTTGTAAAAATCTTTCAGCTTCTTCATCAGTTATATGGATCTTTGTTGATGGGTTCCATGAGTTATGTGGTGCTATAAAATATCTCTTGTCTTCTTTGTATACACCATCTACATATAGATCCAACTTCATTAGTATCTCGCTGTATGATCCTTTGGGGGATATATCCACACCTACGGTAGCTATTCGTTCCATGTCTTGTCTCCTTTGGACATAATCCTTTTAATACTCTAATCCAGCCATCCGTTTGGAAACTGTTATCATATGTTCATGTATCTTTTCGATTTCATTTTCAATGTCTGTTTTACAAATGTCATAGTCGACTTCGCTTAGAAGTAATCGATGTAATCTTTCCAGCTCTCTGTCAAAAAGCTTCATATTCTTTCTAGAGTTCTTTGCCCACGATTCACAGCTCATTTATTTTTCTCCTTGATAGCATTATTTACCCCAATAGGATTTGTATCATGTCTTATCTTCTAATGCTTTATAGTAGCCTCGTTGAGTGCTGTTTCAGCATTTTTCACAGCTGGTTGGAACACATTCACAAACTGATCCATTAGTATCTGTTCAGCTAAGACAAGCCTGTTATGTTTGGAGCCAGCGCCTTTCATTTTACTGTTCCAATACTCTTGTGTCTCTTTGAGCATGGGTTGAAGTTCTTCAGGAGCGCTCTTAATAAGAGCCTCTATCTCCTTTTTAACCTCTATTTCAAACATAAATCTATTCTTTTTGTAGAGTTCTGACATAAACTTATGTTTATCTAAGGCTCGTTCCTTGAATTTTTCCCTGTTGTCTTCGAACTTTTCCATGATTTTTCCCTTGTTTACCCCCGACAGGAATCGAACCTACGCACGGAGTTCAGGAAACTCCTGCTCTTATCCACTGAGCTACGGGGGTCTATAATAGTACTTCTTTTTCTATTTTCACAGTTATTTTGTGTAGCCTAAAGCCGAGTATGCTTAGCCTTACTGGCTCACCAAATATTAAGCCTTCCCTTTCGAATTTATACGCTCTATCCTTTACAAGCTGTATTAGTTCTGGGGTAGGCTTTTCTTCAAAAGCTATGGCCACACTACACATAGCATGTTCAGCGCCAAGTTCTGGGGGAGTCTGCTCAAGATACACCGGTGTCTGGAGCCCATATTCGTTAGTAATGAAACCTACATAGTCCTCAAACGGATTGGCCTCTCCTATCTCGTCGTCGAACACCTTCGCTTGGTCACCGCCTGTTTCGTTGTCCCAAAAGCCGGTGACATAGGCACATAGTTCACGCTCAAAATTTCCAGCATAACAATCCGTGTCTATTATCAATTCGTATGGATTATTATCATTCATTTTGATATTCCTTGTATTCCTTTGAAGTTACCCCCGGTAGGACTCGAACCCACGACCTAGGCGGTAGAAACGCCTTGCTCTTGATCCACTGAGCTACGGGGGCTTGGTAGCTGCTATTTCTATTATAGAATAATATTGCCATTTTGCTAGACACTATTTTAGCCCGAGACACCGGTATCCTGGTTTTCTTTATCACTGGCATTAGTATGTTTTTGGCCTATATTATTTCTATAAGCCCTGAGTATGGGTTTATGCCTGTGATCGGAGCATAACAACGAGTCTTCCACCCCACAGTATGGGCATTCTCCAGCGTTTCCCGGTGCTAGCTCGCCTTTTGCGACTTCTGTATTGAAATGATGGCCGCAGTTGTAGCAAACGTAGGTCATCAAATAGATTTCTTTTTTCTCCTTTGTGCGCCAGTCTGGTGGCGGATCGTCATAGACTGCCATCGTAATAATTACCTCCTCCCAATTCTCGTGTTAAAAACTTTTTCCACATATTCTACATATTCCTGGTCAACACACATGCCCTTAGCTGGGCTATCACTCAGTTTTGCTACAGGCTGCCCGTTGCATTTGATCATTTTGAGGACTATTTGTAAAGCCTTGAAGTCAAAATCATTGGTGATGTGGGTTCCAATACCAAATGCTACCCCAATCTTGTCTCTGTACGTCTGCCATAGTGCTATGGCATCTACAAAGGTTAGCCCGTCACTGAATATTATAGTTTTTGTTTTTGGGTCTATGTTCATAGATTTGTAGTGCTCTATCAGGCTGCAAGCGTATGTGTGAGGATCTCCAGAATCCTGACGAGTGCCATCGAATAATTTCGAGAAATACATATCAAAATCATATAGGAACGCCTTCAATCCAATCACATCGGACAGAGCTATTCCCAGGTCTCCTCGGTATTCTTTGGCCCAGTTTTCTAGAGACATCGACTGGCTGTCGGCTATTCGGTATCCCAGAGACTGGTGAGCTTGTCCCCATTCGTGGGCCATAGTTCCTACTGCTGTAAGATCTAATTCCTTTGCCATCATGACATTACTAGTGCCGACCAAATTTCTAGGGCAGCCCTCTTTGAGTAATACAAGGGCATTGCGATGAGCTTTTGTAGAATGCCTTCTACGACCGCCGAATTCTGAGTAGTAGAGGTCGGTATCCTTTACAAGCTCAATTTTCTCCAATGTTCGATCATTTGCGCAGTCGTAGTTCTCACTCATGTCCCGTGAGTAGACCTCGCTTACTATAGATAGTATTGGAACTTCAAATAGTATAGTGTGCAGCCACGGACCCACTATATGGATATGTAGCCCGCCCCTGTTGTCAGTGGCGATGTTGACGTGGTCATAATCAAATCGAAATAACTTGAGGAACTGGATAAAATCCGGCTTCATAAACCTCAGGCTTGAAAGATATTCTAAATCCTCTTTCATGAAGCGCACCTCTCTACACATCCTGTTTATATTTTTGATAATGTCTCCGACATAAGGCCGGAAGTCGATGCTCTCAGTTCTACATTTGAATAGATATTCTACCACGGCACCGGAATGTTGGTGGAGTACTGCTTGCATCATTGTGAACTTATACAAATCGTTGTCCAACATGGATGTAATTATCATAATATTACTCCTGTTTGTTTTATGGGCGGAAATGAAATTTTGTTTGATGGCGGAATTTTGGGCAGCCTTGTTGTAAATAGAGAGCTTTCCTTCATAGCCTTAATGAATATGTTTCTAGTGCTTGGTTTTGCTAGCCATAACATCATACTATCATGTGCCCTCTTTTCATCTGCTTCTTCTTTTGCTTTTTTTTCCCTACTTCCCTTAGAAGTTTTAGCGAACAGTGTCTGGAATTTCTTCTGTATGTCCTCTATTTTGTGGTCTATAAGATCGGTAATGTGGATTTTATGACCATATCGTTTGAGTAAGGTTTTGTCATATTCTACCCATATATCGCTGAAATCGAGGTCAAAAATAGTAATCAGGGCACGCATACGTTGCGGTTTTAAATTTTCCCATATCTCCACCTGTATGGGCATGTCACATGCTCTTGCAGCTTTTCGCCATAAATTTATCTCTTGCTGGCTAGTGGCCCTTCCTATTTTGTGCCTCATAGCTATCTCCTTTAGCTTATATTATTATAATAGAAGCTACGATTGTAGCTATTATCGCCATACATGGATGCAACGCTGCCGATGTGGCCTTGCAGTCACTCTTGCCTTGGCTGGTAAGCACCCAGCTGTACCGCGGCTCAGTGTAATGCTCGATAATTTTCGTAGGCTTCTTTCCTTCCCCTTCATCCTTAAAGATCTCTCGCTTCAGTTTCCTTACTCCGTGAAACCTTGTATAGCTAAACCAAATAAGAAACAGTGTAAAGAGGTATCCAATTGACCCAAATACTTTGTTATTGATAGCGCTGAGCACATCTTTACCAGCAATCTTATAGAATACCAGTGCAGCAATGAATATGCCGACGGGTGTCCGGATAAACTTGTTTACTTCCATACTTAACGATGTGGCTATTGCCTTGATGGATTTGCCAAATAAGGTGCCCCAGGCTTCAACTTTGGCCGGATCAAGATTGTCCATTACTTTAATGATTTCTGAGCCCGCTTCTTTTGTTTTTGTTTTTGCATTTTCCTCTAAAGCTCTAAGCTGAGCTGTGATGTATTGATTTCTGGCATCAGAAGTCATGCCTTTAAGTTTGGTCACATCTATGTGTTTGTTAGTCACATACTCAGCAGCTAATGCTGGTGCAGCCAGTCCGCCAATAAAACAAGTTAATAACAAAATAACCATAAATTTTTTCATGTCTCATATCCTCCTCATGTAGTTATGCTATCTCTGGGAATGTTATATGGGTTCTCTCTTTTGAAAAACGTGTTTAGATGCCTCTTTATCACTTCTTGGCCCCCATCGGTATCCTTGCTGTGCATATGGTTGTATAATATAGTGTCTATCTCCTTATACACCGCATAGGGCGTTAAATCTTTGTTATGCTTCGGATATATCTGATCAAAATCGGAGTTAGTTATACCAAGACCGTCTGTTGGCATAGCATTTATGCAAACCTTCAACGCTTCAGCTTCAACATAGGCGCTATGCTCAGCAAATCTCTTTGCCAAAAAGCCGGCCAACATATACACCTCGTTTTTCCAGAGGCTCTGTATCATGCCAAAATCACCAACATCACCGTGTAATGTCCAGAAGCCCAACAAATATTCCGTATAGTTATCGGTAGAAAGAACCATACCCTTATTGCCAGCGGCGAGATCGTATAACTTTATCATACGTAGCCTCGCCTTTGTATTGCCTTCTCTCACGCTTACATTCACGCTTACCTTGTTGTGCACCTTGCGAACACCTATAGCCTTAGATACGGCTTGGTAGATTTCTGTGTAGTCATGTAATTCGAATTCATGGCAAAAGGCCTTGCCCACTATTATAGACCTATCTATTTCATCTGTGGTGTTTGAATCTATCGGTAGGCTTCTACCTATAAGTTTAACCTTATTGTCCATTCGTGCACACACTTCCCTGGCTAGGGCTGCTACTAATGCACTATCAATGCCTCCTGATACTCCGAGGATCATAGATTTCAGCTCATTTGAGTGTAGATAATCGCAAGTATGGGTTACTATCAACTCAAACATGTGCTCATAATGTGTACAAAATTTATACATAATACACTACCTCCTAGGTGTTTAAGGTTAGAGCTGTTACGCCGGCTCCGAGCATTTCGCTTATAGCTTTGCCCTCGTTCTCGGGGGCGATTCCGACAGCTTCTATAGCATCTGTAAGTAAAAACACTGGGCCGTCGAATTTCTCAACAGCGTCCAGTACAGTAGCCTTTACACAATATTCAGTGGCCAACCCGCATATGAATAGCCTCTTAATTCCCAACAAGCGTAGAAAGGGCGAAAGGTCTAACTTATCAATGATTATGCTGCCATGCGAAAGAGTACCCCTCAATAGTTGGGTAGCCCCAAACGCAGAATACGTGTCTTTGTCTGCTAGAGTACCCTTATCAATTACGAATATATCTCCTGGTACTTTGAGATCACTGTGTAACTTTGCCCCATCCGTACCTATTACACAGTGTGGCGGCCATGGACCACCTTGAGCCACAAAGGAACAGTGATTTGTTGGGTGCATATCCCTGGAGAACAGAATATACTCAAATCTTTCTACGTACTTATTGATTACAGGTATAAGATCTTCTGCATCAGGTACAGCAAGGCTGCCAGTAATAAAATCGTTTTGTACGTCTACTACTAAGAGTAGGTCTGTTTTCTCAATTTTCATAACCCCCCCTTATCAGTGTATAGTAAGAACTTTGTCTTTATGTCCTTGAAATATGGTTGATACCTCTCTTGATCATCAATCATAATATCAACACCATGTTCCTCACAAATTTTGGCTTTTGAACTCCACCAGTCTTCGTCACCAGCCCACCATCGGCCCCTATCGTCGGTCCACATGTTCACGAACTTTTCAAGCAGAAAATCTACTATGGAAAATATTCCGTCGAAATGTATACCTTGATATAAGCCGTGCCTGTTTAGCTCTTTTTCTATATACACTTTGGGCGGCCCAGATATGATGTATATAGTGGTAGCTTTGTATTTGTCGAAATACATAAGCCCTTCAAGCACGTCCTTAAACCATTCTATATCATTATCTATGACCCCGTGAAGGTCTATTCCTATTATCATGAGCCCCCTTCTTTATGCCTTCAAAATACGGTCTGTATGTCGCACCAGCATTGTGTATCTTAAGGATTTCAGCCATTGCTGCACGCTTTTCTGCCCCTGAAAGTTCTACCGGGCTAATAATGCTTGACACTATTATCATAGCACTACAATCACTTAATACGCCTTCATGCCAGTCTTTTACCAACTCCTTTAGCAGCTTCACTTTGTCGGAGAGATTTTTGCAAGTTTCCATGGGTTTATTTCCCCTACCACGGTCTTGAATCTCCTCAACCCTTTTTCTGTAATAGGCTGTGAGATAGCCAGGAGGTGAAACGCTTGGGACTACACTAATTACATCTTTTACATCTACCCCCTTTTTTTTGAGCTCATTGTTTAGTACTTTCAATTCAGCCTCGTAGCATAAATCGGATGAATCGATACATACTTCAGCTATTTGATATTTGAATGGTGTTCCCATCTCTTGCTCCTTTTGGACCCGACTGGAATCGAACCAGCGACCTCCTGCGTGCAAGGCAGGTGCTCCCCCAACATGAGCTGCAAGCCCTTTATGGCATTATGTCCCTCCTAATTCTTTCAGCCCACACTCATGTGGCTCTAATAGAACCTCTAAACAAGCTCGTGCTTGCCCTTTGGGATAGGGGGTTTGAAATTCTTTAACGGCCTCAAATAATTCACGTGCTCTACATTGTGGACAACCTAGTGAAGCCTCGAAGTCACTTATTGTATAGTCGTAGGCTCCTTGTTTATCGGGATGCATCATTTTGCTCCTCTAATTTTATGATCCATGCTTCATAAGCTTTTCGTTCTGAATCATCCAAATTTATCTGAAAGTTAATGAATAGCCAAATTTCTATTGGTCGTAGGCCGGCCTCTTTGAATAGCTTATCGGCTCTTATCGTACCAAGATCTTTACGTAATATACGGAAAAGCTTTTGAAGCTTTTCGGTTAATTCGGTAGTCATAATTTAGTCCTCTAAGTTTATAGATATACCAGCTTTTCTTTTTCACTACTCAATGTTATCGGTCTTGAATAGTCTTTATTGTTCACAGAGCATTCTAATACAGGTGGCTTTTCAATGTGGGCAATTACGTTAGTACTATTTGGGCAGTCAAATACACAGTATCGCTCATACACTATCACACGGTCTATTTTAGGACACCTTACAAATCCCTTAATCATGATTTAGTCCTTTATCAAACACACTCTTAGTGTATATCTTGTTATTTCAGCGAGAAATATACTCCAGCCTTTATACTCAGGGAACTCGATGTTCGTGCTCATCCTGCGGTCAACCTCTTTATTAAGATTTATGGATCTTTCATTGGCATAAACTATAATAACTGGGCAGTTATTTTCGCTAACAGAATGAGCCAATATGTCACACCATTTGGACTTGAGATCTACTTCTAATACGACAACGTCACTATATTTCTTCAAATATGTGACGCCTGGATTTACTATAGGTGCTCCCTGATATGTTATCTTCAACATGACAACCTCCTTGCTATTGATCTCTGGCTATGCAATCACTAATGTACTTTTGAAGCTCGGGATCATGTGTGTTGAATTCTTTCACTTCCTTCTCGTATTCTTCACCCGCTGCTGTGCCAGGATAAGCATGTTTACCACACATGCATGGGGTGCAGTCACACCTTTGGCAACCTGACATATCGTTACTCCTTTATGTTACTAACTTGGTTATGAACGCTGGCTCCATTGTAAGTTAAAATCCAATTCTGGATACCACAATCGGAAGAACTTCTTCCATCTTGCTTTTGAAGCTTTTTTCCTGGGGGGTTGAGCATCGAACTCCATTTTGAGAGTCTCTGATCCGCACTTACATGTTGGTGAAAGACTACCGCTTCTAAAACAATTTGCGCAGAATCTTCTCTGTCTATATTTCTTTGAGTTTTCCAAAATTAATTCGGTTCGGTCAAGTAGTTGTCCTGCTATACGGGAACCCTCACCATAGGACGCTTTGATCCTATCTATCCATGCTTTCGATTTTATCTTGAACATGGTTAGGTGTGCGCCCTTTCTTACTCCCTTGCATACAACCCCTTCAAAGGTCATGCCTTCTGCTTCGCTCTCCCTTACAGCCTCGACGAATTGTGTTCCCACTCGGCCATGGAATACTACGTTGGGTGTTTTTACCACACCTTCAAACAACTTAATGAACTTTGCCGGTGGCAGTATGCCTCTCTTGTAGGGATTAGCGTCTATTAGGATGACCGTGTGTTCTTCGTCCTCATGATTTCCAGCGAAAGAATTTGGGCCATAAAATTCAAAGAACGAAATTACTCTTCCGTATTTGTTGTCATAGAATATTTTGGACAGATCTTCCCGGTACTTTTTGTTTATCAGATCAACAGCCTCTCCAAGATGTTCGTCATGCTCGTCCAGTAATCTATGCCTGGTTCCGAACTTATGAAATCCATTCTTGACATTCCACTCAGCTCTAATGTTGGATCCATCCAACTTATCAAATGCATAGATATCAATATTTCCATTGACTTTATATTCTATTATTGGATAGGATTTCATAGCCAAGACCCAAAAGGCGGTTTGCCAGTCGCTAAAACTTTTTTCACAACTTCGTTAGCCGCCTCATATTGCGATGTATCTGTTTGCCGGTGATCTGCAAATAATTTCCAACATACTCCTATATCCGTAACAGCATACCAACCATCATTACAATCAAAGTGTGGTTTGTTATTTTTCATGTCAATTTCCTTTTGGTTCCAATGCTGTCTTGGATATCCAATGTGTTTGCCATTATTGGATAGGATTTCATGGCGGCTTATCTTATTACTTCAAGCTCGTTAATATTATATATATTCAGTGGTATAGTCTGTGGGCCAGCCGGACTGCCAAGAATATATTGATCCTCGGTACTTGCAAACATTCGTAAATATATATAGCCAGCTTCAGCTCCCGGCTCTAACTCAACATAAGCTTTTCGTGGAGGAACGCCTTCTAGGGCTCTTATGATTCCACGGCTATCCGTCTTTTTGACTTTAACAGTGTTTCCCACCTCCATTTTAAAACTCCTTTTCATACTCGTCCCTTATTTTCCTCAGTACCCGCTGTAAATTAATATATTGGCCTGGACAATATGCCTGCATACACTTACCGTCCGGACTCTTGGTGTAGTCGCGTATAGCTCCTGCCACTGCTTTTGCCTCTTCTTTAGTTAGTATAACTGCCATAATTCTCCTTTACACCAGACACTTGTCTATCCAATATGGTTATGCCATTGTTATGATCTACTTCGTGTTGAATAGTAGAGGCTTCAGGCCCTTCAAAGTGGCTTATACGACGTGACAACTTGCTGCAATCTCTATCTCTGGCGTAATACTTGGCCTCTATCTCAGCTCTGCGAACTACCTCTATGGGAGTATCTAGTAATAGTGACCCGCAGTTAGAGTTTACTGTTCTGGTTTCCCCTTCTTGAGCTAAAATCTTAGGGTTGACCATCACCAATATATTACCAGTTTGTTGCTTTACAGCTACGATATTGAATGGCACACCAAGATTAGCCCCAGATACTCCCTTTATCTCAGAGTAATCGCTAAATTCTTTAAGAAACATACTGGCCAAATAATCTATAGACGCATCCACTATATGTTTGTATGGCTTACTGGAGTGGTACAGCCTTATACTGACATCGAACAAACTCCTATGTAAATATTCCTTATATTCCCCTTCTATCAGGTTGTTCTGTACCGTATAATCTGTAATTGATGGTAATTTATCCACTGTAATTCTCCTTTATCCAATCATCAATAGTCTTCCGATCATCTACGCCCGGAGGGATTCGAACCCCCGACTCCCAGGGCCGAAACCTGGAGCTCTGATTCCACTGAGCTACGGGCGTTTATTCTTTTTCGATCATCAGCGGGCAATTGATCAATTCACAAGTGATATAGCCCGTACTGCCATGAGCGCACTGATCCCAAGCATGTTTCTTATATCCGTGGTGCTTGCCAAGGTGCTTACATTTTTCTGAGAGCCCTTCGTGCTTTCTTTTTAAACTCTCAAACTCCATCCTCAGCGAACCCATGGTCATACTTCTCTCGTCTCTTTCTGCTTGAGCCCAATTGCTATATGCTCTCTCATCACTTTCCATAATTATTCCTTTTTGTGATTTTTCAGGCTGGCATTTGTTATACGGCCAATGTATAAGTTTATAGGAGTTGCTGAAACCAACCTTATCTTGATTAGTTTTTATTTTCAGGGTGGTATAGTGGTTGCTTTATCATAGCTGTATTTGGTTGCTGAAACCACCCTTATAATTATAGAGGAGAACCTTATGGAACTGTTACATCATACTTCTCTATTGCTCTCATCATGACACCAATAGGAGAGAAATCATCCCCTCCTAATATAGCT
>SDBT01011449.1_pt1 | contig 14271 bp, 11 predicted proteins | sample 2277101 | NCBI WGS metagenome assembly SDBT01 (sample SAMN10404973, study PRJNA504765) | marine sediment metagenome | isolation source: marine sediment core GS10_PC15, 103 cmbsf | place: Arctic Ocean: Southern Knipovich Ridge | collected 2010 | reverse complement strand
GTTACTGATTGTTTGACTTCACGTGGAGAAAACTCATACAACCCCATCTGATGCTTATTTGCCAATAAATATAATGCACCTCGCAGATAGCCAAGTTTTAAAAAATTCTGCGCATTTTTTCCTAAGAACGGTGTTTCTATCGCAAGATCTGTTATCTGTAAGGTGCCAATTTTTTCATGAAAGAAATCATGAAAAATACCTAATCGTTCCGATAAATGTTTTGACTGCGGCAAACGCAAGTAGCCATAGTCAAGCAAATATGTCTTTGTAGCTTCTTTTTTAAGAATGCCAAATCCGGTTATCCGAAAACCCGGATCTACACCGAGGATTATCATACTTCTCCCTTTTTGCTCCAACAACCACCCTGTACTAAACGCTCGTTGTACCTCCATGATCAGTCGCCGGTTCTACTTGTGCTAAAGTAATTGGTTTTTGCAATGACCGTTTGCTTTGGAAAACAATTAAAACATTTTGCTGAGAAAGTGCTGATAACCCCCTATATATTAACCCACCAATCACACAAAAAATCATGACCCCGAAAATAAAATCACTCTTTCGAGATAGGGCACAATGTGTCTTCACTTAGAACTCCTTTGGCTTGATTGCTTGATTTTCAATCGTACAACAACCTACAGTCAATTATACCTTCTCGTTAATATTCGTCATCATCATCCTCAAATTTTGTCAACTCACGAATGAAATGTAAATAAAGAGTTCCGGTTGGGCCATTTCGTTGCTTGCCAACAATAAGTTCCGTGAGGTCAGGATTTTCTGTTTCGGGATTATATACTATATCGCGGTATAAAAACATAATCAGGTCAGCGTCCTGTTCAATAGCACCTGATTCACGAAGATCAGAAAGCATTGGCCGTTTGTCCATACGAGAATCAACGGCACGAGAAAGTTGGGAAAGTGCTAAAATAGGGATATTTAGTTCTTTGGCCAGCGCTTTAAGTGAGCGTGATATCTCTGAAACTTCCTGATGTCGATTTTCATGACGCTTGGTCGAATGAATCAACTGCAGGTAATCAATAATTAAAAATTGTAAATTGTGCTCCGCTTTCAACTTACGGGCCTTAGTACGTAGATCCATAATACTGAGCATCGCGGTATCGTCAATGAATATCTTCATTTCAGCCAGTCGCGCCGCAACATTAGTTAACTCAAGCCATTCTTCTGAAGTAATAGTAGCATTTCTTATGTGATGGTGTGCAATGCCGGCTTGCGAGGAGAGCAAACGCAATGTTAGCTGTTCTGCTGCCATTTCGAGCGAAAAAAAACCAACCGTAAAATCGTGAATAGCTGCAGCTTCTGCAAGACATAGTGCCAGTGCTGTTTTTCCCATTGATGGACGTGCTGCTAATACAATCAAATCACCATTTTGAAAACCGGAGGACATTTGGTCGAGTTTTTTATAGCCCGAGGGAATCCCGGTAATCCCCTTGCTATGACTTTTAATATCAGATAAATGCTGAAACGTTCTTTTGAGCCAAATATCAAGTTGCACAAAACTCTGGGCAGTCCGTTTATTTGATATTTCTAAAATAGTCTTCTCAGCACTATCCAATACTCCCTCTATATTGGCATCATCCTGGCTGTAACAATTGGTAATAATGCCAGCGGCAGAATTAATCAATTCGCGCAATATTGATTTTTCTTTTATAATCCGCGCATGTTGCTCAACAAGCCCGACTGCTGAGATATCTTCTTGTAGCGATACAAGATACACAAGTCCGCCAACAGCATCAAGCTGATCACATTTAGTCAATGCATCTTGCAATGTTACCAGATCAATTCTTTTGCGTTCGTGTGCCAAATCCACCATTGCCTGATAGATAACTTTATGTGACCTGTTATAGAAATCATCCGGGTACAAAAATTCTGAAACATTGGTTATCTGTTCATCATTTAACAAGAGTGCCCCGAGAACAGAACGCTCAGCTTCAATATTTGCAGGCAAGCTTTTACCGAGTATGCTTTCGGTATAAACCGGACGCGAGCTCCCTACTGCCTGCCGCTTATAATCTTGCATTAAATAATAACCTATCCGTTATTCAGCTATGATTTTTACCTTAATCTTTGGCCGTAACCGTGAGGTTAACTTGATGGTTACCATAAACTCACCCTTGCTTTTAATTGATTTATCAAAGAGTACTTGGCTTTTTGATATGCTCACCCCATGCTGAGCGAGGGCATCGACTATTTCTCCCGGGTTAATGGCCCCGTAGAGTTTGCCATCATCATGCATTTTTCTTTTAAGGGTAATTTTCAAGGAGCCGATTCGCTGCGCAAGCATGGAGGTTTTACTGGAAATAACCTCCATACGATGCTCAACCTTCTTGACCCGTGCTTGATAGAATGATTCATTATTCCTGGTAATCTCTACCGCCAACTTTTTCGGGATAAGAAAGTTGTTCGCATAGCCATCAGAAACTTTGATTATTTCCCCTGCCAATCCTATTTTTTCGATATCTTTGCATATATATACCTTCATGATTATCCCTTTGGTTTACTAGATTTGAAGCGTTAAGACTAGTCTATTATTAGTATATAGGTGATTGGCCAGAAAAAGAACCACTTTTTCGTGAGGGTTTATACACATCCCAATCATCAATTACCCAGGAAGGCTGCTTGCCTTGTTCTTTGCGCTCTGATCTGGTCAGTTTACACAACATCTGATAGATGGGAGTGTTATTGTGCACCAACACCCCTTTCACCTGTACCGCTTTACCTTTGGGTATAAGGGTAACTGTTCCTTTATAGGTATGACCTGGTGCCGAGGGCAGTTGCTCAATGGTGAACGTTGCTTCCTTTTTTCCCGATTTTTTTGCGGCAAGCAACGCGCGGTCATTTTTCATGCATAATGCAATGCCATAATTAAGCAACCCCTGCGCCGTGCGATACTGTTGTTCTTGTTCTACCCGTGCACGTGCAATGTCCATCATAAAGTTTGTGCTCAAGACTACATTTGTTGCCAATATGACAACTACCGTCATAACAAGCATAATCATTACTAAGATTGATCCGTTGCAAGCCGGGAATACATGCTTCATGTAAGCTTCCTTTTGCGTATTGTTACGGTACTAGCAACAAGGTATTCTTTATTTCTTCCGGCTGCTTTGAATTCAAATGTAACATACTCCAAAGCATCCTGACCATGAACGTAAAATCGCACACTGGTTATTGATTGGGCAACCACACTCTGCACTTTTTTATGCCACGTATTCGTTGATACATCAAAGTTGCCTTCAAGCCGAAGGAGTTGCCCTTTTTTGTGATGCCAACCAATATCTTTTGTATCAACATGCCAAATGAGCATATCTGGTTCAATTTTTTTCCAATCTTTTCGTTGTGAAGATGCCCGATGAATGTCACGGACCAAAAGATCATGTGCCATATGAAGCGTTATGCGTGTATTGCATCGGCTACTGTACCCGGTAATAAATTGCCACGCAGCGCTCACCCAATAGGCACTCACCGTTGCTATGCTTGAAAAAAGTAAAAGATATATAAGAAACTCAAGTAAGGTTAATCCCTTACGCGCCTGCTTCATTACCAATAAGTACTCCTGCCGGTATCGTTATTGATCGTTCTCTTTTATCGGGCAAAATCCATGAAACCGTAACGTCAAACCACGTACCGTGCGTTTTAAAATCGACATCGTGTAGCTTTCTATCAGCGTCAGCTAACTTTGAATACACTACGCTACTTTTCCAGCTAATGGTAAATTTTCCCTCAGTATGAGATGCGCCCTGCGCACATTGCCGATTTGCTTGGACACGCTCAATACAAGCAGTCGCGAGAGTGACCGCTTGGAGGTAGTCATCCGCTTCTTGCTCGTGCCGAATACTCGTCCATTGAAAGTGAGCAAAAATAAGGGAGAAGGTCGTTGCTATGGCCAAAGCAATGAGGGCCTCAATAATGAGAAACCCCCGTACAGGAGCTGCTATTCCCTTGTTTGAAGTAGCCGCTGATATCGCCCTGGACATATTTTTCCTAATAGAATATAATAATAGTAAAGATAGTAATAAAGCCACGATTAATGCAAAAAGACCACTTTAGCTTTACTAGAAATTTGGTACACTACTACAAGGATATAGCACGGAGTTCCAGCAATAACAAGCATAATAAATAGCGAGGTATCTCATGAATATTAAAAAAATGAATAACTTTTATCAGTATCTACTGACAGGCCTTATTGGATTTCTAGCGCTTGGCCAAAGTACTGCAGGCATTGCCGGGAATAATACCCCTATGCCTAACATGAGCAAAGATCAATTAAAGCAGCTTGAGACAGAACTTGCACAAATGAAGCCGGAAGAACTTGAGGAAGAATTACTTAAAGAAATTGAGAAATTACCTGCAAAAGAAAAAGATGCATTTTACGAAACTATGGAAAAAATCAGCCAGGTGCCAGAAGAGGTACTTGACGATTTTATTCAAGGAAAAATGTCTGAAGAGGAATTAGAACAATTCCTGAAAGAGATTACCCCCGAATCATTGAAAAAAGAAAAACCGGAAGCAGCACCAACACCGACTGCAAAAAAACCAGAAAAGAAACCAATAAAACCGGAAGAAAAAAGCAAGCGCGAGCAGGCACTCAATACAATCAATTCTATCATTGCGCGTACTAACTCATTTGTTATCAAATCATCAGCTATTCCTGAGCTTCCTGGCAAAGTTACCCGATGGGAAAAGAAAAAGCGCATAACGTGGCAACCAACACTAACCTGGAATACATTCAAAAATGAGGTTGATAAACTTGTACAAAAATTACGCAAAACAATCGAGCCCGAAAAGAAGGACTATAAATACTTGGATGATTTGATCAAAGATGAAGCATTGTTTAACAATCTTGCCAAGCTCGAGCGCATATTGAGCAAGTACGAGCAAAAAATCGAAGAGCCTTCACCATTCGGTTTAGCAAAAATGGACCGGAAATCTAAGAAAGCGTTGCAAAAAGTTATTAGTCAGTACATCGAAGCGATCTATACACTCAAGATTCCGCAAGCGCTTGATATGCTGTTCGAAAAATATGAACCGAGAGCAAAAGAACTGCGCGAGGAAGAAGAAGCCGCACAAAAAAAAGCAATTGAAGAAGCAAAAAAACCTCGCCCAACAGCACGACCAGTAACCGTTGGTAGAGAAGCAGAAGAGTATGGTCTTGGCAATGGTGACTACTATGAACGTCCTGGTTATGCTCCCGGCTATGCTCCTGGTTATGCTCCCGGCTATGCTCCTGGTTATGCGCCAAGTAGATACGCTCCAGGCAGAGAACCTATTACCCCTTCTACACGCCCTGGTGCTCCAAAACCTACTGATAAAAAAGCTCCTGTTGGAAAACCAGCAGCCGCACAACCGATAGATAAAGAAGAAACAGAAAAAGAAAAGGCTGAAGCTGCTGCCTATAGGCGTGACCCGCTGGGTGATCTTTTGCGATCGTTAGCACGAGGTTTTGAGCACATTAATAAAAAAATAAAAGAATCTCCACAGCTGCAGACTATTAAAAAGTACGTGGTAAGCAAAGATGATAGTGCTGTTAAAAACCTACAGGCTACCATTCAGGACATCACCAAGAAAATGAACAACATTGTCGATTCTACGCTCGAGGATATGAAAAGCAATATTAGTTTACGCAAAATGAGCTCGGACGTGAAAAAGAACTATCAAAAGAAAATACAAGATATATTTAACAGATATAAAAAGACGTTAGATGACCTTGAGAAACAGATACAAGCAATTAAAGATGAATATCCAAAGATTGAAGACCAAATATCCTCTACAAAGAAAAAGCTTTTGTTAAAAGCAAAGGCTGACACTGGTGATAAATCGCTGGAACAAAAAATGAAATCTTTAGAAAAAATATTGATTGCTAACATGACTGAGGATGAGAAAGAGAAATATGCTGAGCTGGAAGCACAAGGAAAAATGGATGAAAAAACAAAGTTGCTTGAAGAAAAAGCAGAAGCATTTTTTGAAAGTAAAATGACAGAGAAAGAAAAAGAGAAAAAAAAGAAATTAGAAGATGAAGAAGACGAAGAAAAAATGAGGGAGATGCACGCTCAACTATTTGCAAAGTATGTTCCGTCTGAAGAAGCTGAAGAAAGAAAGGGCGCCTTGTACGAGCTTCTTGATGCGATTAAAAGGCTCAGGCAGGCAATTGCTGACTTTGCAAAGTAAAGAATATAGCTAATAATTATAAGAGGGCCTCGGGAAATTCTCTCGGGGCTTTTTATTATTGATGGTTTCCTTTTGTTTTTATTTGGTGTTTTATTTTTTACAGAATAAAAAAATTATCAGACAACTCTATTGCAAAAATTCTTATCAAGCTCTTGCATTCACTTGGCAAATAAGTGCAGTATAGAATAAAAATGTTTTAGCATCCTTATATAGCTGGGATAAAAATGATGGTATGGATTTGGTATGCACTGCTCTCTGCTTTTAGCGCTGCATTTGTGACAATCTTTGCCAAGATGGGAGTAAAGGACGCCGACCCCATTCTTACCGCAACAATTCGGTCTATCGTTACCGCTATCTTTCTGCTCATAGTCAGTACAAGTTTAAAAAAAACCTTTCAGAATCCACTGCAGATCTTTTCTTATCCAAACTTTTTATTTATTACTTTGTCCGGCATAGCGGGTGGTCTTTCATGGATTTTTTATTTAATAGCGCTCAAATACGGCCCAACAGCTCCGGTTGCTACCCTTGATAGGCTTAGCCTGATATTAACCGTTATTCTCACCGCATTGATGCTTGGTGAAAGTATTTATCTTAAGCATTTTATTGGCGCAATTTTGGTTATACTTGGTGCTTATATCGTGGCGATGTAACATCCTGTTTTATTTTCCCAACTTCTTCAAAATATCCTGGCATCTGCTGCACAGCTTATCTTCATGTTCCGTTACTTCCCACTGCCAACATCGCGGACATTTGTCACCCTGCGCGTGCTCAATCTTAACAAACAAGCCCTTCAGGCCAGATTCTGCTAAATCATCCTTATCAGCAACAACGATAAATTGCGAAACAATAAGAAACTCTTTGAAAAAATTTTCTACGCTTTGGCCTTTTTGTTCTAGATCTTTAACAAAAGCTTCGAGCATTTTTGCAACGTCTGTTTTTGGATCAACATACATCGTTACACGTGCTTCAAGTGAATGTTTAATTAATCCCTTTTCCCGCTGTTCTTCAATAGCCTTTAAAAGCGCAGAACGCATTGACTTCAGTAATTCCCATCGGCCCTCTTGCTGAGCAAGGAAGGAAGACTTTGTAATATGTATAACGGTATCTGCTACACGAGCCTTATATTCAGCAGTATAAAATTCATCTATAACTGCTGCCTTTTCTTCGGCCAACAATTGCCAAATACTACGGATCACGGCGAACTGCTGCAAATGAATCGACTGTTTTTTTTCTTTTTGATAGAGGTCTGATACTTGTTCTGCGGTGAACGAGAGAATGGGCGCCATCAATCGTGTTAAGGTGTCGAGTATATACCAGCATACCGTTTGCACAGAGCGCCGCTCGTGGCCATCCGGCACCTGCACATACAAACGGTCTTTGACAATATCGAGATAAAATGAACTCAAATTGACCGCACAATAATCACCCAATGTATGGAAAACTGCGGTAAAATCATAATCAACGTATGACTGCAGAATACTGCGGTTTACTTCAAACAGCTCTTGTAGTGCGTATTGGTCAATCATGCTCAGTTTATCTAATGGAATAACATCTGTTTTGATATTAAAATCATATAAATTTGATAACAAGAATCTGCACGTATTGCGAATTTTACGGAATACTTCCTGCACATTGCGTATCAAAATATCAGAAACAACCGCATCGCCTGAAGCATCAATACTGGAAACCCATAACCGCAACCCATCAGTGCCGAGTTTATCAATCATCTCTTGTGGCACTATCACATTACCGAGCGACTTGGACATCTTGCGTCCCTGTTTATCAACAGTAAAACCGTGCGTCATGATCGTTTTCATGGGCGGCTCATCACTCAATGCAACACTGGTCAGCAACGAACTCTGAAACCAACCACGGTGCTGATCTTTACCTTCAAGATACATGTCTGCAGGAAAACCAAGTTCAGGGTTTTCTTTCAATACGGCAAAATGGCTCACGCCAGAATCAAACCAAACATCCAAAATATCTTGTTCTTTTACCAACTCAGTACTTTTGCAATTTGGACATGAAAAACCTTTGGGTAGCAATGTTGTCTGGTCAACATCATCCCAATACTCTATGCCCTGCGTTGCTACATGCTTTGCAACCTGATCAATCAGTTTCTTATTGATAAAAGTATAATCACATTGCGTACAAATAAGTGCAGGAATTGGCACACCCCACACACGCTGACGCGAAATACACCACTCGAGCCTTCCTTCTATGGTGGCCCGTAATCGATTAATTGATTTTTCGGGAATGGTTGCAATATGCTCAGTTGCTTGCAGAACCTTTTGTTTTAAATTATTGCGCGCTAGATCAAGAAACCATTGCTTGGTTGCACGGAAAATTAAACTGTTGCGACACCGCCAACAATGTGGGTACGGATGCCTAACGCTTGTTTTGAATAGAAGTTTGTCGCGTTCGGCAAGTTTTTTGATTACCCAAATCTGTCCATCTGCAACCGGCATGCCCTCAAGTTCTTTTGGGGCAATACCCTCAGTATAGTTACCATCCGGGCTGATTGGCGAAAAAATTTCTAAATTATTTTTAATCCCCACTTCATAATCAGTTGGTCCCACACCGGGAGCACTGTGCACACACGCCGTACCTTCATCGAGCATTACCGTTTGGTCAAGAATAATTGGTACTGTCAGATCTTCAATAAATGGATGCTGCGCACGTGGGGCAAGATCTGCCAAATCTTGTGATACAAATTCAGCAACAACCTTTTTCTCAACTTCCATCATGGCACAGAGTTTATCTGCGAGATTCTTGCCGACAATAACATTTTTACCATCAACATCGAGAACAACATATTCAGCTTGCGGTTTTAAAAGTACAGCCCTATTGAGTGGCAATGTCCATGGCGTTGTTGTCCATATCAGCAAATTAACGGTTTGATCTTTGAGTGTCGGAAATAGTTTTTTAACAACTGTTTGCTCAAGCGGAAACAATACATAAATTGATGGGTCTTTACGTTCATAATATTCGATCTCTGCAGCAGCAAGAACCGTTTGACACGAGGCGCACCACGGTACGGTTTTATTACTTCGCTCGATATATCCCGCATCAACAAATTGGCCGAATACACGCAATACAGTTGCTTCATAATCAAAGTCCATCGTCAGATACGGCCGCTCCCAATCCATGAGTACGCCAAGACGCTTAAACTCTTCTCGTTGAATATCAATCCACTTCTGCGCATACGCACGGCATGCCTTTTTTAATGCAGACCGAGAAAGCCCCGGATGCTCTTGCGTCACCTTCAGCTCAATTGGCAGTCCATGACAGTCCCAGCCTGGTGTTACGGGAACATGTCTGCCAAACATACGTTGCGATTTGGTGAGCATATCTTTTAAGATTTTGTTATACGCAGTACCCAGGTGAATATGACCATTGGCATACGGCGGCCCATCAAGCAAAATATATTTTCTATTGCCTTTATTATGAGCAAATGATTGCTCAAACAGCTTTTCCTGTTCCCACCGTTTGAGCATTGCTGGATCATCAACCTTTGCCTGTGCGCGAATAGGAAAATCGGTCTGTGGTAGATTTAACGTATCTTTAAAACTTTTTTTATTGCTTGATTGCTTTTCCGCCATGCTAACCCTTTGCTCAGTCTAAAAACTCGAAAAAAAATTAAGCTTATATGCAACTGCCAACGCTGCGGCAAGCAAAGCTCCATATTTCATAGAAGAGTAAAGTTGCTCATGCTTTTTTTCTTTTCTTTCTAAATCTTCGTAGTGCTTTTTAAACTGTTCTGGATCTGGTTGATACTGAGCAATATCTGCCTCATCCACTCTATCTGCTCTCAATTTGTTATACGGAAGACCGTGTCGTTCAAATATTTTGTTTAACGCATCATTTTTTTCATCATCCCATGACAATATATCAATATGACGGCCTCCCTCTTGGCTAAAGAAGTATGTATTAGTATTCCCACCTAAACGAAGTCCATAATATAAAGCACAAGCATCATCATATGATAACTGTGGGTCATTTTTTGAATGAATAATAATAATAGGAAGATCCTGAGGGAGCTTTTTTATTGATTTAATTGCTTGCTTCCCTGACGGCGAATAACTTGGAAATAAAACCTTTGCACTATATGGAGGCGAACAATCTGAGCCAGGTGAATCAGCACAACTTGATGGAACACCAACACCCATTTCACGAATTGTATGTAGTATGGCACTGTTGCCAGATCCCATAGTAGCTTCGAGAATTAAGGCTTTAACTTTTTCAGGGTATTCGGCAACATAGTTTAATGCAGTTGCTGTTCCTTGGGAAGTTGCATGAATAATAACATTTTTTTCTTGACCTTGCATTGCGTCATGTAGAAATTTCATGCATTGTTCTTGCCCTAAATCAATTTTAAGGCCACCTGGTGTAGCAATACGAGTAATGTCATTTGAAAAAACAGAAGAAAGATTATGTTTTTGAAAATATGTACCGCCCATGCCATTTTGACCTGGAATAATTATAAAGTGAAAATCATCTATATTTTCCAGCGGAACATTCATCTGATCAGTTTCCCCCGGCAATAATGGTAGCTCGTTGCCATTAAGCCGTATTTCTTTCGAATTTCTAAGCTGGGAAAAAATATCAAGTGGCAATGTTTGCAGATCTCTTTTCTGACTTTCTTCCATAGCTGTAAGGCTAAATGTACATAAAATAAACAAATACACACTACAGAAATACTTCTTCATAAGATCCTCCTATATTCGTGTTATGTCGTTGAATTTATCGTTAATTAGTACAATTATACGATAAATTTGCCCTTTTGTCAGCTTCTATTTATACTGCGCTGAGCAAGCACTGAATCAGAGGAACTACCCTTTCTTATGAAATATACTTACAAAAAAATCGGCCTTTGGGGTTTTGGCATTGTTGGCAAAGCAGCCGCACATTTTTTGTTGCAACAAAAAGCTCATATCAGCGTTATGGATCGCACTATATCTCAAGAAAGTTTGCAGTGGCTTGCAGAAAAAAAGATTCCTTACTACACAGAAGATCAAAAAGAAGTCTTTTTTGAACACAACGATTTTATCTTGCCAAGTCCTGGCATTGATATCAGGCATATATATGATACATACCGCAAAAAATGGCTTCATGAACTTGATCTGTTTCAATCGTATTTTCATAAACCAATTATCGCTATTACTGGGTCGGTTGGTAAAACAACGGTGACCCATTTGCTGACCCAAATATTAAAAGCATATGGTTGGCACGTAGCTGCGGGGGGCAATATTGGAATAGGCTCACTTAATTTGATAGAACAACAAGATTCACTCGATGCTGCGATAATAGAATGCTCCAGTTTTCAACTCGAACATTGTCATACCTTTGCACCCGACCTTGCCATAATTACTACTATTTTTCCTAATCATTTAGATCGTCATGGTTCAATGGGGCAGTACGTGCAAGCTAAATGCAACATACGTGCTCATCAACATAAAAATCAACAAGCACTAGTACCGCTTAAACTTATTAATCAAATCAAATCATCCGGAGCTCATAGGCCGTTATATGTATTTACTGCGCAACCACCAAAAAACATGGTCAAAAATCTGAGTGCCGATGCCCTCTTCTTTATTGATGGCGATACTATAAAAGTAGACATAAAAAAGAATTATACGACATTATTAAGCCTTGCCACACTTCCCACTGTAACGTTTTCAGAAAATTGGCTTGTCATATGCGCAGCGCTACACATACTCGGGCTACCACTTAAAAAACTTGCAGTAATCGCACAGAACCTTTCTCTTCCTGAACATCGTCTTGAAAAAGTTACCACCATTAATGGCATCGATTTTTACAATGATTCAAAATCAACAACCCCTGCTTCGACACTCGCTGCGGTAAAACAATTACAAAACAAACCGATTATTCTTTTCTTGGGTGGATTGAGTAAAGGTATTGATCGTGAACCACTTATCAAAGCGTTACACAATAAAGTAAAAAAAATGTATTGCTTTGGGACAGAAGCATCTGTATTGCATCAATTGTGCCAACAATATGCTCTATGTTCACAGCATTTTTCAACACTCGATGAAGCGTTTTATGCATGCATTACTGACCTTCGGCCTGGTGATTGCGTTTTATTCTCCCCTGCTGGCAGTAGTTTTGATTTATTCAAAAATTACCAAGAACGTGGCAATCATTTTAAACAACTTGCACAAGCAATTAAGTGATCAATTGACTTCTGATTCACCCGTTAATTAAGCTAATTTTCAAACATGTTCTTATTAATTAAGGGAGTATATTATGAAATACCATTATTACTTACTTTTTTGTGGCATTGGTATAGTAACTCCTGGCCTACTTTGTACGATAGAAATCCCAGACAACACGGTATTAATTTCGAAATTGTGCGAACTTGTTCACGAACGAGCCTATTATCTATCCCGTTTAGAAAAAAGTATCAACCTGTTCAGGTATCTACAGAAAAACAAACCTGAATTTTGTATCGCTTGCGATTTTCTCGGTGCGTTTAAAAAAGAGTCAAGCTTCAAACACCCGGTCATTACAAAAACCATTTCAACAATGGATAAATCAAAAAGTCTTGAACCGCTTTTTGATCTCTGGGAGCAATTACGCGCATATAAAATGATAAACGATGAACCGTTAATACAAGAATTTACCAAACTCACCCTTGCAATTTCAACTCAACTTGCCCTTCCATGCCCGTATATTCAGAAAAAAAATAATTATTATTATCATGGAGAAATCATTTTGTTGCATGAAGGGTCTAATTACACTGAGGCAATAACCAAGCGAAACTATTATGCGCAGCGAATAACAAATGCTATTGACTTGTTATCACGGCTGAAATGCAAAAATCAAAATCTATTTGGACCTTGTTCTATTTCTTTGAAAAACGGTATCAATAACCTTTTTGAAAAACATATCAACTTCACCCATAAACAAATTAATTGTTGCATAGAGAAAATTAAAATAACGCAAAGCTTAAGACCATTACAGGATCTTACTTATGAATTCAAAAAATATAAATTTATACAAGACGAAATATTCACCAAAGAATTTTTGATACTCCTTTTTGTTACGTACAAAAACATTATTATACACAACTTAACTGAACAGCAATTACTTGAGCATAAATCTACCTTAGAAACAGTTGCACAATTGTATGGAGTAATAGAATCGCTGCCGTTAGAAGAAATATTAGATGCGATTGATATGATTTCAGAAGAGTTGCCAGCACTGTTAGAGCAATATGAATTTAACTCTGACATAACGTGGAAAAAATGGCTCAAAAAATATTGGTGGGTGCCCCCTCTGGTGATTACAAAAATTTCACTTGTTTTATATTTACGCTACAAATTAAAAGATTTTACCGCATCAATCATCAATAAAAATAATGCCGCTCATCCACCGGAACCTGAAGATGCACCACCATCTGATAACAATCAAGAAGACCCAAGCGATTCCTCTGGACAACCAGGTAAATTAACAGAGTCAGTTGCAGTATGACGCCTCACCAAAAGATCAAAACTGATTTGCATATTTTTCTCGGTATCACCGCAACATTATTAATCATCGGTGGTTTATTTGTATATTCAGCAGACTCCGCCTGAAATCAGCGTTATTTTATTGATTTTTAGTATTCTATGCATAATATTTTTAGTTGTCTGGTTTGCGTGTGCTTCTGCATTATTCGTTAAACAGACTCTGCTTAGAGAATTGTCATTAGGGAAGATAAAATATTCTTTGCAAAGTCCTAATCTGCTGGAGATTTCGGACAGGATGGCGGAACCGGTTTTCGAAAATGCCGAGAACAATCGGGATTAATTTTGGTAGTGGTTCATAAATAATGTTATTTTGAAAGTAGTATGACAGGCTTCCTAGCCTGTCAGGCAGGGATGCCTGACTTACCATTATGTGTATACCAATACCAAATTTTTTATATTGCTCGGAATTGCGGATGATAAATTGTTTAATAGTGGCATACAAATAATGTTATTGTCATTCCCAACTTGATTGGGAATCCAGCGGAAGCAAGACAATATAACGAATTGCTGGATTCCTGCCTTCGCAGGAATGACAACCAAACCAATATATGTATATTAC
>SDBT01011448.1_pt1 | contig 14271 bp, 13 predicted proteins | sample 2277101 | NCBI WGS metagenome assembly SDBT01 (sample SAMN10404973, study PRJNA504765) | marine sediment metagenome | isolation source: marine sediment core GS10_PC15, 103 cmbsf | place: Arctic Ocean: Southern Knipovich Ridge | collected 2010 | reverse complement strand
AACCCAGACCAACTCGTAATCATACAGAATTAATGTTGAATGAATTAGGGGCGGACATACGGACCGAAGATAATTCCGTCACAGTTTTACCGCTTCAAAGACCATTGAATTCTTTTAAAATGACTATTCCAGGCGACCCATCTACAGCGGCATTTTTTGCAGCAGCAGCGACACTGATCCCAAACTCCGATCTCATTTTGGGAAATGTATCTGCAAATCCCACCCGAACAGGATTCTATGCAATACTAGAGCAAATGTGTGGAAATATCGAATGTCTAAACCAATGGGAAAATAATGGTGAACGTGCTGGTAATCTGCGAATTTGTGGTAGCCAATTGCAAGGAATTTCTATCACCAAAGAGGATGTACCCAGCATGATTGATGAAATACCGATTTTAGCTGTCATGGCAACCCAAGCTGAAGGTACAACGGAAATACGAGGAGCTGCTGAATTGCGCGTAAAGGAATGTGATCGAATTAATGCAATCTATATAAATTTAAAACGGATGGGCGCTGATATCACCGAATTTGATGACGGGTTTGCCATTACAGGTCCAACACCGCTGAAAAGTGCTAAGATCAAAACCTTTGGTGATCACCGTATTGCCATGGCGTTCACAATCGCTGGATTAGCGGCAAATGTAGCAGTTAAATTGGATAATCCGGACTGTGTGAATATATCCTTCCCTGAATTTTATTCATTTTTAAGTAAGGTATTGTGAGCAATGATTAATAGAGCAGAACGATTAAAGCAAGTTGGGGAATATTACTTCTCACAACAACTGAGAAAGCTCACGGCTTTGGATGGACCACGGGTACTTAACTTAGGGATTGGCAATCCTGATTTACCACCCTCATCTGCAACAATTCATGCTCTACAAAATTCTGTTGCAAACCACACAGTCCACGGCTACCAATCTTATAATGGTAGTCTTGAATTGAGGCAAGCTTTTGCTGTTTGGTATAAGCGCTATTTTAGTGTCATCCTAAATCCAGATTCAGAAATATTACCATTAACCGGATCAAAAGAGGGAATATTACACATTTCACTGGCATTTTTGAATCCCGGAGATAAAGTATTAATTCCCGATCCAGGGTATAGGATATACTCAGCTGCTGCACAACTGGCTGGCGCTATACCGGAATATTATGATCTTCTTGAGAAAAACAATTGGATACTCAACTTGGACAATCTTATGAGTACTAATCTGAAACAAGTGAAACTCATGTGGGTCAATTATCCGCATATGCCGACCGGAGCCAAAGGAAGTATTAAATTATTTCAACAATTGATTGACTTCGGCAATAAAAACAATATCTTGATCTGTCACGATAACCCTTATAGTTTTATTTTAAATGATGAACCGCTTAGCATACTGTTAGCCTCGGGAGCAAAAGAAACTGCATTAGAGCTGAATTCCATGAGTAAGTCACACAATATGGCTGGTTGGCGCATCGGTGTGGTAGTTGGCAGTACTGAATATATCAGCGCGATTCTTCAAGTAAAAAGCAATATGGATTCAGGACAGTTTCTACCGGTTCAGAAAGCAGCGATAACTGCGCTTAAAAATTCTCAGGATTGGATAAAAGAATTGAATACAGAATATGCCAAGCGGAAAAAAATTGTACACCAAATTCTGGATATTTTTGAATGTAGATACTTAAATGACCAAGCCGGGCTTTTTGTTTGGGCACAAATACCTAACCAATATGAAAGTGGTGACGAATTTAGTGATTGGCTTTTAGAGCGCTATCGTATTTTTGTTACGCCGGGTTCAGTCTTCGGAAAGAATGGGGAAAAATACATCCGAGTTTCGTTGTGTGCAAATTTAGAAATATTAAAACAGGCAATAGCACAACTAAAATGAAACGGTTTGCTATCATTGGAAATCCTATTGCTCATAGTTTGAGTCCGCGAATACACGAGTATGTGTACAAACAGCTTGGAATTGATGCAGATTATAGTACAATTCAATGTACAGAGAAACAAATTCCAAAAATTATTAAGCAGTTACGGAGTGGTCAATTAAACGGAATAAATATTACCCTCCCATTAAAACAGTCATTTATTCCATATTTGGATGTGATGGATGAACATGCCAAAGCCATCGGTGCTGTAAATTGTATAAAGGTTATGGACGGTAAATTAATTGGACATAACACAGATTGGATCGGTTTTATCCGGGCTGTGCAAAATGCAAAAATAGAGATTAGTGAAGAAACTTGCATAATTATTGGAGCTGGCGGTGTAGCAAGGAGCGTAGTATATGCTTTAGCGATGAATAAAGTGGGAAAGATTATCCTTATAAATCGAACAATAGAACGGGCGGAAAGTTTAAAGCGACACATTGAATCATTTTTCTCAGACATTAAAATTAAAATTGGTGAATGGCGTGAAATTGGTAAACAGGAACTTCATCAAACACTGATCATCAACTGTACATCAGTTGGAATGACGCCCGATGTAAATGATTGTCCGGTACCTGAAAATATATTATTACCATCTCAAACAATTATTGATATTATATATTCGCCATTCCAAACAAAATTATGTCGAATTGGACATTCGCTAGGTGCTAAAACCCAATCAGGATTAATGATGTTTATCTATCAGGCATTGGCATCATTGGATGTATGGTTTAGCGAACAGATTTCAGATCAAATACAAATAGACAAATTGCAAGGATTTATGAAACAATATTGCAAAGAAAAACAGGTTGAAATATGATGCAAAAAATAAAATTTTTAACTAGTGGTGAATCACATGGAAAAAAATTACTCGGTATTCTGGAAGGTATGCCAGCAGGAATGGATCTATCTGAAGATTTGATAGCCACCGATCTTGCCCGCCGTCAGATGGGTTTTGGACGCGGTAACCGAATGAACATTGAACAAGATCGGGCAGAGATTATCAGCGGAGTACGCTTCGGCAAGACGCTTGGTTCTCCGATCGGTTTATTAATTCGAAACCTAGATTGGGAAAACTGGCAGGAAAAGATGGCGATTGAAAAACCGAATAAATTACCAAATGAAATAACTGTTCCGCGTCCCGGTCATGCCGATTTAGCTGGAGTGATGAAGTATGGTTTCTCAGATATCAGAAATGTAATGGAGCGATCATCGGCACGAGAAACTGCTATGCGGGTTGCGCTTGGTGCTATTTGTCGTTATTTTCTGAAGGAAATCGGAATTGAAGTCGGTAGTCGAGTGGTACAAATTCATAAAGCAATTGATACAAATTCTTTGCCGGAAGATATGTCGATTCCTGAAATGAACAGATTGGCAGATGCTTCATCAGTACGATGTTTAAACCAAAGGGTTGAAAAGGAAATGGTCGACATCATTCGCAAAGCAAAAAAAGCAGGCGATTCGGTTGGTGGAATTTTTGAAGTTTTGGCTTCCGGTGTTCCAATTGGGTTGGGAACGCATGTACACTGGGAACGGAAACTGCACGCCCGGTTAGCGGAAGCGGTGATGTCTATTAATGCAATTAAGGGTGTAGAGATTGGGTTGGGATTTGCTTATGCGGGAAAATTTGGTAGTGAGGTTCATGATGAAATCGGTTTCGAGAATAGTAAATACGTTCGCTACTCTAATAATGCCGGCGGAATTGAAGGTGGTATGAGTAATGGCGAATCCATAATTGTCCGGGCTGTGATGAAGCCAATCCCCACGCTTATCAAACCGCTGAAATCGGTAGATATACACACAAAGAAAATGAAAGATGCCCACAAAGAGAGAACAGATTCTTGCGCGGTGCCAGCCGCATCAATCGTTGGTGAAGCGATGCTTTGCCTGGTATTGACTGACGCGTTATTAGAGGCTTACGGAGGTGATACCGTTGAACAAGTCAAACATAGGGCAAAGAGTGTCCAACACAGTAAATAAATATATTAATTTAATGAAACCGATTTTTCTAATTGGAATGATGGGCAGTTGGAAATCCACGATCGGTAAAAAACTGGCAGAGAAAACAAATCTTAGTTTTATAGATATTGATGATGAAATACAACTCAAGTTGTCTAAATCAATAGCAGATATATTTAGAAATGATGGCGAAGAATATTTCCGTAAAATAGAATCCGAGATTCTTCTTGAAATTACAAAGGCTGGTAGCAAAATCATTTCTACGGGTGGTGGTATAATTCTAATTCCAGGGAATCGTTCACTACTCAAAAGCAAAGGATACACTGTCTATTTGAAGGCAAGTCCGGAAGTATTAGCAAATCGAATTCGTAATATTGGCAAACGTCCTTTATTAAATGCCAATATCTTATTGGTAACACAATTGGAGAACATTTTAATAGAAAGGAAATCGTTTTATAATGAGGTAGCTCATTTTATACTTGATACCGATCTTCTGACTTCCAATGATGCAATGCAAGCAATTATCAAACATATGAACATTAATAATGCAAACAATCCAGGTTAACACAAAAGAAAATCCTTATCAAATTTATTTAGAACACGGATTATTGACAAAATTTCCCGCGCTCTTAGTTAAGCAAAATTTAGGACAGCAATGGATTATTGTGACTCAACAAAATATTAATAAACTTTATGGTCAATCCTTGCTAAAGCTGTTAAACGAAGCAGGTTTTAACGTTGATGTACTAACCATACCGGTAGGGGAACAAGCAAAAACACTTATACAGATTGAAATACTCTACCGGCAGTTACTGGATTTACACTGCGATAGAAGTACTGTATTAATCGCTTTAGGCGGCGGTGTAATTGGGGACGTGACCGGTTTTGTGGCAGCTACTTTTATGCGAGGAATACAATATATCCAAGTACCCACAACGTTGTTAGCGATGGTTGATTCGTCAATTGGCGGAAAAACCGGCGTAAATTTGCCACAAGGGAAAAATATGGTTGGTTGTATTTATCAACCACAAGCGGTTGTCATAGACCCAAGCTTGCTCGATAGTTTGCCAGTTAGGGAACGAATATCGGGATTTGCCGAAATGTTAAAATATGGCTTGATCAGGAATAAGGATTTTTTTGTATCGCTCAAGGATAATGATTTCACCTTTAAAATAAAAAATACTGAACGCTTAACTGAAGCTATCGCAATATCTTGCGAAATAAAATCAAAAATTGTGTCAAAAGATGAACGGGAATTGGGTCTTCGTAGGCTTTTGAACTTCGGACATACCATTGGCCACGCATTCGAAATCTATTATGGATATGACAAATTAAAACATGGTGAAGCAGTTGCCTACGGAATGCTCTGTAGTAGTTGGATATCTTTTCAGAAAGGTATGATTTCTGCGAAAGAATGGGAACAGATTGAGACTATAATTAGGAGATTGCCATTACCAAAACTTTCGACAGTTGTTCCGCAGAAAATTTTGAATTCTATCAGATACGATAAGAAAAAACATTACGGAAAATTACACTTTATCCTACTTGATGGAATTGGAAATGCGGTAGTAACCGATCAAGTCTCCAATGAGGATATTCTTCTATCACTTAAACAGGTTAATAAAAAATGAACATACTTGTAATCAGTGGACCAAATTTAAATTTATTAGGAAAACGGGAGCCGGAAATTTATGGTTCCGAAACACTAGAGGACATTCAACGGTGGCTCTGCAAACAACCGGAAACCGTTGATATGGAATTGCGGTTTTTTCAATCCAACCACGAAGGAACCATCATTGATACACTCCATGATGCGATAGACGGAACTGATGGAATAATTATCAATCCGGGGGCTTTTACGCATTATTCATACGCTATTAGAGATGCTATCGCAGCCGTGCATATTCCAACGGTTGAAGTGCATCTCAGTGATATTCATAATAGAGAGGATTTTCGTAAAATTTCCGTAATAAAACCGGTTTGCATAAAACAGATATACGGATTAGGAAAAACTGGTATTCTTGAAGGATTGAAGATTTTGAAAAGTCATTTGGGTGCATAGCCTAAAATATTTTACACATTTTAATGGTATAACCACAGGTAGAGGTAAAACATAGATTACTGTAAATGCAATTATATAATAAGATATATGATCAACACAAAGTACTTAAAATCCCTCGAGTGATGAGCTCGTGCCGGTTCAAGTCCGGCCCCGGGTACTACCGCAAGTTGCTGATATTTAAGCAGGTAGGGATAAGAAGGGAAGAGTAAATACTTCCCTTTTTTATTTTCCAAAAATGCCAAAATATGCTATAATATGACATATTGAGGCATAAAATTGTAATACTTTTGTAATACCTCTTTATTTGCTACAGTTTGTAAATTTTATTGTTAGGAGTAAAATATAATAATGAATAATAGACCAATTTTAATTCGTACAGGATCTATCTTTAACTTAGCTGCATCGGCATACAAACGATCGCATAGTGATTCGTCAGAATCTCTTACCACAATACTCTTTTCTTTTATTGGATTAGAGTCATTTATAAATATATTAGCTGAGTCTATCTCTGAATCTTTTGTAGAATCACCATCACAAGTAATTACCCTTAGTAAAATATTAACTGAACTAGATATTTCAAAACAGAGTATTGCAACCAAATATCAAATTACGCGATTAATCCTTTCGGGAGAATTATATGATAAGGGTGCATTTCCATTTCAAGACTTTAATTGTTTGGTTAAGATCAGGAATGCTTTGATTCATTCAAAACCCGTTAGATTAACAAACCAAACAAAGGAAATTAAACCATCGAACGCATACCCTAAATTTATCCGACATCTTACTAGTAAACGAATTATTCCTGAACCGAAAAAAATACCATTGTCATCTTGGGAAAGTTTGATCAGTGTTCCTGAGGTAGCATATTGGTCATACAAAACAGCCTATGATATGATTATTTCAATAATTGAGGTTTTCCCAAAGTGTACAATAAAAGATTTGCTCATTTTGCTAATTCCCTCAATAGAATTGTTGGACATTAACAATGGTAAAGCCTCCTGATCATCGATTGATTCTATTTTAAGTGTTTCGCACTATTATGCATCGCGAAATTATCGATACCTGCGGGATACCGATTTCTATTTATCCTCAATAAAGCACTTGACCAGGCGTCAAGAGTGCTTCATTAGTGGTTGTTTGAAGATTTAATCAATGCAACCACCCATGCCATTGGTAAACGGGGGCTGTTTATTATATATAAACCACTCTTGCACACCGTAGGGGGAAATATACTCTAAATAGAGTAAAAATAAGTTAATATTGATAAATAGACCATTTTATTGTATTATACTCCAATAAATTATACGATTTATAAAGTATTTTACGCCTTATTGAGACTGTGTAAGCTGTCTAGTTTATTTGAGGAGGTAAGATGGAAAAAACAAAAATAGCAAACATTTTATCATTCATTGTGATTATTGGCGGATTGATAGTAATGATAGGCTGGTTTCTGGACATAGAAGTATTAAAAAGTATTCTGCCTGTTTGGGTTACGATGAAATTTTCAACCGCGCTTTCATTTTTCCTGAGCGGAATTACTCTGTATTTTGTAAACAACTCATTAGGGAAAAGTGCAGACCTTGCTCAAATAGCGCTATCGATAACGATATTAATGATTCTGCTTCTTATGGCAACTCTGTTAGTTTCCACTTTCTTAAATGTTCGTACGGGGGTTGAAGATCTCTTTGTGCGAGAGGCAAAAGAGGCTGTTAAAACTACAACACCCGGCAGACCTTCTGTAGGTACGATGATAAATTTCATTTCGGTAGCGTTTGCAGGAATTTTAACCCTTTTAGATATGCAAAGATTAGGTCAAAAAATAGTTATTATTGGTTTGATAATTCTAATTATAGGCAGTATTGCAGTTTTAGGATACGTTTTATCTTTACCTTTTTTGTATTATTCAGTAGAAGGTTTTAGTACGGCAATGGCATTACATACAGCTTTTTTATTTATCATAACAGGAGCTGGGTTTATCTTATCGGGCAGAGAACGATTAAAAGTATAATATAATGCGAATCAGCTTAAGATTAAATATAATCTTTCTTTGTTTAGTTGCTATCCCAATGTTTTTTGTAGGAACTCTTATATATAGCAACGCAAGAGAAAAACTTCTAAATAATGTCACTGAAAAGCTAGATCTTATTGCTACTTTAAGTGTTGAGAGAATTTCTAATAGTCTTAATGAATTGAGAGACGAAATTCAAATCGTACAAGATTACTATAATATTAAATTAAATCTACCTTTCTTAATAGCCGCAGGCAATAATGGACAGAGTCCTGAATATATACAAGCTAAAGAGATGCTAAATGATCAGTTAAGGGCTTGGTTAGTGAATAAAAAAAATATCTATGATCTAATGCTTGTTGCTCCTGATGGCAAAATTGTCTATGCTGTTAATCCTGAGCACGAAGCCCAAGAACTCGGTAAACCTTTGCCTGATCCAGAAAATTTGGCTTTTAAAAATGGTAAAAAGGATTTCTATATCACAGATGTGTTTATAAATGATCGCGATATTAATGTTGCGAGCATGCTGGTCACAGGCCCAGTGTATGATTTGGAGGGTAAATATACTGGCGTAATCGCTTTAGAAGTAAATATGGCTTTTTTAACCGAATGGATGAATGAGAAAACCGATTTTGGTTACTCAGGTGAAGCGTACCTAATAAATAAAGATAAATTAATGATTTCGGAATCAAGGTTTATAGATAACGCTGTCTTGAATATAAAAGTTGATACTGAAAATGCCCGGAGTTGTTTTCTGCATGCGGGTAATGGTAAAAAGAATAAAAATGTGGAAAAGGTGTCTTCAGAATTGGCTTATGAAATATTCCCAGATTACAGGGGGATTAAGGTTTTTGGTACTCATGTTTATATCCCCGAGTTTCAATGGGGGCTCTTAGTAGAAATAGATTATGAAGAAGCAATTGCTCCTATTAATAACATTAAAACTCTTTCAATAATTATTACAATAATTGTGCTTGGCATTGCATTTGTAGTATCATTCTCTACTACTCAAGGCTTAACGAAACCAATTAAAGAGTTGCATAAGGGAACAGAAATTATAGAAAAGGGCAACTTGGACTATAAGGTGGGTACGTCGTCAAAAGACGAGGTTGGTCAGCTTTCCCGTGCGTTTGATAAAATGATCGTGAGTTTAAAAAAGGTTACAGAAAATCTAAAAAAAGAGATTTTTACACATAAGAAGTCAGAGGAAGCGTTGAAGGAAAGCGAAACAAGACTTAATGAAGCACAACAGATTGCTCACATCGGAAGCTGGGAATTAGACTTAATCACAAACACACTTCATTGGTCGGATGAAGTTTACAGAATATTTGATTTAGAACCGCAACAATTCGATCCTACCTATGAAGCGTTCCTGGATAATATTCATCCCGATGATAGAGAGTTTGTTAACAATGCTTACACCGAATCGGTAAAAAACAAAAAGACTTATGATATAATCCATCGCCTGTTATTAAAGGATGGAACACTGAAGTTTGTAAACGAGCGTTGCGAAACATTTTATAATGACAACGGTAAAGCGGTTCGTTCTATCGGTACGGTCCAGAACGTAACCAGGCGTATACAAGCTGAGGAAGAGTTAAAAAAGTATCAACAGCGGCTGGAAGAACTGGTTGAGGAGCGCACAAAAGAACTGGAAACAGCTAATAAAGAATTGGAAGCCTTTTCTTATTCCGTATCACATGACTTACGCGCTCCGCTACGCGCCATTGACGGCTTCACGCGTATTCTAATGGACGATTATGTGTCCAAATTAGATAAAGAGGGAAAACGCTTGGGATCAGTTATCCGGAAAAATTCAAAAAAAATGGGACAGCTCATTGATGACCTGTTAACTTTTTCCCGTTTAGGACGTACATCAATGATATATTCCAAAATTGACATAGGAAATATGGTAAACGCCATTTACCACGAAGCAACCAATCCAGAACAACATAAACGAATCAAAATTAGCATTGCTGAATTACCCCAAGTAGAAGGCGATACTAATATGATACGCCAAGTGTGGATGAATCTCATATCTAATGCGGTCAAGTTTTCATCTCAACGCAAACAAGCTATTATTTCTGTTACCTCTCAGGAAGAAAAGAATAAAATAACTTATTGTATCAAAGACAATGGCGCCGGATTTGATATGAAATATGTCGATAAACTTTTTGGTGTATTTAATAGGCTGCACAGTGATAAAGAATTTGAAGGCACCGGCGTGGGCTTGGCTTTAGTACAGCGCATCATTCGCCGCCATGATGGAAATGTATGGGCGGAAGGTGAAGTTGATAAAGGCGCCTCATTTTACTTCTTTTTGCCTAAAAAAATAAAAAATAGGAAGACTTAAAAATGGAACATGAAAAATATGACATCATACTGGTTGAGGATAATCCAGAAGACGCAGAATTAATGGTTCGCTCATTGCAAAAAAACCATTTGGCAAACAAACTGATTGTACTCGAAGATGGTGAACAAGCTCTGAATTATATTTTTTGTAAGGGTGAATATAAAGGTAGAGATTCAGGCGAATTGCCTAATGTGATTTTCTTAGATCTCAAACTTCCTAAAGTGCATGGATTAGAAGTATTAGAACAAGTGAAATCGAACGACAAAACAAAAAAGATCCCGATCGTAATTGTGACTTCTTCTAAAGAGGACCCGGATATTGAAGCTGCCTACAGATTAGGTGCCAACAGCTACGTTGTTAAGCCGGTTGATTTTGACAAATTTAAAAAGACCATTAATCAATTAGGTTTATATTGGTTAGTTACAAACGAAAAATACAGGTAACATTCATTTTATTATAAAAACCTTAAAGGTAACACTTTGAAAAAAGATCTGCGCGTACTTATCTTAGAAGACCTTCCAACTGACGCTGAACTTGCCAAAAGGGAGCTAAAAACAGTTCTGAAAAACTATACTGTAAAGGTAGTGGACACAGAAAAAGATTATGTTCAAGCCCTGAAGCAATTTAAACCTGACCTCATCATATCTGATTATCGATTGCCTGATTTCGATGGTTTATCTGCTCTAAAGATCAGGCAGGATAAATGTCCATTTACCCCTTTTGTATTGTTAACCGGTTCTATAAATGAAGATACAGCTGTTGATGTTATGAAGGCCGGTGCTGATGATTATGTGATCAAAGAACATATTATACACCTTGGACCAGCAGTACTTAATGCGATATATAAGAAAAAAATCGAATTGGAGAACAAGCAAGCAGAGGAAAAGTTGCTAAGCAGAAATAAAGAACTCGAAGTTTGGTACGATGTAAGTGTTAACCGGGAATTAAATCTGCTCGACTTAAAAAAAGAGATTAATGAGCTTCTGAAGAAATATGGGGAAAAACCGAAGTATAAAATTCCTGTATAATATGGATACCTGCGGGATACCAATTTTTCAACGGTTTTTATGGAATTTCAACTTACTTAGACGGGGGTAGGGGGTTGTGGTGAGTGAAATGTGCACACAATCTTAAATAATTTTTAAGAAAATTTTTTAAACCTTTTGAATTTCGTTAATTACCTTCATTGGTCATCTGATCCACTTACTCTTACAATATATGATAACGGGATATAAATATCTGATTTTATTATGCTTTACATTATACTTTTTATATAATTACATTTTAGTAATTATAACCTGTTAAATATCGTTATAATGAGATTGAAATGAAGAGAAAAGTTCTAGTGTAGAAGTAGGAACAACATATAATTCTTTATTTCATAAACAAGAGTAGGGAGGAAGCAAGTCATGCAATCAAATGTTAATAAATATCAATTTAATGTATATGTTATCCTTTTATTATTCTTTGGTCAAGTGCCAGAGATCAGGGCTCAATTCAATCCTTGTGACCAGTTTCCGCCTGCGGGCTTCGATTACCATCAATCCATTGGGTTGGTGGAAATACAAATCTCTGGCTTTGAGGGAACACAGACGATATTCCTAAGTGGGCCAACAGATATTGATAGAAGCGATCCCGCTTGGGGGGGGGACCAAATAACATATGGTAATGCTATTCAGACTGAGATGGTACATATGGAGCTCCAGGGCACATCTTCCTTAGGACCGGTTCAGGTGCGTTTGAACAATGGCATGCCTTCCACAGGAACAATAGAGGGGAGGAGTCAGGAAAACGATTATCCGGCAGACAGTTTCTTTGATGTATTTATCGAGATTGAACTGGCTGGCATGACCTTACATAATCAAGATCCGATGCACCTTTCAGCTGAGATATTTTGTATACCACCTATTGGAACAGTATATCGACATGTTGGGGAGGTACAATTGTTTAACGAACAAGATCAGCCCATTGCCGTGATCATACAGGCTGTCCATAAGCTAGAGAATCCACTTTTTTCCGTCGTTCCGGATGGAAATCTTGATTTGGCAACTCTGGGTCCCTTTGAATTTACCAACCGTGATTTTCCGGGTGGAGCAATTGTAGAACCAACAATCCCTTGGTTTGGATGGCCCCCCACAGGGGTAATTTATCCTACTCTATTGAATCTTAATCCAGATAATGATAATCTTGATGCACTGTCCTTTGGACAAGATGACGTCGTTGCTGATATATCAACAGACATCTTTATAGTAACATTTTCTGTTGATGCGAACTCTTCCGGATTACCGGGCACAAGTGTGAATTTTGAGACTGTCACCGGCACTAATTACGGCTTTAATGATGTTTCAGCACCTCCGGAACAGGCAGCGGATATATTTTTCTCACCTGCAAATGGAATGAACTTTCAATTGCTTGATGAGAAAGATCCTTCATTGGCTTTTCCGAATATGACGGTCACGAATAGTATCGCCACAGATTCATATTGGTTCAGAACCGGAAATCCAACTGGGTGGCCGGGAGGTAATAATCCGGAAGACATAGATGCTATTGAAATGTCTAATAAATTCCTTATTGGAAATGACGATGATTCAGATAATATGTTGGATGAATTTAATGGAAATGTATTTTTTTCGCTAGATGGGATATCAGTCTCTGTTGGTAGCAGTGTAACAGATTACCGCCCGGGTCCGGTCGATGGAGTGGCCAGTCCGGATGATATTTTTATAACGATACCGCCTGGTGGAGATTTTGGTATTTTTGCCAGCGGTATAGCTGACATTGGTCTGGTACCGGGAGATGTATTGGACGGTCTTTGCTTGGATGATCGTGAAACGAATGGGTATCTTGATCCGGGGGTAGATGCGGCCGTCTTCACTCTCGCTCCAGGATCACCCAGTTTAACGGGCAGTCGGTCACCAGCAGATCTATTCTATACGGATTTTACAGGAGTCTTCAGTTTGTTGGTTACAGCAGCTGAGATGGGTCTCCTATCTGACGACAATATTGATGCCATTGACTGTCAAGTCCTAACAGGTAGCAGTCTTGATGTGAATGACGATCTCGTTTTGGCTTTACCTGAGCAATACCATTTATATCAAAACCATCCAAATCCTTTCAATGCCGCCACCGTTATCAATTATGATCTTCCCGTGGAAGGTTACGTATCAATAACCATTTATGATATCAGGGGTCGTGAGATCAAGCAGCTCGTTGGCGGGTATAAGCATGCCGGAGTTAATAGTGAAATCTGGGATTCTATGGATGATGCCGGAAATGAAGTCGGCGCTGGTGTTTATGTCTATCATATTCAAGTCGGTTCATTCAGTCAGACAAGGAAGATGGTTTTATTAAAATAAACAAATAATAATTAATATAAGATAGAAGCCCTGCTTAGTTGCAGGGCTTTTTATTTAAATAGAAATAAAACACAATTTTGGATACAGACGGGATACCAATTCCTATTTACCCTCAATAAAGCACTTAACCACCTGTCAAGCGACCGCCATATTTAGTGATTTAAAAAATCATGCACTACCCACCCATCCCTTTGGTAGGCGGGGCGTCTTTATTATATATAAAGCACGCTTGCACACCACAGGGGATTTTAAACGCTTATTTTTATGGTTCTTTTGTAACTTAGACAAGGACAAAACACACATCGGAGCAATTATGACATTAGAGAAAATAGAGCAAGTAATGCAGGAATTCATTGAAACGGTAGTAAAACAGTTAGTTGATAAACCGGATGAAGTAAATGTTAACGCAGTAGAAGGCGAACAACAAATAATTTTTGAATTAACTGTTGGTGACGGTGATTTTGGAAAAGTAATCGGAAAACGTGGTAGAAATATTTCTGCTCTGCGCACACTTGTATTTGCGGTTAATGCAAAAAATGGTGGAAAACGCGCCCGTTTAGATGTTATCGATAAAAACGAGAAGAAAGATTAGGTAATAAGGTAGTATACACAAAGAGTTAGGAGA
>SDBT01011447.1_pt1 | contig 14272 bp, 30 predicted proteins | sample 2277101 | NCBI WGS metagenome assembly SDBT01 (sample SAMN10404973, study PRJNA504765) | marine sediment metagenome | isolation source: marine sediment core GS10_PC15, 103 cmbsf | place: Arctic Ocean: Southern Knipovich Ridge | collected 2010 | reverse complement strand
TTTTTAGAAATTGCTAACGATCCATTTAGTTTAAAAAAAGAAGATAAAGAACAGGGTATTAAATCGAAAAATGGATTATTGTTTTTTGCTCAATTACAAGAAAAAGAATTAGGCACTACAAAAGAAAAAGTAAAAAAATTGGAATCAGAAATGGAGCAAATATTAGAAGCTAGAGAATGGAGTAAAAAAAGAAGGGAATCTTATAAATCTTTTATTATTACATTTGGAAAATATAAAGATAAATCAATTTATGAAGTTAAGAAAAAAGATATAGATTATATAAAGTGGTTAGGTGAATATTCACATGATTTAGAAGTTAAGAAAGCTGCAAGAAAAGTATTAGTAGGAAAGCCTATTTTAAAAAGTTAGGCACTACATAATAAATTAATAAAAAATATGGAGAGAATAAATTGATAAAAGAAGATATTAAAAGATTAATGGAGAAAGGTTATGAATTTGAAGGGTTGAACGATTGTCCAGGATGTGAATCAGAAAAAAATTTCTGTTTTGAGCATCAAAATCTACAAAAAGAACTTAAAAAAATGGGATACGACACAATTGATATAAATTTCAACTTAGAATATTGACAAGTTAGGCACTACAATGAAAAAAGAAATGGGTAACAAAATAGGGTAATTGTTAAAGAGGTAATTTTATGGTTAATAGTAAAGAAACAATATACTGGAATAGTTTTTCAGATTGGGTTTTGATTTATATTAATATTGCATTGATATTTCTTATATGGACTTTTTATTATTCAGATAAAGTAATTATATTTAAATTATTAGTAATATTTATGATTTTAGTTGTGCTATTTACACTAAACATAAAAATATATTTTGCTAGAAAGAATTACTCAAAAAAAGAACATTTACAATCAACAGAACCACAAAATAAAGAATATAATTTATAAAGGGTGATGATTTGAAAAACTTTAAATTTAAACTACATGGCATAGAATGGACAGTAAAGTATGAAAAATTAGCCAAATTACAAAAAATATTAAATGAATTTGATCCAGATAATGACGAACAAGAGGCATTTGTAAGCTATAAACAAGCATTAATTATAATCAATGATGAATTAGGCGATAAACAAAAGATGTTCGCACTATTGCACGAATTAACACATGTATTTTTATTTCCTAATGTTGGTTCAGATATTTATAATTCAGTTGGTGGAATAGACATGGAAATAGCATGTAATTTGACATCAATATCATTATTAGAATTATTAAGTCAAAAAGTATTCACATTCAAATATGATGATAATAAAAAAATAATAAAAGATGTGGATAACAAAAAGGCTTAATTGTTAATAATGAGGATGAATATAAAATATTAAATAAAAGTTAGGCACTACATGAGGGATAAAAATGGAATGTTCAGATTGTGGAATTGACGTTAGCAATGAAGCTAAATTTCAAATATTTAATTATGCGAAATTAATAAAAATTTATTGTGAGGAATGCGTAAGGCCACATAAATTAGTATTAGAAGCAATGGACCAAAATAAACCATCAAAAGTTACGAAATACTGGGCCATAAGATCAATAGACAAATTAGAATTAATATTCGATATAAATAGTATGGAGATATAAAATATGAAATTAGAAGATATAATTTATGAAATGCGTACTATTTGGCTAACGGTAACTATGATTTCTGTTGGTGTTATCATAGGAATTGGATTTTTACCAGAAACAATTGAAACAGGTAAATGGTTTTTACTTTTCGGTTTTATTATGTGTTGGTTATGGATGGGGTTCACTTTAAGAATATACGAATGTGAATTAATTGAAAATGATGATAATATTAAATCAACTGGAAGAGAAATATTTAAATCAGAATATTATGAGGGAAAAGGAGATAATAAAGTAGTCCTCCAATTTAAAAATAATGCTGATTATAATTCATTCTTGAATTGGTGGGTTTTAGGAAATAAACCTGAAGATATGGATAACAAAATAGACTAATTGTTAGGGGATTATATTATGAAATATGAAACAACTTTATATTTGAGGAAAATAGCAAGTAATTATTTAGTAAATATAACAATGAAAAGACAACCAATAGGTATTATGAAAAAAGAAATTATGAATAAATTATATGCACTGAGGGAAGAATCAAAAGAAAATCAATCAGATTTAGAAATTAGATTCAATGATGAAATGTATATAATGGTCGATATGTTGAAAATGAATGGGTCTTTAAGAAATTTGAATAAATCTGATTTATATTTAAAATCAGTTTAACAATGGGTAACAAAATAATAATACATTGGTGGTAAAATGAATACGAGAATAAGAATAACATTAGACATGGATACAGAATTTATTAAGCAACTAAAAGCAAATATTAACTTAAGCAATATAGAGAAAAAACAAGAAGATGGAAAAAAATTAACAGCCATTCAAACATTAGGTTTAATTTCATGCTATGAAGCTAGAGGTTCGACAAATGAACAAATCCATAGTCTGATACCAAATGAATGGAGATCACATATACATGTTATTTCAGATGAAAGAAAAGTGTTTGATGAAAAAGGAAAAGAAATAAAGATTCCTTAAATAAACTGGGTAACAATATAGTATAATTGTTAGTGGTTAAAATGTCTAAAGTAATAGCAATCGATTTTGATGGATGCATAGCAAGTTACATTCATGGGTGGCAGGGAAAAAATGTATTCGGTAAAACAATAAATGGTTGTGTTGACGCATTGAATGAATTTAGGGAAAAAGGATATAAGATAATAATTTTCACATGTAGATTAAAGACTACAGAATTAGAATATTATCTTAAAAATTCAAATATCCCATTTGATGCAATTAATGAAAATCCCTGGCACGATTACAAACAACCAGGGGATAAGAGAAAGGTCATAGCTGATATATATATCGATGATAGGGCTATAACATTCAAAGGTAATTGGGAAGAAATTATTACTAAAGTTGAAGATTTCAAAACATGGGAAATGGATAATAAAATAGAATAATTGTTATGGTGATAATATGGAATCAGAATTTAATAAAAAAGATGCAAAAGAAACTGATGCATTTTACTCTTTTAATGATAAATGTGATAAATGCAAGTTAAAAGTAGAATTTCTGGAATTATTCAAAGGTAAATATCTTTGTAATAAATGTCTACCAGAGGATTTAAGGAAAAATCAAAAGATGATTAAAATTGAGATTGTAATGGGCGAACAGATGAATAAAAGGATTGATTCAATTGTAAAAGCTAATGAAATATTTTGGCTTAGTAAAGATGAATTTATAATTGATTCAATTAGAAAACACTTTTATGAAATTGATAAAAAGAGTGGATAACAAAATACATTAATTGTTATGATAAAATCTAAAGAATTAAATATCAAATTAGATATATTATAAATATAATTGAAAGGGGGTGTAAAAATAGTTAAAAGAGATTTAAATCTCAAAATAGGATTGGCTTTAGGTTTAGGGTTCGTTGCTTTTTTCCTTTATATTATTTTATTAGGATTAGTTTTAGTTATAAACATTTTAGGGACTGGTAATAATTTTTCTGATGCATTTGAAGAAGTAAAAACTTTTAATACAATTCTAAAGGCTTTTACAATTGTATTGTGGATATTTCTATTTATTGGTATAGATTGATTAGATGAATATGGGTAACAAAATGGTGTAATTGTTATGAAGAAATTATTTATATAAATAATACATTTGTATTTATAATTATCAAAGGTGTTTAAAATGAATTTGAAACCTATCGATCCTTGGAGTATTACACATTTTATATTTGGAATATTTATTTCAATCTATTTATTAAATAGAGGATTCAGCATAATATTAGCATTTTATTTAATAATATCTTTTGAATTATTGGAACATTTAATAATTGGTGATTTATTATTTAATTGGAAAAAAACAAATAAGAGGGAAATTCCTTTAAATGCGATGTTTGATATTATTTTTGGAACAATTGGGGCAGTTATAGGATCGTTATTATAATTGGTTACAAAATGAATAACATCAAGAATAAAGAAAATAAATCAAAAAGATGTAAAAAATGTAATAAGCAATTGCAATATTTCTATACTTTAAAAAAATTCATTTGTCCGATACATATATTAGACAATTAAGATAAAATAATTATTGTCGAGATCCTAAAAAGGTATACCTCAAGGATCCTATAAAATATAAATTATATAATACTGGCACGAATAAAATAGATGCTCGTAGGCCCACATTTTACGGATTTGGGTGGGGTAAAATGGATAAATGTTGTGACTTTTGCAATAAAGGAAAAAGAGAAATATCTATTGTTGTTAATAATATTACTTTGTGGATATGTAAAATATGTCATATGTGGAGAGAAAATATTTTAAATGATGATGTACTTAATTTATTTAAGTTTTCATAATATCTTATTTTGTTACCCACGAAATAAGTAAATGGGTAACAGTTTGAAAGAACTGTTACCTATAAACCCCACTGAATAACACTTCTAAATAATTGTTACAGAAAAGTATATGTACCTGGGTAACAATTAGAACAAACTGTTACTATGCCTAAAGAACCTTTGATGGAAAAAGATTTTAAGAAAATCCTTAAAAATTGTAAAAGTGAATTTGAAAAACAAACTATTCTAATCCTTAGATATACTGGTATGCATATAAGTGTTTTATGTAAATTAGATGAAACTTGTATCAAGGGAAAATATATACAGTGGTATAGGCCAAAAACAGGAAAACTTGTTAGGATTCCAATACATCCAGAAATACAGAAAATTCTTAAAAAATATGTTAAATCTGATAGATATTCTTATAGAGAATATTACTGGAAATTAGTCAAAGATATTGGTATTAGATCGGGAATACCAGAATTATCACCAATGACATTCAGGCATACTTTTGGAGTTTCATTATTGGATCAAGGTTATTCAATGACTCAAGTTCAGAAAATGATGGGAGTGACAAATCTAGGAGTAATAACCAGATATACTCAATATTCAGATAAACAAATGGAAGAAAAATGGAAAAATACGGGATGGTTAAAATAAAACAGCTGAGAAAGGTATACCTTTGTAGGATCTAAACGAAAAATAATTGTTACAAAAAGGTAATCAATATTATAATATAAATCACTAGAAGAATAATATAAAAACTAATTGTTACAAAATCAAATGATTTATTAACAAAAGAAATAAAATATAATTTTGATAATTTTTTATACGATATGTTTATATACTTTATTTATCTTTTATAAAACTGTGTTTTCAGAAAATAATATCATAGATGATAATATAACTTTTATAAGCAATCGTGAAGTTGAATTAAAAGGTGATTGCTCAATCCAATACAATGGAGGTAAAAAAAAATTAAAAGGTATAGGAATAAAACAAGAGAAAATTTTAAAAAATATTGAAGTGCCAAAAGAATTGATTAATAAAATGCATTTAGGAATGGAATTAAGCGAAACTGAAGGGTTACTATTACAATCATTTGGTTTTGAATATTGTTTAGGCAATATTAATAGAAAGGCTCATATCAGGAAATATACAGGAAAAACAGTAAGAAGAACATTAGCACTTGATAGAGCAAATAAAGTGAGATTAAGTTAAAAAAATTATTTATTCAATTAAAATTATTGGATGTGAAATTTATGGTTAAAAAGAATAATGGAGATCTTAAAGGATCACTGCCAGGGATATTATCAACGGTTGTAATAACTATGATAATATTATCTGTTGGTTATTTTGGACCCTGGGTAATTGCCAACGAAGCAGAAAAAGGAAGATCTGGAAGCGGAAGATATACACCTCAAGAAAATTTAATATGGGATTTCTCAACAGTGGGAAATTTCGAAGATGTGAAATTTGAATTAATAAGTCAAAATGAGCAGGGTTCAGGTTTTGGTCAGGGTGGTATTATAGCTGAAACTAATGTAGTTGGTACAAATGAACACGCATTTTGGAAATATTTAACTGAATTACCAGATACAAATCCAGGAACTATTCATAATGGTATTGGTGACGGTATAAGCATTGTAGATATTCCAAATCCTAAAACTGTAGAAGAATATGGAGTTTATAGTTTTACACCTGATGCAGTTGACGAAAGTGAAACACCTGATTATATATATCCACATATCGAAGGTGATGATACAACTGAAGGAATATTATTATATTTCAATATTGATGTTGACAAAATGGTTAATGACGATGCAACAAGAATAGATTTTTATTTTAACTGTTCAGAATTAGATATAGTGAGCGATCCAAATTTAAAAGTTTTGTATAGAAATACAGATACTGAATATGAAATAAGTTCCGACGTTATGACTATTGGAGATATAACCGAGATAACAATAACTGCGGGAGATTTATTACAAATTGCTGGAATGAAAGACGAAAAAGAATATTTAGTAATATATATTGAACTAGATTCAGAAACAGAAACGTTTACAGATGTAACTATTATGACTTTTGACCTTCAAGTATATGGGCTAGAATCGAAAACACCAACTGTAAATAGAATAGCTGTATGGTTTATAGGATATTCACTATTATTGGTATTCATGAGTCTTTTAATGCTTCCTCAAATATCAATGAAAGATATAACGGATCTTTTTAGAGGAATAGGAAAGAAAAAATAATAATTGTGGTTGAATGGGGATTATATAAAAAATATAATCCCATTAAATAATTTAAAAAATGGATGTGACAATATGTTTGGATTAGCGTTATTGATATTATTAATCTTTTTTGGATTTGTGGGTATAATTGTGGCTTTAACGGAAGGCTTTCAATTAACATTAGTTAGTATAACTGGCTTCTTTTCATTGACATGGGCTTATACATTGGTTATATGGTCCAGTTGGCTTGAATTTGTAGCTGAGCCAGCTATAGATATGATAGGAGGGAGAACACCAGTAACTCTATTAGGAGTTTCACAGGTTATGTTATTATTATCTTGGCTATCTGTACTAGCTGTAAGTGTTGGCGTTCTATTGTGGACCTCACAAAGAGGAAAACCCGCAATATTTGCTTAAAATAGTTGAATAGGTGGGATTATCCCATCTTTTTAATTTTTATTTGGTGGTATCCAAATGGCAAACATAGTTAAAACAGGTATTAATTCGGCAATATTCGCATTTAATAAACCAATTTGGGCTTTAGTAATTTCTTTAATTATTTTACTGATGCCTTTAAATGCGATTGATTTTATCTTATATATCATAGTTAACATTGGTGTAGCTTTATTTAACGTGCTTTACTGGCTCTTAGTATTTTTCGCTAATTTACTTATTGGTGTGTTAAATATTGGAATAGAATTAATATTTAATGTTGTTGAATTTATAACGGGTGGATCAGATCCCCCAGAATTAGATTTATTTGTTTATGAACAACAACCCTATACGGATGTTGATTTATTTAGTGATAATTTCAATAATAATTTATTATCAAAATTACTTTCTTTATTTTAAAAGAAGGGGGGAAATATGCCAGTTGATATGGTTACAAGTCCTATAAATTTAATACTGAATTTATTTAGAATGGCGAAGGAAAACCCAATTCTATTATTTATTTTTATATTAGTGATGTTATTTTTTCCTTTGAATATTTTGGATTTTATTATGTTTGTATTAATAAATGTAATAATAGCTTTGGTAAACGTGTTATTATGGATACTAATAATACCAATAAATGCAATAATTTCTGTAATAGAATTAATAGCGGATTTTATAGTTGGATCAATTTATTTCCCTATAAATCTTATACTTGATACTTTAGGACTAAATACGTTATCAGTTCCAGGTATCAATATTCCTGGTATACCGTTTATAAAATTTGATTACATTCCTGTTGATATTTTCGCTGAAGGTGATTATATATTTAAATTCTTTATTGAGGGATTAGGTTTAAGTTTTCCATTATGGTAATAATTCGAGGTTAAAAATGAATATATTAAAAAGGGTTTTTCTTGGATTTATTGGTGTAACTATTTTAAACTGGTTTATTCAATGGATTATAAATACACTTGATTTTAAATTGGTTATAGGATCGGTAGATTTATCAGGTATATTTCAAGCTATTTTATTCACGATTTTAAATTTTATAGCTTTGGCAGCAACGTATATATTCGGTTTTAGAGGTGTACCAACATGAAAAATAAATTATATATTATCGTGTTATTTTCCTTAATATTATTATGTGTGGCTTCATTTAGTGCCACCGCAATAGTCAGAAGATTTCATGGAGTAGTAAAAATAGATGGACAAGGGACAGGAAACATTACAATATTAGTAGAAAATATAGATCAAACAATAGAAGTAACGTGTGAAACTTTTGAAAATGGAACGTATGAATGTTTTTTAGATGGTGCAGCTGGAAATCTTATAACTGTTTCAGCTGATGAGGAAGATCTTAATATTCATGATTCGGTTAGTTTTAAATTAAAAAGTGGAGTAATAGAAATTGAAACTAATTTTAATTTTGAACTATCTGTATTAACAATAATTACAAATCAGATTGTAAATTTATTATTTGGATTAGATGTTAATAGTTTTTATTTCAGGTTATTCTTAACAACTATGAGCACATTTTTTATTGTATCATTGTTATTAAGACGGCAACAATCATTTTTTACTAGAATTAATAAAGATAAATAGGTGAAATATGAAAAGTAAACTATTATCGTTAATTGGTATGGCGATAATATTATTTTTATTTTTTTCAATATCAGTTAGAAGTGAAACACCAAGAACAGATCTTAAAATATTAACGGACCTGGATACACCAAGTTATATGAATTTAGCTTTAAACTCTAATAGTAGTTTTGTTTATAATAATTTTGAATTTAATTTATATTCTAATATTAATGATACAGAATACGAGATAAAAGTAGATAATAAAAGTATTAGATCTGGAATTATTGAAACATTCAAATATCAATATAATTGGAGAACTAACAAAACTTATATATTTAATATAGAAATTGAAATAGGTAATAATACCTGGACCTACAACAATATTTTTGTATTTAAAAAAAGTATTAGAAATGTAACACCAGAAACAATTGAGCCAGATTATACTTTTAGTGAGCTAGAACTTGAAAATTATATTAATAGAATTAAGACGAAGTTATTTTTAGCTGATAATTTAGGATGGGCTATTGGTGGAATTATATCATATTTATTAATAAGAAAATACAAATCGAGTACGATCTTGGAGATAGCCTAATATGGATAAAATATTACCTATAAAAACTACAACTAAAAACTTTCCCCAAAGCAGTAAACTAGAGGTTATTAGTAAAAGTGGATGGTTTATACTAGGTGGAAATATTCTTAAATGGACTGGTATTATAATTTTGACAATATTTTTATTAACTGGAATGTATATAGCATTTGGATTTTATATTTATGGATCGTTTGTATTATCATTATTAATCGGATCTTCATTATTTTATAGCGTTGTAACTGTACCAGGTGAATTATATTTTGAATGTGACATGACAATTGACGAGGAAAATAAAATTAAATATAGGACTATTGGATTATATAAGATTCCAGATGATATAATAAAAACGTATACTGTAAGCGGTGACAATCAAGTTAAATTTAAAACATCTGGAGGAAAAACAATAAATGTAGTTGATTCAATAAACTTCAAGAAAAAAATAATCACTTATTCCTGGATTGCTTCATTATCAAACATTGAATTTTATTTGAAAGAAGAAACATTTCATAAATTAAAAGAAGAATTTAAAAAGGTAAATAGGGATATTATTAAAACGAAAGAAACCAGGGAATTATATAATCAGATCGAATTTATTAAGATGTTGGATGATATGGAGAAAGGAACGGAAGCAGATGAGGTAATAAAAACCATTCAAGAAAAAATTGATCAAATATTACGTACTGAGGTAGAGAATGATAAACAATAATGTGATATTACCAAATATATTGAGTAAAATTCAGATGGGTAAAAGCATAGAAGATCTTTTTCAATTTTATGAGCAAATAATGAATAGTGAAATTAGATTAAATAACCAGGCAATGATTAAAATTACATTATTCCTAGATAAAGTTTATAATCCAATTAGGAGTATTGATAGTAATAAAGTTAAACAGTCCTTCAATAACAATTATTATTTTATTTCATTATTCAAAAAGTTATTGAATAATTTATATAATTCTGCAAAGGTAAATAATTATTATAATCAAAATATGGATGGTCGGGATAATGACGGAAAACAAGGAAAACAATGATTATGATTATTCGGACATGGACCAAGAATTAAATAATTATGATGGATATTTCGATCCATTAAGCCGTACTGATATAGTAAGCCCAGCCAGAGAAACAGTATTAAGGAATTTTCATCAAAGAGATTCAGAGGATATGTTAAAATATTATATGAGTAAAATAGGAAGGATAAAACAAAAGGATAGAAAAACTTACGATAAATTAAAGGAATTGATGAAAAATAGTGATAGTAATTTACATAATTGTAAAAGAGTATCCAAAGTAAACTGGATTAAATATTGGGAATTATTGGAAGATTCAGGGGAAAAATTTGACGAGCATGGAAGATTAAAAAAGAGATTTGATTATGAGGCCGAAATTGAAAGATTAGAGCAAGAATACAATCATTATGATTATTGGAAAGTTTTCAATGTTGTTGATAGTCTTTTCGAGCCAGGAAAGGATAATATTTTTTTGGGTAAAAAAGGAACTGGTAAAAGTATGATAGCTTTATTGTTAGCACTTGAAGCAGTAAAGCAAGGTAATTTTATAGCGACAAATTTAGGTGTGAAAAAAAATTATAGTAATGAAAATGTTAAACAGATTAAATGGTTAAAACATCTTTTAATCTATATGTGTGAAAATAGAATGAAAAATATAGAGAATGAAAAAAAAGGATTAGAATATAAAAATAAATATGTTGTTTGTATTATTGATGAAGCCGAGAATTTATTTACTGCTCAAAGATCACAAAAAGCAGAGGTAAACGACTATAACCAATTTGTGCAAATGACGAGGAAATTAGACGCATCTATGAATTTAATATTTCATGATTGGGCATCAGTACCGAGTATAATTAAAAATTCTGTAAATTTAACGGGTATAATATTAAAAGGGATGGATGAAAATTTTGAGGAAATTAAGAATAGTGAAAGCAGAAAAAGAGTAACAATAATATTCAAAGATATTAAGGAAATAGTAAAAATAAAAGAAATTCCTTATTGTGATGTTTTAGATAGTAGAAAAACTTCAAGTTTTGATATTAAAAAAGATAATTTCCCAGAAAATAGTATTGATATAAATGTTGTTTTAACTATTGCAGGTGAACATGATAGCGATATTGGACCTTACAAGATCTATGAATATTTGACAAAACAAAAAGTTAATTCAATGAATAATGAAAGTTTATATCAAGAGATAAAATTTATTGATGAAAAGAATAAAAATATTATGGATGCTTGTGATAAGAAAGTCCAATATTTTACTTTCATCAAATCGAAATTTGAAGAGGAATATGGTATTATTGCAATCGAACAATACGCTAGAGTAAAAAGTATAATACAAAAAGTAGTTGATGAATCCTGGGATTTTGATAGTGTTCAAAAGAATTTAAAAAAGATGGAATTGAATAATATTGATTGGAGAAATTCAACTATGGAAAATATCAAATTGTTTTTAGAACAGAATCCTAACAAGTTCTTAAAGGCTAAAATAGGTAAAGATAGGAGATCATACGACATGAAAGAAATAACCGATCTGCACAACGGAGGGGTATCTAAAAGCAAATTAATAATACTATACGGGCACAGAAATGAGATAAACGCTATAGAGAGTAAAGTTTAAGTCACCAAAATTAAAAAAACATCAATATCTATCTACTATATATAATATAATAAGAAGTATAAATACAATATAAATAAGTCAAATTGAATATTATATTAAAAAAAGGAAAAAATAATTTGAGGTAAAAATATGAGTTTTAAAAAATCAAAAAATACGTTTTTATTAGGTGCTTTCATAATGCTATTTGGATTATTGATATTTTTGATTATCAGTGGAATTGTTTTAATATTATCAATTTCAATTTACATATTATTTATGTTAATAGCTGGATATTATGATATTAAAGAATATAAGAATAAATTGAAGGTCAAAGAAGATGAAATACAAGCTTAAGTTTAATAAAGAGATCCAGGATTGGAAAAATAAAAGCGAAATTGATAAAATAATTAGAAATAATAAATTAATTAGAAATAATAAATTAAAAAGGATTGATAACGATGGCAAATAAACAAGGTTGGCATAAGCAGAAAAAAAGACATAGTGAGGCCAGTCAAAAAGGATGGATTAAGCGAAAAAGAACAGAAAAAAGTAAACAATGGACTCCAGAAAGGGAGAAAGCATTAAATAGACGGCCAGATGGTACTTTTGACGAGTGGAAAGGGGGAAGAAAATTAAAAGATCTCAAGAAAAAGCAAAATAATTTTCAAGGTATAGCGATTCATATAGGTAAAGAGTTCAATAGGCAAAATAAACGAAATGCAACAACGGGGGAAATAGTTAGGACCAGGAAAAAAGACGGTAGTTTTCATAGAGGTGCAGAATGGTACATTAAAACTGGTAAGGGTTGGCGTAAATTTGGACCTAAAAAACCAAATAAAACACAGATCAAGATTTTTAATGAGGTATCAAGAAAAGGAAGATTATAAAATAATTAATAGGAGGTGATAACATTACAACATTATTTAAAAACAAAAGTCAAGCTTTAATAGAAAAGAAAATACTAGAAAATAGAGGTTTCAATGTAGAAATAGAGAAATCTACTAAAAAAGGATTTGATTATCAAATTAGATCACTAGGAAAAAAGAATAAAAAAACAACTTGGGTAGATAAACACACAAGAAAAATAAACGGACAGAATGTAATTGTTAAAGGTCATAATAGAAAAATATAATTCAAGGAGGTGAAAATTTGAGTAAAAGAGATTTTGGCGGATTTGATGTATTTTTAGTATTAATGATGACTTTCTTTCTATCTGTAACATTATACGGTTTTGTGTTTTTGTTAAGTGAGTCCTTTGGTTTTGACACCAATCCAACAATTAGATTTATACTTGGTAATTATTTGATACTAGTATTAGGAGGTTTTGCACTATCTTCATTAATGTATTACCAATTTGTGTTTATGGATGAAAGATAAATCAGTATATATTTAGTTACATTTGAATTACAATTGTAACTTATTTTTATATTTATTAGTAAAAAAGTTATTCAAGATAGCTTATTTAGTTGATTGGGTGGGGTTAAAATGAGAAATACATTAACAAGATCAATAAGATTTATAATTTTAATATTTTATTTCTTAATAACAAATGGTATTATTACATTTATTATGTTAAAAGGATTACTTATAAGTTTTAGGATGCCAGGAAAATTTAAATATAAAATTGTTATGACTTATAATATTCTTGAAGGTTGTTTTATTATTAAAAATATGTGATTTGGTAAAATATATTTGACAAGAGGTAAAATTAATATGACTAAATTATTAATTTGTCCAAAGTGCAAAAATAAACCTGTATATATTGATGAATATCCATTATTTAATATTGTATATTATTGTGAAGATTGTAATATTTCATATTTTATAATTCAGATCAACAATATTTTGAATTATAGTTTAGATTATTTTACTTTTGACGAGCTGTAAAAGGTATACCTAATCTGCAGGATCGGTATACCACAAAGATCTATTAGGTATACCTTTTACGAATTCAATAAATTGATATCAAATAGGTATACCCTTTACAGCTGTTATAACCGAAGACGTAACAGGTATACCTTGTTTGGATCTCGAACAATACTTTTATATAATCAAAATAATATAGGCACTACAAAGAGGTTTTATTATGGCGTTTATCAGATCTAAGAAATTGGGAAAAGAAGGAAAAAAGAAAACATATTATTATTTGGTTGAAAGTAAAAGGGAAGGGGATAAGGTAAATCAAAAAGTATTGAAGTATTTAGGCACTACAAAACCAAATAAAGAAGAAACCGAGAAATTAATTAAAGAAATAAAATTAAAAGAATTGATAAAAGAAGATAAAAAGACAGTTGAAAGAAAACCTAAACAAAAAATAGGCACTACACAGAAAGAATTTGAAGATATATTAATAAAATCAATGCTTGAAGATCCAAGTGGTAAATTATCAGCTGGAATTGTAAGATTACCTGATTTAAAAAAAGATATAGCAGAAAAGA
>SDBT01011446.1_pt1 | contig 14275 bp, 11 predicted proteins | sample 2277101 | NCBI WGS metagenome assembly SDBT01 (sample SAMN10404973, study PRJNA504765) | marine sediment metagenome | isolation source: marine sediment core GS10_PC15, 103 cmbsf | place: Arctic Ocean: Southern Knipovich Ridge | collected 2010 | reverse complement strand
GCATAGGATAGGGTAAAGTGGTGGGAGTGGTGAACCAGTGAGCGGGGTTCATAGACGAGCTTGTATCCAGCCTCAATGACCTTCTTTCCCCAGTCAACATCTTCGGCCCAGATGTTTTGAGCGATAGGGATGCTTTCCCAGACATCCCGCCTCCGACAGGAGCTAACATCGTCAAAATTTACTAAGTCCCTCTTCTGTGGGGGTGAAATCTGCTGATAGGTCTCTCTGGATTCCATTTTCTGGATAATCCTCTCCTCACGGCCGGTTATCCACCTCTTGAGGTAAAGAGCCTCAATCGGGCCACAGCCATCGTGGGGTAGCTGCCTGCTGTATACCCCGGCTACCTCTCCATATTCTTCAAAAGGGGCAATAAGCCAGCGCAGCCAGTCATTATTGGCAGGGTAGGCATCAGCAACAATAGTTGCGATGTACTTCCCCTGGGAAAGCTTAGCTCCCAGATTTCTGGTACTACCGTGATCAAACTCCTCGGGTCTAATTTCCTCCAGCCTTACCGGGTATCTTCTCGCTATCTCCAGGGTTCCGTCAGTTGAGCCCGAATCGATCACAATGACCTCATATTTCTTATCGATATTCTGGGAGAATATCCCTTTGAGGCACCTCTCGATGTTATCCCCCTCGTTTTTGGCGGGAATGATAATCGAGATTTCCGGAGATGTCATCCAATTTACCCCGAGAGCAGACTTTCAACTTTCTTACCTGCTTCCATACCTTTTAACAGGTCGGAATTATAATGGTTGGCCCGATTTTCCTCCAGACATAGCCGGCAAAAGTCAGGTGGTGTTCCCCCGCTGAATGCCTCTCTCAACTTACAATATTCTTCTCCGTTCCAGATCTCTTCTAATGAACTATCTGCGATATTTCCAAAGGTGGCCGGAGCCCCACAGCAGGTAAATACATTGCCATCTGCCCTGATACCCAGGGTCATCCAGGGCTGGAGGCACCGATTAACCTTCTCTTGCTCGGATAGGTAATGGGAGGAGAAATGAAAGCCGGAATTTTCCGCCATCTCCCTTGATCTTTCCAGATCCGGGAGGATCTCATCCCGGTCTACATAATGACTGGTGAAATATCTTTGATATTCCTCGGAGATATTAAAGACCGGGGTAAGGGGTTCGATGACCACATGGTTTATCCCCAGGGCCTTCGCCAGAGGGATAATATCCTGGATCTCCTTTTTATTTTCCCGGGATAGGGTCATCTGAAGGTTAATAAATGGCCTTATCCTTTTTTCCTTCTTTTTGATCCTGGCTAAATATTTCATATTGGAGATCACTTTCTTGAAGTCAGAGCCTACTCTGATCCTTTCATAGGTTGCTCCGGTAGCCCCATCAATGGAAAAAGAGATACAGTCAATATTAAGATGAACCAGTTCCCGGGAGAGCTCTTTAGTCAGGAGCAATCCATTAGTGTTAAAGACGATTTCAGTGCCGGCTTCTTTAATTTCTCGCAGCATCCGGATAAAGTTCGGGTAAAGGAGGGGTTCGCCTCCTCCGTTACAAAAGCAGCGCTCGGCAAGTCTGAGGTAGGGTTTAACCTTTTCAAAAAGGGAGTATTCGAGATCTCCCCGCTTTCCGGTAAACTTCCCCACATTTAAGGTAATGGCGCACATCGGGCATTTTAAGTTACAGCGGCTGGTCACCTCAAAGTAAATAACCAGAGGGAGGCTCTTTAGCTTAGTTTCCCCCCGGAGGATATGCTGGCGGCAGATCTCCAGGTTCTCTTTTTTATTCATATTAGCCCTTGGGTTTGGCTATTCGTTATTCGTTTGCGCTGCTCGCCCCGTGAAAAAATCTCGATATATATCGAAAGTAATCACATTTAGCAACTTATTTCTACGGGGCTCGTTTCGTCTTTTCCTTCGACAGGCTCAGGACAGGCGTCACTTGGTTGCGTTTCACCTTAACCGCTTTACGAAGCCCGATACCAGCTGCGCAACCACAACCGATTGACTCAACCTATTATCTTGCCTATTCCAGCTCCCATCTCCCGGGTGAGACAAAGATTCCCCGATGCTCAATCTCTCCTTGATCTACCTTAAATTTTCTGGCTACCATTATCTCGTCGAAGGGCAAAGGTATGGCCTTTTCCCCATCATGAACGGAAAAAGAAAGAGAATAATTTCCCTCCAAGAGAAGCAATTTTTCAAAACAGAAATTAGCCTCTCTTACCTCTCCTACCTCAACAAGCTTGAATGGATTCTCTAAGCCTTCCTTGCCCCAGAGTATTGTGTTGCTCTTGTTGCTCCAGATCTGATTCTCGCATATACAATGAACACCGTCGCTGCGGAAAATGTTAAATCCGAAAACCGGTTTGTTAACTTTCTTCTTCACCAGATATTTCGCCTTGATCTCTACCCTCTCACCGGTTTTAAATACATAATCCTCTTCCCCTTTGCCGTTAAACATCTTTACTTCCTGGATCTCGATCTCTCCACTTCCCCAGCGAGGAGTGTCACTAAACTGGACATTTTCCTGGGCAAGTTGTTCCCTTTCCCGGAAGTATATCTGTTTGAAATAATTATTTATTACCTCTACCGCATCCCCATGGGAGACTATCTTCCCCTCATCAATATAGATAACTTCATCGCAGAGGTTTCTGACAATCAGGGTATCGTGGGAGACAAAAATGATGGTCTTTCCTTCTTTTTTGAAATCGTTAATCCGGTTAAAGCACTTCCAGCGGAAATACTCGTCCCCCACTGCCAGCACCTCATCAATGAGCAGGATGTCCGGATCAACACTAGTAGCAATGGCAAAGCCTAAGCGCAGATACATGCCCGAGGAGTAGGTCCATACCGGAAGCTCAATGAAATCCTTGAGTTCAGAGAATTCCACAATGCTCTCATACTTCTGGTTGATCTCCTGCGTTGACATCCCCAGCAGGGAGCAACTCATCAGGATGTTTTCTCGCCCCGAGAACTCCCAGTGGAAGCCGGCATTGAGCTCCAGGAGAGCGGAAACTCTGCCGTGAATCTCAAGCTCACCTGAGCTTGGCTTGCCGATCCCGGCAAGCAGCCGGAGCAGGGTGCTCTTTCCTGCCCGGTTGGGGCCGATAATCCCGACCGTCTTACCTGCCGGGATCTCAAAATCAATTTCTTCTAGGGCCCAGATCTCCTTATGGTATTTCCTTCTGCCCAGGGTTGCCAGTTCCTTCAATCGGTGGCTGGGCTTCCGGTAAATCTCGTATTTCTTGCTCAGGCCCTTAGCTTTTATGGCAAACATCGTTTTCGTAAGTTTTTAGAAAAAAATCAAAACCTGAATTCCCCGTGCGGAAGCACGGGGATGAAAGGTTTTTCCTCAAATTATCCCCTCCCTTGATGGGAGGGGATAAAGGGGAGGGTGATAAAATTTGATCACCCCCACTTCACCCCGATGGACATCGGGGCAAGTCCTCCTCCGTCCCTTCGACCCCGCCTGTGGCGGGGTCGAAGTCCAGCCCCGCTGACGGCACGGGAAAGTGCCATCTATCCAATGGGCTATAAATAGTTTGCTAAACTCTATTGATTTTACCATTTTTCTAAATATTTGAAAGGTCAAGGAAGTTAAGCCCTTAGACCAGATCAACAAACTTATCCTGGGTTTTTCCAAAGAACCAGTAACCCAGCAGGAAGAAAAATAGGGAGAACCCGGCCAGGATCAGAATACTCATCAACTCAGGAAGCCTATGTTCCAGGAAGATATCTCGATAAGCCTGGATTAGATGGGCCATTGGATTGATCACCAGAATGAACTTGAGCTGATCAGGGATTAAGCGGGGAGGGTAGAATATGGGGGTGGAGTACATCCAGACCATTAAGATCAGTCCGATCATATGCGTGATGTCCCGATAGAAGACATTTATTGCCGCTAGCAGCCAGCAGATTCCCACGGTAAGGCCAAGCTGGAGGATAAAGATTGCCGGCAGGAATAGCAGTGGCAGTCCCAGGTGGTAAGAGGATATTATAATGGCAATGAGTAAGATGGCGAGGCCAATTAATTCATTCAAAAATCCGGAGATAACTATGTAGGTAGGCAGGATCTTGGCGGGAAATTTGACTTTTTTAAGTAAATTAGCGTTCTCTACCAGGATATTGGTAGAGCGGGACAGCGATTCTTGAAAGGCCAGCCAGGGGAGCATCCCGCAGAAAAGATAAAGAGCGAAATTAGCTATCCCAGCCCTCTCCCCGAACCTGACCTGGAGAAGAACGGAGAAGATAAAAGTAAATACCGTTAGCATCACCAGGGGATTGATTATTGACCAGAATAGGCCCAGGGCCGAGCCTACATACTTTCGGCGAAAATCCCGGAGGACAAAATTCTTCAGCAGCTCTCTTTGACCGTAGATATATTTAACCTTGGCAAGCATAGCTTCAGTCTACCAAATCTATCCCGTTGAGTAAAATAATAAATTACTTTTCTTATAGATTCTTCTCCGCCTCAGCCTTTTTTCGTGTAATTCGAGTAATTCGTGGTTGATTTAGTGTAATTCGTGGTTGATTTAGTGAAATTCGTGGTTCAAATCCCAAAAGGGAAATTCTTTTTCGTGTAATTCGTGAAATTCGTGGTTCAAATCCTAATTCAGGCATTTGCATTTTACATTCAGCCTTCGTAGCCACTACGGCGAAGTAGGCTTTTTCATTCTGCAATAGGCAATCAAACTGGCCGCAACCTTCGAGACGCTCGCTGTCGCTTGCTCCTCAGGGATGCGGCCCATTTCCGAGTCCCTGAGGAGGACGAAGTCCGTCTCGAAGGGCTCCGGCGGTTTGCTCATTCCTCTTTCTTGACCTCATCACGGAATTAGAATATCATTAGTTTCTGAATAGATCTGGTAATTTATAATGAAAGTTACTTTAATTTATCCAAGATGGCCCAAAGGGCTGTGGGGTGTGCGGATATTCCGCATGCCACCTTTGCCCTTGATGCAGTTAGCAGGCCTCACCCCTCCGGATATCGAGATCGAAATAATTGATGAAAATGTGGAGACTTTAGAGTTTCAGGAGACCGATCTGGTAGGTATCTCGGCTATGACCTCTTCGGCTCTGAGAGCCTATCAAATTGCTGATACCTTCAGGGAGCGGGGAATCCCGGTTATTATGGGGGGTATCCATCCCTCAATTCTTCCTGAGGAGGCTGCTGCCCATGCTGATAGTGTCATAATTGGTGAAGCCGATACGATCTGGCCCCAGATCCTCCAGGACTTTAAAGACAACAATCTTCAAAGCTCTTACCGGGCTTCCCAAATACCCGATCTTGCGGATTTGCCTCCCCTTCGCCGTGATCTCATCAAAAAAGATAAATACTTCTTTACCCGCCTTCTTCAGACGAGCAGAGGATGCCCAATGAATTGTGATTTCTGTTCAGTATCTGACTTCAACGGGATCCGGATGCGCCACCGTCCGATCGACCAGATAATGGAGGAGGTTGAGGCCTTCAGCACGACATTGAAGCGGCGTTTCCTTTTATTTGCCGATGATAACATCGTAGGTGATAAGCCTTTTGCCCGGAAGCTGTTTCATGCGTTAAAATCAATGAAGATAAGGTGGGGCAGTATGAGTTCCATCGAGATTGCCCGGGACCCGGATTTTCTCCGACTGGCGAGGGAGAGTGGGTGCCGGGCACTGTTCATTGGTTTTGAATCAATTCGGCAGGATGCTCTTCAGGAGATTCATAAAAGATTCAAGGTCAGTGAATATGAGGAGCTGATTAAAAGAATCCAGGGTCTCGGTATAACGCTTGAGGGAGCTTTTATTTTTGGTTTCGATGGTGACAACAAGGATGTATTTGAACAAACAGTGGAATTCTGTTATCGAAATAATCTTAATCTTGTCCAATTCTCTGCCCTCACTCCATTTCCCGGCACCCGCCTCTTCTCCCACCTGAAGAAGGCCGGGAGGATCCTGACCCATGATTGGACTAAGTATGACGCCTTCCATTGTGTTTATCAGCCAGCAAAAATGAGCTCGGAGGAGCTTCAGGAGGGAATTATTAATGCTTATCGACAATTCTATTCGAACAGCTCAATTGTTAAGAGATTAGGAGCCACGGCCCTGAAGCTCAAATGGCCCTACTCCATCCTTATGAGTCTGATGAATTACGATTTCAAACACTTTGCCTTTTAAGCGAACGACAGCGCCGGGAACTAAACGAATCTTTTGAGTCCTGAGAAATGAAAGGGAGGCAGTGCAATATGAGTTTTTGGAAACCTTTTAGAAAGCTGTATATTAAAACAACCGATTTTACCCACGGTTTTCAAGGGGCGCGGCAAGCAAAAGTTCTTGGTTTTTATAAACTCTGGGCTTTTTGCTATGACTTCTCAGTCAAGCTGGATCCAGCCTATCCAAGAGAATTGAAAAATATGATTGATACCGTAGTAAAACGAGGAGATACCGTACTTGATGTTGGATGTGGGACAGGGCTTGGAACGATTGACGCTTCAAAAATCGCAGAGAAAGTTATTGGAATAGACCTTAGCCCTGATATGATCGATAAATTAAAAAAGAAAATCAACCGTGAAAAAATAGAAAATATTGAAGTCATAGTTGGTAGTTTTCCAGAGTCATTACCCCAAGAAGCTGAATTTGATAGTGTCATCAGTTCATTTGCAATCGCTCATTTTACAGGAGAACAACGGAAGATGGTTTACAATTATATTTTCAATTATCTTGTCAGCAGGGGAAGATTAGGTTTGTTTTCGGCTCAAGGCGAGATCGCCTCTACATTCGAAACGAAAAACGAAATCATAAGGAATCTTAAGTCGGTTGGTTTTCAAAAAATTGAAATAAATAATGTATCTGACATTTATAGAATCGTAAGGGCTGAAAGGCCGTGAAGATGTAATCGTATAACACAGCTTTGAATATGCTAAAAATCAGATCAGAATTTATACAAACTAATCATAAAAAACAGCAAATAACGAAGGAGGAAACAAGATGAGCACAAATGCGGGTATGCGCGGCCTATTAGAGAGCGGCATGCCCTTTGCGGCCAGAACCGGGATAAAAGTTTTGAAACTTGATAGAGAAAACATTGAACTGCTTATGCCCCTAACTCCCAATATAAATCATATAGGTATCATGTATGCTGGAGCCCTTTTCACCCTGGGTGAGATGATGGGTGGGGCGGTGGCCCTGGTGTACCTTTTTGAGCACAGTTTAATACCCATCGTGAAGTCGTTCTCCATCAAGTTCGTCAAACCCGGGACTACGGATATTACTACAAGCTACGTCATGCCGGCAGAGGAGGTCAAGCGGATCATAGCTGAGTGTGAGGAGAAAGGCAAAGCGGATTACTCCATTCAACTCGAACTCAAGGATAAAACCGGATTGGTAGTAGCGGTCACAGATGGCTTATACCAGGTCCGACCTCAGAAGAAGTGATGATCCACGCTCCCGCAAATTCAATGACTAAAGCGGTTATTGACAATACATCGGTAACACTTTATGATCAATTTTTTTGCTCCCCTTAGTAAACCACCAAAAAAAGGAGTAAAAACATGGGATACTTGGAACTTGATGTTAATCTTAGCGGTGAAGCAAACGCTATGCGCGAGCTGGCCAGAAAGTTCGGTATGGAGGTCATACGGCCGGCAGGTATTGAGCTGGATAAGCTCCATACCCCGGAAGAGGTGATCGCCGAAGGCTCGGTGTTATGGGATGTGCATAAGAAGTGCCGCGAACTGGGCTTTCACAAGATGGGCTTTCTCAAGGAGTTCGGTGGTATGCAGGAGGATATGGACCCGAAGGCCGGGCCTTTGATCGCTGAGGAGATGGGCTACGCCGATGCCGGTCTGGCCATCAGCCTGGGCGTCTCCAACTTCCCTTTTCTTGTTGCCTCCCTGTCTCCCGATCCGGAGATGCAGGATCTGGTGCGAGATTACTGCAAGGACACCGAGGCCAAGATGATCGGTTGCTGGGCCATCACCGAGCCGGACCATGGCTCGGACTGGATACTTGCGGCTTTGCCGGATTACGCCGATCCAAGATGCACTGCTTCCCTCAAAGCCGAGCTAAAAGGGGACGAATACATCCTCAATGGCCGGAAATCGGCCTGGGTCAGTAACGGCACCATTGCCACCCATGCCTCCGTCCATGTCGGTCTCGACCCATCCAAAGGAATGCAGGGTACCGGACTCGCCGTCATTCCCCTGGACCTGCCCGGCATATCGCGCGGCAAACCTTTGGACAAGATGGGGCAGCGTCCCCTCAATCAGGGAGAGATCATCTTCGAGGAGGTAAAGATACCCAAGAAATGGATGGTTATCCCGGACCCCTCCCTTATGGTAGCTATCGGCAAGATGATCCTGACCACAGCCAACGGAGGGATGGCCCTGGTCTTTACCGGTCTGGCCCAGGCAGCATTTGACGAGGCGCTTAATTACGCAAAGGAGCGGGTCCAGGGCGGGGTGCCCATCATCGAGCATCAGAATATCAAACTCAAGCTCTTTAACATGTTCATAATGGTCGAGTCTGCGCGTGCCTTTGCTCGCCGGGTGTCGCTCTATAACTTCACCAACCGACCGGCGGGATCAGCCATGCATGCCATGGCGGCCAAAATTCTGTCCACGGAGACTGCGTTCAAGGTGGCCAGCGAAGCCATTCAGATCTTTGGCGGATATGGCCTGACCAGGGAATACCCAATTGAGAAGATATTCCGGGACGCCCGGGCGGCCATGATCGAGGACGGGACCAATGAAGCCCTCGCCCTGGCCGGCGCGGATGATCTGTAGACTATAAGGTCTGTTTTCTTTTCCTTCCGCAGGCCCTTCGACCCCGATGGCCATCGGGGCTCAGGACAGGAAGAGAACGGCCCCGTATTTTCCAATTATCAAGAGTGCAAACCTGACCACATTTCAATCCATGTCTGATATGCCTTATTTGAAATTATGTGAATTTTTGGATCAATTTCCATTGGGATTTCCTCGAACGCTTTCCGGGATTGAAATTAAAATATTAAAAAGGCTATTTACGGAGGAAGAGGCGAAAATTGTAGTATTATTGGCACCCTTACCGGAAGAAGCTGCTCAAATCGCCAAGCGCACGGGACTGGGGGGAAAAGGACTGGAAGAAAAATTGGAATCAATGTCGAAAAAAGGCCTTGTTTTTCGGATGCGACGCGGTGGTAAAACATTCTATAATGCAGTCCCTTTCATGATCGGCTTATATGAGTATTCGGTAAAAAAGATCGACGAAGAGCTGGCTATGCTCTTCAAAGAATATTACGAGACCGCCTATCTCAAGGAAATGGGAGCAAGCAATGTTCCTGGATTCAAAGTCGTTCCGATTACGGAAACCGTTCCAGTGGACATGGTGCTCTTTCCATTTGTTAAGCTCAAAGAAGGTATCAAAGCGGCGAGGAAAATCGCGGTTGCGGATTGCATCTGCCGGAAAGAGGCGCGCCTAACCGGTGAGGGGTGTAATTATCCCTTGGAAACCTGCCTTAGTTTTGGGGTAGCGGCCGAGTACTATATTGAAAACGGCATGGGGCGAGAGGTCACTGCAGAAGAAGCCATAAAGATCCTCGATGAAACTGACCGGGCTGGCCTGGTCCACGCCGGAGCTAACACCAAGCACCTCTCAAATATCTGTAACTGCTGCCCGTGCTGCTGCGCCTCCATGAAAGGGATAACAACAAAGGGGTATGACAAACACAAGTACCTAAATGCGCTGTTCGAATCCGTCATTGACGAAGAGAAATGTATCGGTTGCGAAGATTGTAGTAACCGCTGCCCCGTGGGGGCCATCACCCTGAAAGATACCGCTCAGGTAAACCGGGAAAAATGCCTGGGATGTGGCTTGTGTGTTAGTAGCTGCCCGAGTGAAGCAATCACCTTACATCTGAAGGAGGATCGGGAGGAGCCGTTTGACCGGGTGTTTGACTTGGGGATGGCGATCCTACAAGGCAAAAAGAAAAATGCTTAGAAGAGTTTAACCCAAATAATGCGTAAATGTAGGGGTTCAATGGCGGGTCGGATAAATCCGACCCCTACGAAGATTTATCCATCAATAATGCGTAAATGTAGGGGTTCGATTCAATCAGCCTCAGGCGGATTGATGCGAAATTCACATTTAGATAAACGGACGGGAAAACGGTTCTACTCTGTTTGGCTAAGCTCTGGATGGGGCGGTTCATATCTTCATTTCATCGCAGGGCCTTTTTATCCACTTTGCCGATGGGGGTGAGCGGGAGCTCGTCAACAAACTCTATAACCTTCGGCACCTTGTAGGGCGTCATGTTCTCCCGGCAGTATGACATAATTTCATTCTCGACCTCGCCCTTGTTCTTGTCCTTTTGGTTCTTCATAAGCTGGATCACCGCCTTCACGTGCTCGCTGCCCGGCCGGTCAGGGTTGGGGATGCCGATGATGGCGCAGAACTCGATAGCGGGATGCTCGTAAAGGGTCTCCTCCACCTCGCGAGAAAAAACCTTGTAGCCTCCAACAATAAGCATGTCCTTGGTGCGGTCAACGATGTAAAAATAGCCGTCTTTATCCATCCGGGCCACATCCCCGGTATAAAGCCATTTCTCTCCCTGGAACTCGCGAAGGACATGAGCAGTCTCCTCGGGTTTTCCATGATAGCCCTTCATCACCTGGGGACCCCGGCAGATAATCTCTCCTTCCTCCCCGACCGGAACCTCCTTGGTCCCGGTATCCAGGTCCACCACCTTGATGAGAGTGCTCTGGATGGGCACTCCGACCGAACCGAGCTTCTTCAGACCCTTGTAAGGGTTCATGGTCATGAGCGGACTGGTTTCGGTCATGCCATAGACCTCGACAACTTTGCCCTCGCCCACAATCTCCTCGAGTGCCTTCAATGATTCTACGGCAAGAGGAGCAGCGCCCGACAGACAGACCTTTATCTGGGAGAATTCCAGTGTCTTGAACAGGGGATTTTCCATGAGCATCTGGTAAAGCGTTGGAACATTGTTAAGACCGTTAGGCAGGTAACGTGCGAACTCCTCGCACATGTGCTTTGTGTCCCTGGGGTCGGGGATGAGGATCTGGGTGCTGCCTGTGGCTATGGCGCCCATGCCGGTGCCGAGGCCCGCAAGGTGGAAGAATGGGAATCCGGATAGGTAAATGTCTTCCCCTCGGCTGCCATCAAACCATTGTCTGAACTGGAGGATGTTGGTCACCATATTCTTGTGGGTAAGTTCAGTGCCCTTGGGAAGGCCGGTGGTCCCGCCGGTGTACTGGATCAGGCAGGTGTCCTCGGGCTTGATCTTGGCCTCCGGGGGGTCGTTGGGGTACTTGTTTAGGAGTTCCTGGAAGTTGAGCACCGTTTTATCCGGAAGGGGGACCACCTTTCCGGTGGGGACTTTTTTAAGGAGCTTGCCCAGAGTACGCTTGGTCCAGGGAAGGAAATCCACGATGCCCGCAGCAACCACATGGCTGAGCCCGGGGACCTGGTCATGGATTTTCATGAGCCTCTGCTCGAAGATGGCGTCAAGGGTAACCAGGACCTTTGCCCCGCAGTCATTGAGCTGGTATGCCATCTCCTTTGGTGTGAGCAGGGGAGAGACGCCGTTGGCAATGCAACCGGCCCGCAGAGTCCCCACATTGGCGATCAGGAACTCGGGAATATTGGGCAAGTTAATCCCCACCACCTCTCCCGGCCCGCAGCCTATCTCCTTAAGGAATGTGGCGAATTTGCGGGAGTATATGTCCATCTCCTTGAAGGTCAAGGTCGTACCCATGAAATGCAGGGCCGCGCGGTCGGCAAAATCGCTGAAGCTCTCTTCAAAAAGATCCACGTAGGTAATATCAGGAGCCGTGAAGTTCGGCTCGACAAACTCATCGTAGAATTCCAGCCAGGGCCTTTCATCATAGACACTCATGTTACAACTCCTCCTTTCTGAACTTATCGTCCAATCTGTTGAGAGATGGGACAATGGATGTTAGGGCGGTGGGGCGAAATGTCAAATCTGCTAGATTGATTTCGCGCTCCACCTCTAATAGTAAGGTAAGAATTTAGTGAAGATCTCAAAACTTATGTGCTCTCCAGCCCGTATAGGTGTTTTTGATGAAGCCCGGTGCGAGCTTCGTTAAAAGCCTGGGTATGGTTTTGGGCGGCATTTTGTAGTCAGGGACTGCATCCATGGTGATGGCCTTTTCCTTGTCACAGGCAAGTACGCACTGGCCGCAGCCCACGCAGCGTTCAGCTTTGTGCAGTCTTGTCTTGTTTTTGGTGTCCACGGTAAATGCACCCATCGGGCAGGCCTGGGCGCATTTGGCGCAGTAGGTGCATTTGGTGCTATCGACTTTGGGCATCAGGTGCGGCGGTGCTATCATGCCGGGCATGCTGAACTCTGATATGGTCCGCATCATGTGGCAGCAGCAGCCGCAGCAAGAACAGGAGCCGTTTATTCCGGCGGCCGAATCATGGTTGAACATCCAGGTCACCAGTCCGCTGGCCTCGGCCTCTCTTTTGATTTCTAAAATTTCTTTCTTCTCCGCGGGCCGCATCATGCCTTCACGAATTAAATATTCCACATTGCCGAAAGCCGTGCAGTTTTCCAGAGGCCTGCCGCAGTCCTTGCCCACAACTTCCATGGTCAGCCGGCACTGGCAAAGACCCACCGCAAACTTGTCGAACCGGTCGAGTATCTCTTCGAGTTTGTCTACCGGCAAAGCCTGAGGATGGCCTTCTATACTCTGTCCTATCGGCAAATAGCGAACACCGGGGAGCGGGTGCTTAAGGTAGTCGACCATGTATCCGGTCTCGTGGAGTTCCTCGAACAGCTCCGCAAACTTGCGGTGCCAGTCGTTGAGAGTGTCCTTTGAGTGCCGCAACAGGACAAGTTCAAAAGTACCGGGCACTATCGGCAAGATCATGTAGCGTGTATTGTCATCCGTCCCAATGCCGATAATGATGTGTTTATCATGGGTCAGGGACTCGAGGATTGGGCGAATCTCTTCCACCGGGCGGTGCTCGGCAGCAGCAACTTCCTCGGCCGTCTTTCTGGTAAATGGCTTCAGGTGCCTCACTACCGAGGCCTCTTCTACTGTGAACATATGCTCGATCAGGGCTATGTACTCATCGCAGATCGGCGGCCCGGTGAGCCAGGGGCTGCCGTAGTTCTTGGCAATCTCCCTGTACACGGCAGGAAGCTTGGCATAGTCGCCGATATCTCTCATCTTGAATGTCTTTGATTGAGGGGGAGTCGGCCCGATGACCCCGTTCTTGATCTGAATGATCCTTTTGGCCGCTTCTTTACTTTTGTGTCGATTAGGCATTTTAAACAACCTCCTTTTGATCGCTTAATAGATGAGAATAGATGAGGGGTCAGCCTCTACACTCTTGACAAATGAGCAAATGATGCCAGGCGCCTGCGGCGAATTTTAAAATGCAAATTGCAAAGTGAAAAATGCGAATGCCTGTCCTGCCTGCCCTGCTTGCCCTGAGCGGAGTCGAAGGGAGCGAAGTCGAAGGGATTGAATTGGGATTTAAACCAGAATAAAGGGGCGCTGTCCCTAATTTCCCAAATATATTTTTTATCCTATTCTATCTTTTTTTTCTCCTTTCATCAAATGGAGGCAAAAACCAACTAGGTCTATCCTCTTTGTTAAACGGTTTGAATAAAAGAGGTATTTTGCTTCCCTGATGTAATCCGGCAATTTGATAACCCTCCTTTATTTTTTTATCATATGTCTCTTTATTCGGTGCATACAGCCAATTCCCTCTTATTTCTTCTGGTATCCCAAATTCCTCTTGAACCCCTCTCCTTATATGCAGTCCATTTGAAATATCTTGTCTTATTTCTGGAAGTTCTTTTAGTGTATGTTTCTTCCAGAAATCTGGTTTGCCAGGATGCAATCCCGTTTGAACAAAGTATTTATCAGCTTCGTCTTTGAGTTTCCTTAGATATTCTTCAGTTAATTCTGTCATTTTTGTTTATTTTTCATCTGCTTCTTGTCTCAAAGCTTAAAATTTTCACCTTGATCTGTCAAGCAAAAAAGTCCGGAATTCCCCAAAAAACGGCTAATTCGCCAGATCCTCCTGAGATTAAAATTGGTTTGCACAAAGAACCACGAATTACAAGAATTACACTAAATCAACCACGAATTACACGAATTACACTAAATCAACCACGAATTACACGAATTACACTAAATCAACCACGAATTTCACGAATTTCACGAAACAAACCGAGACCCTGAAGGGCGAAGTGTTCAGCCTTTGTAGTCCCGCGTTCACGCGGGACGAAGTAGGTCATCGAACCCGACAGGCTATGAAAACGGGTCGGATGAATCCGACCCCTACAATCAAGCCCCTACA
>SDBT01011444.1_pt1 | contig 14276 bp, 21 predicted proteins | sample 2277101 | NCBI WGS metagenome assembly SDBT01 (sample SAMN10404973, study PRJNA504765) | marine sediment metagenome | isolation source: marine sediment core GS10_PC15, 103 cmbsf | place: Arctic Ocean: Southern Knipovich Ridge | collected 2010 | reverse complement strand
TCATGACGAGGTGGGGCATATAAAGGAGTTAAGAAATCAAGGCTGGAAATATGATGAGCTAATGACTGAATTTGATATATCTTCTAAAGGTAGCCTTCATTATATCTTGAATAATAAATATAAGACTACAATTTAAAGTAACATAAGGGAAGTTAATCCGTAGGGGTAGCGGGCGACGCTGTAAACGTCGTGTCTTCGGGCTCGAGTGGTTCGACTCCATTACTTCCCACAACACGATTTACTTTCTCATTAACCTTTATTCTTAGTATCAGTTGACTAAAATTCCGATCCAGTAGCCGAAACGAAGTAGCGAAAAGTATTAGGCGAAAAGTATTAGGCGAAGTGTCCGAAAAGTCCACACTGATTTTTTTTTCGGGAAGAGAGGGAGAGGGTGGAGGTTCGTGTGGGATAGGGGCGGGTATATTTATAAAATAGATTTAGTAGATTCTAGTAGTCGGACAAACGCAGTGAGCAATGCAGTTACTTCCTTCGGTTAAAACATACTGCAAGCATAAGTCTCGTTTATCTCACACGACCAGAGTCTATTAGACTTACAATTCGTTATGCCGGAGGTCATAACACAAGGGATAAAACCCTTAGCACAGTATTTGTGCTGTTGTTGCGTTACCTCCTTTAATCGATGGGTGGGGTAGTCTCGGCCCCGCCCATCACAAGAGGGTGATAAAATGATTACATTAATTGACGACACTTACGAAAGTGAATCTCTTGGAAAAGAAAAATTTATCTGTTCTAATCCTAAATGTAATAAAGTAGTAGAGATTCATGATAATTCAATACTTGATCCTGAACAAAGATTTTCTGATTGTACTTGTGGAGCATATTATTCTTTTGAACCTTCACATTGGAAAGTTGAGGTTAATTTAGATGGTTGTTCTGATGAACCTACAGACGAAGTAGACTAAATGAGTGGGGTAGTCTCAGCCCTGGACATCACAAGAATAACACAACTGGTAGATTTTCGGGGAGTAATAGACCAAAGCGTAGACTTGCTGACTATTGTAGAGGTTCGGAGCTATACAGCAGACGTGATTAAGGGTTTCCGGAACCTGAAGTCAAGTTGTCCTCTATTATTCCCACGAAAGTTTATCAGTGCAACAAACCAAAGGATATCTTTATGCCAAGTAAGAGAAGCGGATTGTTACCAAGGATTGTGTATCAAATGGCAGTACATGGTGCCCTAATAGCTGGTTCACAAGCTAAAAAACTGGTTGATGCCAATTTTAGTGGGCAACCAAACGATTGGGATCTTTTAGTGCCGTTGGAAAAGTGGCAAACAATAGCCTTACTTATTCCTGAAGACGCACAGCCCAACAAATTTGGCGGTTGGAGGTTCAAGACTGATAAAGGCATTGAAGTAGATGTATGGCCAGACTCAGTTACCAACTATCTTACCAATTGTAAATCTACTAAAGGTGGGAGAGTGGTGGTTGTTGACTTCATAAATAACAGAGTGTTTTCCAGTGAAATTATACTATTTTAACTAAACATTAATGGCGTAGTGAGGAATAAACGGTTACTTCAATAGACTGTTAATCTATCTTGCAGGGCCTGACCCTGCGACCATACCGTCTCCAATTTTCTCGTCATTAATTCTTAAATGGAGCAACAGACATGGGAGCACCAAGAACCATTTTTTTACACAATAACAAATCCTACCGCTCGTGTAGAACAGAAATCAGAGTTCGCAGAGCTATCGATGGCCTTCTTGATTACATCTACGACGACGAAAACAACATTATAGGATTCCGCTGTCCAGATTGCGGTTCAGAATGGATTCTTGTGTTTAAACCAAGAGGTCTTATATTTAAAACTGGGAAGTAGGATGATAAGGTAAGGCATCACTATCAACGCCTCGCTGCGATCGGTTTTCGACAATCGAGTAGACCCAGGTGGTGTAGGGTGGGGCCGTGCTGGTTCGAGTCCAGCCTTCCCAAAAAAGGAATAGCTATGTGTAACAAAACAGATCTCAGAATAGAATGTGACGAATGTGGCTACCCATATAGTGAAGCGAGGTATCCAGACGATTACGACGACCCCCTACCTTGTAATGCTTCATCTATCCAGTTACATGAACATGTTGAATATTGCAAACAGTTAAAGAGTGACTGGGGGTTACATCCCTGGGACTGTTTATGTTTGTTGTGCAGATAAACCATAAATTAGATAAAACTTATTGCTAACAGCATAATATAATGAGAAGATTCACGGTGTACCTTTAATTCACCAATCGGTTTAGCTTAGTCCGGCTAACATGGACTCGGGTCTTGCCGTATCCGTTATAGAATCTTCTCGAACTTTAGGACAGGTAGGATGTGACTAATGAAAATTAAAATCGGATTTGATGTTCATGGAGTAATCGACAAGGACCCAAACTTCTTCGCAACTCTTATATATCATCTGAGAACTGAAGGTCATGAGGTCCACATCATAACTGGTCGTGAGCTTGATGATTATATTTATGACAAGCTGAAATGTTTTAATATCAACTTCGACAAGATTTTCTCAATCACATCCTACCACAAGAGAATTGGTACGCACATAACGTACAAAAACGAAGATCCTACTCAACCGCTTATTGCTCCTTCCAAATGGGATAGAACAAAAGCAGATTATGCAGAGAGGCACGGCTTGGATCTTCATATAGACGATTCAAAAACGTATGGACACTATTTTACTGGTAATACACAGTATGTTCTTTATACACCTGCAATGAGAACCCTTTTATGGCTGATGCTTGGATGGTCAACCAAATTGGAGGACCTGCCTTATGACGGACCCTGACTTCTATGAAGATGAAGAGTACAGAGATGGAGAAGAGGAATATATCTTCGACACCTATGACCGAATCATCGATGATGTTGAGTTAGACCCCGAGATGTACGATCCTGATAGTGAGTTCAACCCTGAAATACAACCTGATGACGAATTCGGCCTTGGCATGGAGGAAACTGACGAAGGGTTAGATGCCACGACTATGGGAATGGCACTAGCACTTGCAGATGCCATTAATGAAACGGAAGGTAAACGATGGGACGTAGATGAAGATACTGATAGGGAAAACTGGGAGCAAATTCAGGCGTTGGCTACTAGACACAACTCCACAGACAACAAACCTCTTCGTCCTTTCGAACAGTACATTGATGATATTTGTAAAGGTCGCAGATCTCTATTTGACCGCGACTAGGAGATAAATTAGACATGGCCAATATGCGAATAATAGGCAAAAAAGATTCTAAGTCCCGTAAAGATATTACTGATGCGACTGGTATCAAACTTTACACCGGTCAAAATGCAGACGCTATAATAAATTATGGTCTAGCAGGTCACAAACTTGAGCAGTTTTTCAGAAAATATCCTTCAGCAAACCGGATTCCAGTTATTAATAAGTATGTTGGTCGGTCTAAATATCTCGCAGTAAAAGATGCAGAGGATAAAGATATTCTTGTGCCTGAATCATGTCTGTCCCTTCCTAGAATGGCCAAACTGCCCGACTGGATTGAAAAAAGAATTCATTCCAGTCAAGGACTAGGCATCTGTAAAGCCAGAAAACGCGGTAGACTCCTCGGTAAATACTATCAGAGAATGATATCGGACAGACGGTACGAACTACGTGTCCATGCATTCCTATGGCTCCCCCAAGATCAGTGGGGCCTTCACAAACGGATCGGACCTGAAGACCAGATAGCCTGGAATTTTCATCAGGGTGGTCATTTTCAAACTGTTCGCCATTCGAATGGTCATGGGGTGTTCTTAGAGGCCAAGAACATTGCAAAGAAGATCCTTGAGATACGGAACATGGCATTCGGGGCAGTGGATTTAATCGTAGACAATAAAATGAAGGTGTACTTTATTGAAGTTAATGCTTCTCCTGGGTTCTCAGAACTCAGTGCTGGCATCTACTTTGAAGCTATGAATGAACTGAAAAATATGTCAAAGAGGAAAGTGGTGAAGTTTGGGAGGTAACCATGTGGAAACCAAAGTGGTGGAAAAACTGGCGTAATTATACCGAGTTGAGGAAGTATCTGGACAGATTGACATACGCTCTCAAAAAACTTGGGAAACCGTACCACAATGACATAGCTGACGAAGACAGAGTATATCGACAAGAGATTGTACATTGGTTATATCTTTATTATAGAGGGGAACCTGAATTCGTTGGAGAAGGCACCCCAAAAATAAAACTCGCAAAGATATTAGCAAAATCTTCTTGTGATGCAACAAAACGCGATCATGTACATGTTAAGATACTCGTTCACTGGAATGAATATAAAAGAATAGAGGGTTTTTAGTGAGTCTAATCGATTTCGCAAAAGATAAAAAAGGGATTTTTGTGCAGTTATATAAAATAACACCAATTGTACATGTGTTAGCTATAACTAACTATCTAGCGGATACTACTCATGAAAATAATACACTGCCCGCACGTTCAATAAAGGGCATAGAGAATGGTGTTGTGAGCCGCCATGAGAAGGGCCAAAGGGTAGATATATTTGTGTAGACTTTATATTTTTTACGGAACTGGTATGCTGTAGTAAACTATACTAATAGACCGTTAATCATGCGATTAAAGTTTATGCAAGAGGCAATTTTGGTAAGACGAGGAGGGAAATGCTTTAGTTTAGACATTGCTTTGCTAATGTTATGAGTTCGGGGTACCTACGTAGTGTGAGAGGCTATATGGTAGTTTGTTCCATACTTTAGAATGCATTGTTAGTGGGCTCTGGTAGTTCCTGTGGATAACGGATTATTAAAGTTGTAACACAGAGAAGAGTAGGCATATTACATGGTAATCCCCGAAATTCTTTGTTTATAGCTCAACCGTTTGAGATGAAGAAGTTCTTACGATTAATTATACTGAACATATATTTGTATGAGCATTTACTATTTCAGTCCCTAATGGATCTAAACGGAACATATTCTGATTAGACACAGGTCGAGTGGGTGAGGGGCGGGCATAGTAACACTTGTAGTACCGCTGCTCAGTGGATCTTTGTATATATATAAATATATGTATAAAGGTCCACTGAGCGGCACAGGAAGGTTCAATAGAGAACTTAACAATAAAGTAGAGGTAATTTTTAATGAAAATGCAGAAGTTTTTGATTGTTGTTGACATGCTTAATGATTTCATTAAGCCCAGCGGTCTCCTGTATTGCGGGCCAACTGCAAGTGCCATGGTCGGGTATGTTAAAGCACGTGTTTGTGAGTATCGCAAAGCAGGGCATACAGTTATCTTTTTGTGCGACGCTCATGAAGAAGACGATAAAGAGTTCGAGCGTTTTGACCCACACGCCATCAAAGGTACAGTGGGGGCTGAAATTATTGATACCCTTGGTTATGGTGCTGATGGTGACATTAGGGTAAATAAAACCAGATACAGTGGTTTTTATCTTACTGAACTGGACAACGTCCTACTTGCTAAAGACCTTACACCTGAAAACTCTGTTGCGGAAGTTTGTGGTGTATGTACAAGCATCTGTGTTCTTTTGACCACGGCTGGTTTGGCTAATAGAAATTACAATGTGGTTATTCATAGAAATTGCGTTGCTGATTTTGATCAGGAAGCTCATAGCTTTGCTCTTGGGTATATGGATCGTGTGTTTGGAACTACTATTGTTTAGAACCACAGAAATTAGCAAGCAACTTACTTGCCGAACATTCGCCTGTATGTAGTAAACGATGATGACAATTCTTACAAACAGATATGCCATTTTCTTGATCTAAAGCGAAGAACGGCTCTATTGACTTAGGGATTATATGATGGGACTCGTCTGCTTCGGAGCTACAGATTTCGCATTTAAAATTAGCACGTTTCCTAACTTCTACAGACCAAGTATACAATTCTTGTGCGGTGTAGGGTTTAATTTTTTTTGGAGGTTTTCCATCATAATTACAGATTTTTTTATACAAGGGACATTGTGCTTTACAATTATCAGAACAATAGAAATTATTTTCAGCAGCTGAGTTTTCTGGGGCACGATTTAAAGCATAAAGTCTATTCTCGACTTGGTTTCTGGTAGGAGTAAACCACTCTTTACAATACTTACAGCGGACTTGAAGGAGTATCGTTTCCTCTGGACAACGTCGAGTTTCCTCACAAAATGAAATTTTCTTGTGATAGGTGTCATACAGTGGAATGTTTCTTTGGACAACACCGCCTTTCCAGGCGGAAGCATTTTCTCCACTGTTATTCTCTTTATAGCATTGGAAACAACGACGACCATTTCTCCAGGAGTTTCTGGTAGCTGTGTACTTATGCCCCTTTGGACATTGTAAGTATATTTTAGAATAAGTATTTATATATCTATCAGAAAGTAATATATAATCTTCTTCTGCTAAAGTATTACGAAACTCTTTTGTTGAAATTTTTTTGGGCATTTTATGTCCTCCTATAAATAGGAGGTTAATTTATTATAACCAAATGGTTGTGGTCGCCAGATTAGGCCATTCGAAAAGTTAGGTAGAACAAAAAGGACGGTGTCTACAATAGGCATCGTCTTTTTATTTGGAAGAGAGGTACAAGATGATTATCAAAAGTTTGTGCGACACTGATTTTTATTCCTTCACACAAATGCAACCGGTACTACATCAATGCTCAGATGCGTGGGTCAGGTACGCATTTAAATGGCGTAACTGGGATCAGATGCATTTGAGAATCTCATTGGAAGACTTTATCGGGAGACTTAAGAAGGAACTCGACAACCTGTGTTCATTACGTTTTGCTAAGGAAGAGATCCAATACCTTTCCACAATCCCATTTTTCAAAGATGATTTCGTAGAGTATCTTCGTATATTCCAGCTGAATAGAGCATATATCAGGCCGTCTGTTGAAAACGGAGAACTCAAGATCGTGGTCGAAGGGCCATGGCTTGCAACAATTTTATTTGAAGTTCCTGTGTTAGCTATAGTAAGTCAACTATATACCGAAAATTGCGAACATCCGAACATTAAATGGCTGCTGGAAGGCCGTAAAAGGCTCGAGGCTAAGCTTGAAATGCTTGACGCAGGTCTCCATAAGGACCAGGAATTAAAGTTCGCAGATTTCGGCACCAGGAGGCGTGCTGACGTCGATTGGCAGGGTGAACTATTGAAGTTCATTGTAGATAAATATCCCCACAGGTTGACTGGTACAAGTAACGTGATGTACGCCATGAAATATGAGATTAAACCCATTGGGACAATGTCACACTCATTTCTCCAGGCCTACCAACAGTTGGGACCTCGTCTTATTGATAGTCAAGCGGCTGCCCTCCAAGCATGGTCAACTGAATACCGAGGGGAATTGGGCATTGCGTTGTCCGATGTGCTGGGGTTCAGAGCATTCCTAAAAGACTTTGATCGCTACTTCGCTTTACTGTTTGACGGCTGTCGGCACGACTCTGGTGACCCTGTATGGTGGGCAGAAGGTTTAATTGCCCATTACAAAAGCCTTCGGATAGATCCTAAAACTAAGACAGCAGTCTTCAGTGATGGTCTTACCTTTGAAATAGCTATGGATCTGTTTAAACGTTTTTATACCCAGATTAATGTCTCTTTTGGTATTGGTACTTACCTTACCAATGATTGTGGTTTCACTGCTCCGCAGATAGTCATGAAGATGGTTGCCTGTAATGACCAACCTGTTGCAAAGATAAGTGACAGTGCTGGTAAGGGTATGTGTGAAGACCCAGATTTTCTTACGTATCTCAATAAGATAGTCAAAGATAAAATCGGGTGATTGGAGGATGTATGGCAAAGGTGCTATTACTCGGGGGTGCATTCGATCCGGTACATGTTGGCCATGAAGCGTTAGCACAGTTAGCTTTGGCCGAAATGCAAGAAAGACAAGGCTTCGAACAGTTATGGTTCCTACCTTGCTACTCTGATGCTTTTGGTCAAAAGAACATGGTGCATTGGAAACACAGGGTTGCAATGCTTGAACGTACAATTGCTTATCACGGTGACATCCGGTTCCATCTATGTCTACATGAAATTGAGATGGCTAATGAAGCCGGCACATATGCAGTAGTTAAATCTATCATGAGGGAATACCCCGACCATGAATTTTTCTATTTAATTGGGTCGGATCAAGCAGGTAGTATGAGAAGTTGGAGAAGTAGCAGGAATTTAGTGAAGACAATACCTTTTGTGATTGTCAATCGCAGAGGTTTGCAGACTAAATTCTGGGGTGTCAGTTGGTACAGAAGATTTCCTCATATATACATTGACAGGAAGCCTACAGAGGACCCAATATCGTCCACAAAGATCCGCTCTGATATTGCAGAAAACGGGCAAATTTGGTGGAATGGAAACTATCCAGACCTGAACCACGTTGTTCAGAAGTATATCCGCGACAACAGATTGTATGGGCATGAGGGGGAGAACAAATGATAAGAACTTTCCAATTATCTAAAGCATATGATAACATGATTGCTGGTGCCATTGTCACTGGTGTTGAATACATTGAGGACAACTCAGCTATTGAGACTCTAGTGCTGGGAATTTCAGGCGGCATTGATAGTGCCTTAACTGCTGCACTGGCTCGTAAAGTGTGTGATTCAACAGGAACCAAGCTCTTAGGCTATACCCTTTTCATTGACGGCAATAAGGGAGACGAGATGAGACGGGCCGAAAACATCTGTAAAGCATATTGTGATGAGTATAAATACGTAAATCTCAATGATGCGTTCCTGTCACTAATGAAAGGCATTGATAAGCCTTTATATATGGGGTATCACAATACACTGAGTGAAATGCCCTTAAAGGGCCGTATCCGGGTCGGTAACATTAAAGCCAGAACTCGCATGGTTTACTTATATAACCAAGCGAATCGGTTTGATGGGATGGTACTTTCTACGGATAATCTTACTGAAAGGTACCTCGGCTTTTGGACATTGCATGGTGATGTTGGAGACTTTGGTTTTCTCCAGGAACTCTGGAAGACTGAAGTCTATGGTATGGCCGAGCTAATTGGCGACCCATTATTGGGATGTGTGAACGCTAACCCAACTGATGGGCTTGGCATTACTGATAGTGATGTTGATCAGATGCTTCCTGACTGGACAGCTAAAATGGGTGACCATCGTGCTGCTTATGAAGCTATCGATGATATCCTCATTGATTATCTCGGTCCGGAAGACAACCGTGATTACAACCCAAACCATCCGGTTATTCAGCGTTATGAATCAACCAAATTCAAACGTGCTAATCCGGTCAATGCCAAGCGGGATATACTTATCTGGCGGCACAATGCAAGGTAGTTAGGTATGTCTTATTTTAACTTTAACGGGTCGATCCCTTTGGGGCGGCCCACAAGATTACAAGTATAGATTTACTCACATTACTGAGGTATTATGCCTAAAAAAGTTTATAAATATAAATTTGATAAATATTGCGAAGCCGGTGTTAATTTAGAAAGAACCTTTAATTCCATTAAAGAGGCACAAGAAGTTCTTGGCATGAATAAATACCAAATAAGAAAACTTTTAGATTGGGGTAAGAAATATAAGGGTTGGTGGTATTCAACTCAAAACCCTATCCAGACGTGGAAAAAACAACGGCGGACTTATACTCTACACCACAGAACTTTTTATTATTAATTCGCTCATATTACTGGGGGCCGGACTAACCACTCGGCCCCTACTCCTTAATCCTTTATAGGAGGGGGATTAAGGTACCTTCCAACGCAACATACCACACATCTACTAAGATTTTCTCTGTTAAGGCTTGACAATCCCCGAAGAGTGCTTATATTATTTTAGACATCCTTTATTTTAATAGCGATACGGAATGTTCTTCTGTATCAATACATGCGTTGGGGGCAAAAAATTTATGGTTAGACCAGAAGAAGTTCAAGCAGAATATGTAGGGAATCTATTCGGCTTAAAGCAACCAAAACAACTCAATAGAAACTTACACAAAGCTAAAAGAAATAAGAACGATGAGTTCTACACCCAGATTTCTGACATCGAAAGGGAACTCAGCCATTACAGAGCACACTTTAAAGACAAGGTAGTGCTGTGTAACTGTGATGACCCAGACTGGAGTGCATTCACTAAGTTCTTTGCTTTGAATTTTGACAGACTCAAACTGAAGAAAGTGATTAGTACTCATTACGAAGAAGGAAAAACTTCATACAAGTTAGAAATTACTCATCAACTGAAGGATACAGAGGAAATAAGGTCTTTGCCTCATGTGCCTCTTTTAGGAGATGGTGATTTTCGAAGTGAAGAATGTATAGAGTTGTTAAAGCAAGCTGATATTGTTTGTACTAATCCTCCGTTCTCATTGTTCAGGGAATACATTGCTCAACTTGTGGCCCACGAGAAAAAATTTCTTATTATTGGTAGTTTTAATGCCGTAACCTATAAAGAAATATTTCCACTTATTAGAGACGACAAACTATGGTTAGGGCACGGCTTCAAAAAAGGGAACGCCTACTTCTCCACCCCGTATGCCAAAGACTTTGCGGCCGGGGTTTACGATGAGAAAACAGGACTTGTGAAATTTCGTAATGTTGTGTGGTTTACAAATATGACTCACAAAAAACGATACGAAGGCAATGAAGAAAACTACCCGACCTATGACAACTACGATGCTATAAACATCGATAAGACAAAAGATATACCAATGGATTACACTGGAATAATGGGTGTTCCTATTTCCTTTCTTGATAAGTACAATCCAGATCAGTTCGAAATCATGAGCTCGAATGACTGCCGCAAAAGTGAAAGTGCCCCTTTCAAGAAACATGGGTTAATAAAAGATAAAGACGGTACCATAAACGGAAAGCCTAAATATGTACGTATTGTAATAAGGAAAAGGGATGCGAAATAAACAACGAATACGACTAGTAGAATGCGTTGCAACATATGACAAAAATGGTAATAAATATAAGATAGATATTTATGCAACCGAAATTGATATGGCTGAAATTGGTAGTACCAAACCTGAATGGACGGAAACCTTGAGAGAAGCACGGCATTGCGGAAAACTAATCTACCAAGTAGATGATACTACGTACCACATTAATAATGTATACAACAAAGCTATAGTTGTGAGGAAAAAATGAAGATTGAGTTAAAAGAAGTTACCATTCAAGAGATTGTACAATACAGTCAACATTTGAAAGAGTGCCAGGGATATAAGGACAACGGAGAAGATGGTGTTTATGGGATGGAAGGTAGGCTGAATATTCGCCCGCAGTACCAACGTGAGTTTGTTTATAAAGACACCCAACGTAATGCTGTTATCGACACTGTTCGGAGCAACTTCCCACTGAATGTTTTGTACTTCGCAGAAAATAAGGATGGTAGTTATGAGGTCATAGATGGGCAGCAACGCCTCATTAGTATAGGGCAGTACATCACCGGTGACTATTCCATAGATGATGTCTATTTCCACAATCTCAAAGAAGACCAGCAAGAACAGATACTGAATTACAAACTCATGATCTTCTTCTGTGAGGGAACGGACAGCGAGAAGCTGGAATGGTTCAGAAAGATCAATATTGCTGGAGAGAAACTTACTGAACAAGAACTCCGGAATGCTGTTTACTCTGGTCCTTGGGTTAGTGATGCCAAAAGATACTTCAGTAGGAATGGTTGCCCAGCCTACCAAATAGCAGTTTATTACCTAAAAGGAGTTGCTATTCGACAAGACTATCTGGAAACCGTAATCAACTGGTTGAATGAAGGTAACATCGAGAATTACATGGCCAAACATCAGTTCGATGGTAACGCTGGTGAATTGTGGGGGTATTTCCGCAACGTTATTGATTGGACTAACACCCTCTTTCCTAAGTACAGGAGAGAGATGAAAGGTATTCCCTGGGGCGATTTATACAATACCTATAAGGGTACGGAATACGATCCCAAAAGACTCGAAGAGCAAGTAAGTGCTCTTATGGTTGACTAGGATGTAAAAAAGAAGTCTGGTATTTACCTTTACGTTTTCAGCGGCGATGAACGGAAGCTCAACATCAGGGCCTTCGAAGCACGGTATGTAAGAGAAGCTTACGAACGACAGCAAGGTGTCTGTACTCTCTGTAAAAAGCAATTTGAAATCGAGGAGATGGAAGCAGACCATATCACTCCTTGGTCCAAGGGCGGTAAGACTGCTCCTGAAAATTGTCAGATGCTCTGTTTAACATGTAATCGCACAAAGAGTGACAAATAAATAGTAGAAAGCAGCAGAGTAGAATATAGTAGCAACTATAATAGGAGGAAGAAGGATGAAGTGCAAAAGCTATGATAAAGTTTATCCGATTGTACTTGCAACTAATAAGAAATGTGTAGACTGTGATACTAAACTTAAAGGCTACCGTACTGTATGGTGGAATGGAAGTCTTCAGCGTATATGTCCTGATTGTGTTTCTATATATACTTTAAGAAAGTCTTTAAGTTTACTCACTAAATAATTGTAACAATAAAGGCCGGTCTTGCAGACGGCCTTTTTCCTTCCCTCTTTCTTCCTTCTATCCTTTCTCTTTTCTTTCCTGTTGTTTTCTTTTCTTCTTTCTTTCCTTCTTAAGATCGGAATCCTAGTAAGGTATGGATGGTATGGTATGATCTAGAGTACCGGTATTCTGGTGTTCTGGTGTTCTAGTATTATGGTTTTCTGTTTTGTTTTGTTTTTTTTTATTTTTTTAAAATTTTTAACGGCGGCGGCTGCTTACAGGACCGGCTCCCCTATTTAACTCCCACTTTTTTCAGCAGCAGCTGCTTACGGAACCGGCCTTCCAAATTAACCCCTGAAATTTTGCCAAACTATCTATTGTACTTCTTTATTCTCCTCAATTAAATGTTCTTTAATTGTTTTCAAACTTAATTGTAATATATTATGCTCTTGTAGATCCCCTTTATATGCCGCACAAACACCACTAATATTTGCAAATGCTTGATTAAGATCTATCGTTTGTTCTTGTTGTGGTGCATGCCCTAAGTTTTCATTTTCTCCCATGTCTATCTCTCCTTTATAATTTTAATCTTGTTATGTTAGTTTCGTGGCCATCGGCCATCAAAACTTCAATAGCTGTAAGTGTGGTTCCTATGACAGCCGAAAGATTCGCAACCGTAATACCAGCCAATCTTGCGTTTACATCGATGTCATCCTGAGTAATTTCATTTGCAAGATCAACTGCGGACCATTGTGCCTTCAACGCACGAAGACCGTTGATAGAGTCTAATAGACCTGATGTGTGGCCCATCACATTGTTTATAAAATTTGTTTTCTGTGTGTTTGGTACCGCCATGGTATTCCTCCTTAAATTTTGTTATGCCATCAATCCTAAATCTGTGAGTAAAGTTAGAATTCCGCTAACTGTAGTTCTTGCTTCTGAATCAATCGTTGAGCCGCCGGCTGGTCCACTAACAGTAGCTGGTTGTGCCACTGGTTCAGTATTAAAGAATCCAAGCTCATCATCAGCGTTGCCATGAACACGAATCATTTTAAAACCATTGACTCCAATATTCATCGCGTGATCCTCATCGTCAACCGTGAAATTGTAGCCAATTCCAAAACAATTATTTCCTCCCGCACCTATCGTAATGCTTCGTCCAAATATATATTGATTACTATCGTTAATAGAGTTTCCACGCCCGAATGAATATGAATAATCAGCATCACTATTCGGAGAATGTGAATCAGCTCCGATCATTACAACAAAATCACCACTAGAAGTACAATTCTTTCCCAATGTTATACAACCATCACCACTGGAACCGTGATATCCCCCACTATCCTCGTCGTAACCATAAACAAATGAACCATTCCCATACGCCCATATAAAACCATCGTTAGTTCCATCGGTGTAACCGCCAGCAAATGATCCAAACCCGCGTACTTCAATCTGTGAATTGACACCACCATCAATATAACCCATTGCAAAACCAAACTTCGCGTCTTGAACGGTAACAGAGCCATAGCCTTCACCCATCAAAGCAGTAACAGCTTGGTCAGGGTCAAGGTTGGGGTAATAACTGACCAGCAAGCTGATGGTTCCATCTTCCATGATGGCATGATCGGGATAATTGCCTTCATTCAGAATTGGGGCGAGTTTGTAGTTTGCCGCCACTTCCAAAATACTCCTGATGCCTTTTCCCTTCACCTCTTCAGCATTGAAATCGCTGGCGAAAGAGGCAAAGTAGGCATGTTGTGGCAGGTAATCAAGCAGCGTGACACCAGCTTGTTTCAGGGCAGTTTTTTCTGCCTCCTCCGGAATTTCCGCAAACTGAATGATCTTGAAGAACTGGTTGTGGTAAATAGATTCTGCCGAA
>SDBT01011443.1_pt1 | contig 14277 bp, 11 predicted proteins | sample 2277101 | NCBI WGS metagenome assembly SDBT01 (sample SAMN10404973, study PRJNA504765) | marine sediment metagenome | isolation source: marine sediment core GS10_PC15, 103 cmbsf | place: Arctic Ocean: Southern Knipovich Ridge | collected 2010 | reverse complement strand
TCGAATCGGTCGATGCAGGCGATCGCGTCGGCGTTCTGGCGCTGATTGCGGACCTGCATGTCGCCGATCTCGCCGACTTGACGGAACAGATCGACTCCGAGGACCGCCGCCACTTCATCGATCTGGTCTGGGCCGATATCGACCACGAGCTCCTGGTCGAGGTCGAGGAGGGTGTGCGCGACGAGATCCTCGCCTTCCTGGCGCCGGAGAAGCTGGTCGAGGCGGTCAAGGATCTGGACTCCGACGATGTGGTCTACCTGCTCGAGGACCTCGAGGAGGAGGCCCAGCGCCAGGTCCTGGAGTCGCTGGAACCCGCCGACCGCGCGGCGGTCACGAAATCTCTGGCCTATCCGGAAGACAGTGCCGGCCGCCTGATGCAGGGCGAGGTGGTCAAGGCGCCGCCATTCTGGACGGTCGGCCAGATGATCGACTACCTGCGCGCCTCGGACGATCTGCCCAAGGACTTCTACGACATCATTGTCGTCGATCCGGCCGCCCGTCCGATCGGCACGGTCCCGCTTAGTATCCTCCTCGGCACCCGCCGCCCGGTGACGCTGGAATCGCTGATGGCGGACGAATTCCGCACCCTCCATGTCGAGGAGCCGCAGGAGGACGTGGCCTATGCCTTCAACCAGTATCACCTGGTCTCGGCCCCGGTGGTCGACGATACCGGGCGGCTGGTCGGCGTCATCACCATCGACGACGCCATGGAGGTGCTCGAGGACGAGGCCGAGGAGGACCTCATGCGCCTCGGCGGTGTCGGCGACGAGGAGATTTCGCAGAAGGTCTGGGCGATTACCCGGCGCCGTTTCCCCTGGCTGGCGGCCAACCTGGTCACCGCGATCATGGCCTCCCTGGTCATCGCCATCTTCGACGAGACGATCAGCAGCTTCGTGGCGCTGGCGGTGCTGATGCCGATCGTCGCCTCGATGGGCGGCAACGCCGGAACCCAGACCCTGACGGTGGCGGTGCGCGCGCTGGCCACCCGCGACCTGACCGCGACCAACGCGATGCGGATCGTGGCCCGCGAGACCATGGTCGGGCTGGCGAACGGTATCGCCTTCGCGGTGATCATCGGCGCCGTGGTCTGGGGCTGGTATGGCAGCGCGCTGCTGGGCGGGGTGATCGCGGTGGCGATGGTGGTCAACCTGCTGGTCGCCGGTCTGGCGGGCATCCTGGTCCCGATCAGCCTCGACAAGCTGGGCGCCGACCCGGCGCTGGCCTCGGGCACATTCGTGACCACGGTGACCGATATCGTGGGGTTTTTCGTATTTCTGGGGCTGGCGGCGGCGGTGTTGCTGTAGGGTGCGCATTTTGCGCACCGTCAAGGAGGGTTGGCGCGGGGGATGGTGCGCAGAATGCGCACCCTACGCTTGCCGAATGGCTTGATTTTCCCGGCCCCAGGCTTTCCATTGCGGGTGCAACCGTCGGAGACCGCTCATGCGCGCCTTGCCGAAATCGATCGACCAGACCCAGGAGTCGCTGGGCCGCACCGGCTATCTCTGCGGGCGGGGGCTGGCGACGGTGGTGTTCCTCAGCCTGAAGCTGAGCAAGCCTCTGTTCCTCGAAGGCGAGGCGGGCGTCGGCAAGACCGAGATCGCCAAGGCGCTGGCCGAGGCGCTGGGGCGGCGCCTGATCCGGCTGCAATGCTACGAAGGGCTGGACGCCGCGCAGGCGGTCTATGACTGGAACTACCCGGCCCAGATGATCGAGATCCGGCTGGCCGAGGCCGGGGGCGCGGCGGACCGCGAGCATCTGGCCGCGGAGCTGTTCTCGGAACGGTTTCTCACCCGCCGCCCGCTGCTAGAAGCGATGGAGCCGCAGCCCGGCGGCCCCCCGGTGCTGCTGATCGACGAGATCGACCGCGCCGACGAGCCCTTCGAGGCGTTCCTGCTCGAGGCGCTGAGCGATTTCCAGGTAACGGTGCCGGAACTGGGCACGATCAAGGCCGAGGAGCCGCCGATCGTCATCATCACCTCGAACCGCACCCGCGAGATCCACGACGCGCTGAAGCGGCGCTGTCTCTACCACTGGGTCGATTACCCGGACGCCGAGCGTGAACTGGCGATCCTGGAGGCCCGCGCGCCGGAGGTCAGCCGGAGGCTCTCCGAGGAGGTGGTGGCCTTCGTCCAGCGGCTGCGCACCGAGGATCTGTTCAAGCGCCCGGGGGTCGCCGAGACCATCGACTGGGCCAAGTGCCTGGTGGCGCTGGATGCGCTGGCGCTCGACCCGCAGACGGTCTCCGACACGCTGGGGGCGCTGTTGAAGTATCAGGACGATATCGCCCGGTTCCAGGGCTCGCAGGCCAAGCGGGTGCTGGACGAAGTCAAGCAGGCGATGGCCGGGGCGGCCTGATGCGCCCCCGGATCGTGGCCCCCGAACATGGCCGCCTGGCGGCGAACATCCTGCATTTCGCCCGCGCGCTGCGGGCCGCCGGTCTGCCGGTCGGGCCGGGCCGGGTGGTCGATGCGGTCAACGCGGTGGCGGTGGGCGGCTTCGAATACCGCACCGATTTCTATCACACGCTGGCCGCCTGTTTCCTGTCGCGGCCCGAGCAGCGGGTGGTGTTCGACCAGTGTTTCCACATGTTCTGGCGCAATCCGCAGATCCTGGAAAAGATGATGAGCCTGTTGCTGCCCGAACTGCGGACGCCCGCCTATGAGCGCGAGAAGAAGGCCGGCGAGGCGCGCGCCGCCGCGGCGCTGACCGCCGGCATCGATGCCCCGCCGCCCCGGCGCGAGGCGGCGCCGGAACAGGTCGAAGTCGACGCCGAGCTGACCTTCTCCGCCCAGGAGACCCTGAAATCGCGCGATTTCGAGCAGATGACCGCCGCCGAGGCGGCCGAGGCCAAGCGCGCCATCGCCGCGTTGAGGCTTCCGGTGCGCCCGATCGCCTCGCGGCGCACGATCGTCGATCCGCGCGGCCATATCGCCGACTGGCGCCGCACCATGCGCGCGGCGATGCGCCAGGGCGGCGATGTGCGCGAACTGGCGCGGCGCCGGCGCCGCCAGCGCTGGCCGGCGCTGGTCGCGCTCTGCGACATCTCCGGCTCGATGGCCGCCTACAGCCGCATGCTGCTGCATTTTCTCCATGCCGCGGCCAATGCTCCAATAAATCATGGCGGTGTCGGCTGGTCGGCGGTGCATGTCTTCACCTTCGGCACCCGCCTGACCAACATCACCCGGCATCTGCGTCATCGCGACGTGGACGAGGCACTGGCCCGGGCCGGGGCAGAGGCAAGCGACTGGGAGGGCGGCACCCGCATCGGCGCTTGCCTGGAGGAGTTCAACAAGCGCTGGTCGCGCCGGGTTCTGGGGCACGGCGGCGTTGTGCTGCTGATCACCGACGGGCTCGACCGCGACGACCCCGCCCGGCTGGATCGGGCGGCGGAGCGGCTGCACCTTTCCTGCCGCAAGCTGATCTGGCTGAATCCGCTGCTCCGCTGGGACGGCTTCGAGGCCCGCGCGCAAGGGGTGAAGGCCCTGCTGCCCCATGTCGACAGCTTCCGCGCGGCGCATAGCATCGACAGTCTCGAGGCCTTGGCGGTTGCTCTGACCCGCGCCGACGATCAGGGTGAGAAAGCGCGGTTGCTGGAGGGGTTGCGGGCGGTGTGAGCGCCGTGCGCACCGGCGCCGCCGTAACCTCCCCCCCGACCCCCCTCCCAAGGGGAGTGGGGGGCGCTAGTGGCGCGGGCAGTGCCAGGTGTCCCTGACCGGTTCAGGTCGAGGGCCATTGGTATAAGCGCGGGGCCGGGGCTTGCCAGCCGCGGCCGCGCACGCCAAGTCTTGGGGACGGCCCGAGCGGGAGAGACGCATGACCATCGCCGACCACGACCGCATTCCCGAGATTGCCCGCGACTGGCAGCGCGCCGGCAAGGGCTCAGCACTGGCCACCGTGGTCGAGACCTGGGGTTCGGCGCCGCGCCCGGTGGGCTCGCAACTGGCCATTTCCGGCGACAGCGAGATCATGGGCTCGGTCTCCGGCGGCTGCGTCGAGGGGGCGGTGGTGGTCGAGGCGCTGGAGGCGCTGGAGGATGGAAACTGCCGGATGCTGGAATTCGGCGTCAGCGACGACGAGGCCTTTGCCGTCGGGCTGGCCTGCGGCGGCCGCATAAGGGTGATGGTCGAGGCAGTGGGGCAGGGGCAGGGGATCGACCCGCGCCTGCTCGACGAACTGGTCGCCGCCCGGGCCGGGCGCCGCGCCGTCGCGGTGGTGACCGACACCGGGAACTGGACCCGGGAAATCATCGGCTACGAGGCCGATCCGGCCCGCTTCGATGCCGACCGTTCCGGTTTCGACGCGGCGGCCCCGGCCCGATTCATAGCCATCCACAATCCGCCCCTGCGCCTGGCGGTGGTCGGCGCCGTGCATATCGCCCAGCCGCTGCTGGTGATGGCCGAGGCGGCGGGCTACGACGTGACCCTGATCGACCCGCGCGAGGCTTTCGCCAGCGCGGGCCGCTTCCCCGGCGGGCGCCTGGTGCACGACTGGCCCGACGCGGCGCTCAGCGCCCATGGGCTCGATACCCGCACCGCGGTGGTGACCCTGACCCACGACCCGAAGCTCGACGACCCGGCGCTGGACGCGGCGCTGAAAAGCCCGGTCTTCTACATCGGCGCGCTGGGCTCGACCCGGACCCATGCCAAGCGGGTGGCGCGGCTGACCGAGGCCGGGTTCGCGCAAGCGCAGATCGCGCGGATCGATGCGCCCATCGGTCTCGATATCGGGGCCAGGTCGCCGGCCGAGATCGCGGTCGCGATCCTGGCCCAGTTGACCGAGCGGCTGCGCCGCCCGGCGGCGCGCCCGGGTGGATCATCATGAAATTCGGCCCGGTTCCCGTCGCCGAAGCCGAGGGTGCTGTTCTCGCCCATTCGGTCGGGCTGGCCTCGGGCCGCCTGAAGAAGGGCCGCTGCCTGACCGCCGCCGATATCGCCGCACTCGCGGCGGAGGGGCTGACCGAGGTCACCGTGGCCCGGCTCGGGGAAACGGATGTGCCCGAGGACCTGGCGGCGGCGCGCATCGGTGCCGCGCTGGCGCCGGGGCCCGAGGCGCAAGGGCTGGTGGTCTCGGCGCCCTTCACCGGGCGGGTCAACCTCTATGCTTTGGGTCAGGGGGTGCTGCGCCTCGACGCGGCGCTGATCGGCCGGTTGAACACGATCGACGAGGCGGTCACGGTCGCGACCCTGCCCGATCATGCGCGAGTGGCGGCGCGTCAGATGCTGGCGACGGTCAAGATCATCCCCTATGCAGCGCCAAGGGTCGCGGTGGCGGCGGCGGAGGCGATGCTGGCGGATGCCACGGCGATCCGGGTCAACCCGCTGGCGCGCAAGACCGCCAGCCTGATCCTGACCCGCACCCCGGGCATGGCGGAGAAGCTGGTCACCAAGGGCGCCGAGGCGGTGCGGGCGCGGGTGGCTGCGCTGGGGATCGAGCTGGTCTCGGAGCGCCGGACCACCCATGTCGTTGCCGACCTGGCGCGCGCCGTGGCCGAGGCGCCGGGCGAGATCGTGCTGATCCTGACCGGCTCGGCGACCTCGGACCGGAACGATGTCGGTCCCGCCGCCCTGGTCGCGGCCGGGGGGCGGCTGACCCGGTTCGGCATGCCGGTCGACCCCGGAAACCTGCTGTTCCTCGGCGATCTCGCCGGGCGGCCGGTGATCGGCCTGCCGGGCTGCGCCCGCTCGCCCAAGCTCAACGGCGCCGACTGGGTGCTGGAGCGGGTCGCCTGCGGTCTCGACCCGACGACGGAGGAAATCGCCGGAATGGCGGTGGGCGGGCTCCTGAAGGAGATCCCGTCGCGGCCCGAGCCCCGTTCGGGCGGAGCCGAGGTGGTGCGCCGCCCGGTGGTCTGCGCGCTGGTGCTGGCGGCGGGCCAATCGAGCCGGATGGGCGGTCGCGACAAGCTGCTGGAGCCGGTCGCGGGCGCGCCGTTGCTGCGCCATGTGGTGCAGGCGCTGTCGGCCAGTGCTGTCGACGAGATCGTCGTCGTGCTGCCGCCGGACCCCGGCGAGCGGGGGGCTGCGCTGGCCGGCACGAAAGCTCGCACAGTGACCAACCCGCGCGCCGCCGAAGGCATGGGCACCTCCGTGGGCGCCGGGGTCACGGCTTTGCGCGCCGACGCCGACGCGGTGCTGATCGTCCTGGCCGACATGCCGGAGGTGACGGCGCCTGACTTCGACCGATTGGTCGCCGCCTTCGACCCGGCCGAGGGCCGCGCCATCGTCCGGGCCGTGACCGAAACCGGGCGCCCCGGCCACCCGGTGCTGTTCGGGCGCCGCTTCTTCGAACCGCTGCGGGCGCTGGAGGGGGATCGCGGAGCCCGGTCGCTGATCGAGGATTACCCGGAGTTTCTGGTCGACGTGGTCTTGCCGGGCGGCGCGGCGGCGACCGATCTCGACACGCCGGAGGACTGGGACGCCTGGCGCGCGGGGCGGGGCGGTGCTTCTAGAGCATGATCCATGATCTCCGATTCATGGATCATGCTCTAACCTATTGGTTTGCCGCGATTTCCGAGTCGCAAAGTGACTTCACTTTGCTTGAAATCGCTCTAGCGGTTGACGAGCAGGAAGGTCCGGTCCTCGCCGCTGCGGGTGATGCCGGAGTGCCCGGCGCCTCCGCGGCAGAGCCGATTTTTGGCGGGTGGTTGGCGTCTCCGGGGGGCGCCAGCACCGCGGTGTGCGGAATATGCTAAGGCGGCAGGGCTTCGATACGGGTTTCGGGGCGCGTTGCGGGTTCAGGTGCCGGGAGCGGAGCGGCGGCCGGCGAGTCCGTCGCCGGTGGCCGAGTTATTGCTCGAGCTTCGGCAATCTCCACGCTCGGGCCGGGCCCTGTCTCGGGCAGGCCGGATGGCGTCTCCCAGGGCCGCAGCGACCAGACCGCCGTGCCCGCCGCGACGACGGCCAGTGCCAGCGCCACGGCCGCCAGACGATTTCGGCGCACCAGAGACGAAGCTGGCGCCGAAGGCTCCGGCGATTGCGAATTCAGTTGGAACACCGGACCGTCGGCGCCGAAATCCCCGGCATGGTGGCGGGTCGAGACCGCGCCCGGAATGAAGCCCCAGCGGGCCGCGTAGTCGCGGGCCTCGCGCCAGGTTTCGGCGAAGGTGATCAACAGGGCGGTTTCACCGTTCCGATTGGCTGGTGCAACAGCGACGGCGATATCCTCGGGCCGGTAGACCGTCGTGCGATCGACGTAGTCGAAGGCGGCCCGCAGGCGCGCGGCCGGGGGGCCATCGTCGATCCGCGCGCGCTGTTTCAATACCTGCTCGCCGGGCAGCCAGAGGCGCACCGGGCGGGGGCCGCCGGCATGAGTTTCGGCCTCCGACCGCAGCAGCCCGATCACAATCGCGAATTCCGGATCGTCAAGCTGTGCGGAGGCGAATTTCTTCCAGCCGCCGGGGGAGGCGCGCTCGTGCAGGATGATCGCTTCGGGCGTCAGGTCGAGCGCGAGTTCCATCGCATCAGGTTTGGTGCGAAGTTTATTGCGCCTCTTGCCGAACAGTGCCTCCACGCACCCGGCTCCAACTGCTGTTTCTTGCCCTGGAGGTAAATCTACTCCATGCGGGTGTCCGGGAACAAGCCAGCGATTTGCTTTATCGGCGAGCGCGGCGGGGGAAGTTCAAGCTGACCTCCTTCTGTGCGACCTGACCCTCAAGATGGCCCCGGCCCGGCCAGATTTCGACCCGTCACGATGCCGCAGCATCAGGGCGTCGCGGCCACAAACCCCTGTTTGCTCTTGCGTGTGTTGGGTGACGGCGGCATAAAACCGCAGGTTTCCTGATCGCCCCGGGCCGAAGGCGCGAGCGATGCAAAAGCAAGGAGTGAGGACATGGCATCCACCCTATCGAACAAGGTGTTGATCGAGGCGATCATGCCCAGCGAGGGCAGTGCGCTGATGATCAAGCGCGCCGTCCTGGTGGTGCTGGGCATTGCCGCGCTGGCGATCGCGGCGAAGATCAAAATCCCGTTCTGGCCGGTGCCGCTCACCATGCAGACCTTCGTGGTGCTGACGGTGGGCGCGGCCTATGGCATGCGCCTCGGCGTCGTGACCATGCTGGGTTATCTGCTGGTCGGCGCGCTGGGCTTCGATATCTTCGCCTCGTCGAGCAGCGAGAACAGCGGCCTGGCCTACATGATGGGCGGCACCGGTGGCTATCTGGTCGGCTTCGTGCTGGCGGCGGGCGTGCTCGGCTGGCTGGCCCGCAAGGGCTGGGACCGCAGCTTCGTGATGATGGCGGCGGCGATGCTGATCGGCAACGCGATCATCTATGTGCCGGGCCTGCTGTGGCTGGGCCAGCTTTACGCGGAAAGCAAGGGCTGGGCCACGGTGCTCGATTGGGGCCTCTGGCCGTTCCTCGTCGGTGACGCGCTGAAGCTGGCGCTGGCGGCGCTGATCCTACCGCTGGCCTGGAAGGCGGTGGGCGAGGCCCGCGGCTGATCCGAACCTTGTGCGCTCCGGCGGCCGGGCCGCCGGAGCCGACCCCGATCCGGCCCCGGTTTCGTTCATGCTGCCGATCATCCACCACCTGGATTACCTGGCGCCGCTGAAGCCCGGTCACCGGTTTCCCATGTCCAAATATGGCTATCTGCGCGAGGCGCTGGCGGCGCGCGGTTTGCTTTTACCCGGGAGCTATCCGGCGCCCTCACCGGCCTCGGCGGCGCAGGTCGCGCTGGCTCACGACGCGGGCTATGTCGAGCGGGTTTTCTCGCAGCGCCTAAGCCCCTGGGAGGTGCGCCGGATCGGCCTGCCCGGAACCGAGAAGGTGGCCCGGCGCGCGCGGTTGTCTTCGGCCGGGACGTTGCTCGCCGCCTGGCTGGCGTTGGAGCATGGCATCGCCTGCAACTCGGCCGGTGGCTCACACCACGCCGGGCCGGATGCGGGGGCCGGGTTCTGCGTCTTCAACGACGTTGCCGTGGCGATCCGCAATCTCCTGGCCCAGGGCGCGCCCGGCCCAATGCTGGTGATCGATGCCGACGTGCATCAGGGCGATGGCACCGCGCGCATCTTCGCCGATGACCGCCAGGTCTTCACCTTCTCGATCCACTCGGAAAAGAACTTCCCGGCGCGCAAGGCGGTCTCCGATCTCGACATCGCCTTGCCGGATGGCACTGGAGACACGGCTTATCTTGCCGCCTTCCGCGATGGCGTGGCGCGGGCAATCGCCGCGGCCCGGCCGCGGCTGGTGTTCTACAATGCGGGGGTCGATGTCTGGAGCGGCGACCGGCTGGGGCGGCTGGCGCTGACCGATGACGGCATCCGTGCCCGCGACGCCTATGCCATTGCCGCCGTGCGGGGCGCGGGCATCCCCTTGGTCGGCGTTATCGGCGGCGGCTACGACGACGACCCGGTGCGCTTGGCGGAGCGTCACGCAATCCTGTTCGAGGAGGCGTCGCGCATCGCAGCCTAGAGCGATTGCTAGCAAAGTGGGTTCACTTCGCGACTCGGAAATCGCGGCAAACCAATAAGTTAGAGCGTTTCGGTGAATCAGGGATCACCGATACGGCTCTAGCCCTTCATCGCCTGCTTGGCCCGGTTGCGTCTCAACTGGGATGGATCGGCGCTGGTCGTACTCGGCATCGACTAGAACGTTTTCCGACCTGATGGACTCAGGCCGGACGCTCTATCCCTTTGTTTTCCCGCAATTTCCGAGTCGCCAAACGAACCTGTTTGGCTCGAAATTGCCCTAGATTTCGTCCTCCTCGACCAGCTCGATCTCGCCGCGCGCGACCAGTTCGCGGATGACGCGGATGATCTCCGTCTGGGCGCGTTCGCCATCCTTGCGGCGGACCGAGGTGATCTCGCCAAGCTCCTCGCGGAGCTGTTCGGCCATCCGCGTCGAGATGTTGCCGAGGATGAATTCGACGGTCTCGGGCGCTTCGACCTTGGTGACGAAGAGCGCCTTGAGCAGGACCTCCTGATCGAGCGAGCGGACCACCACGGCGACAGCGCGGCTGGGCACACGGGCCGGGATGTCCTCGACGGTGAACATCTTGCGGCGGATTTCCTCGGCGAATTCCGGCTGATCGGATTCGATACGGCCAAGGATGTGGTCGCGGATCGACGGGCTGGTGTAGTTCATGATCGCGCCGATCCGGGTCGCCGGGTTGCTCCTCCGGTCCTCGCTTGCATGGGCGGCGAGGAAGTCACGGCTCATCGTGTCGCCGATCGCCTCGACGACATGCCGGTCGAGGCTGGTGGCGCGCGCGAGGCCGACGACCACATCGCGCGCGACATCGGGCTCCAGCAGGTTCAGGATGCGCGCCGCATGTTCGGGGCTGAACTTCGACACCACGACGGCAGCGGTCTGCGGGTGCTCGCGGGCCAGAAAATCGGCCAGCGCCTCGTCGCCGACCTTGGTCAGCTTCTGCCATACATTATGCACCGACGGCGATTCGGCGCCGTCGAGGATGCGCATCAGCAATCCCTCGGCCACATGCTGTTCCAGCAGCTCCCGGGCCTTTGCGAGGCCGCCGTGGACGACGTCTTCGTCCGGTGTCAGTTCGGCGAGGAACTCGGCGATGGTCGCGCGCACCAGCGTTGCGTCGATCCGCTTCAGGCCGCACATGGCGTGGGTGAAGTGGCGCAGGCTGGTCTCGTCGAATTGTTCGAGCACCGGGCCCGCGGTTTCGACGCCCAGCACGCCGATGATCACGGCCGCCTTCTGCTGGCGGGTGAGACGGCGGCGCACGACGGGGTTCACGGCGCTGTCTCCGCTCATTGGCCATACCCACGGATCAGCGCGCTGGCGAGCAGGCTCCAGCCGTCGGCGATGACGAAGAAGGCCAGTTTCAGCGGCAGCGACACCACCACCGGCGGCACCATCATCATGCCCATCGACATCAGGATCGAGGCGACCACCAGGTCGATGATCAGGAAGGGCAGGAAAATCATGAAGCCGACCTCGAAAGCGCGCTCGAGCTCGGACAGCAGGAAGGCGGGCACCAGCAGCGACAGCGGCGCCGGCTGGCCGGGGACCAGCGCCTCGCGCCGGCCGGGTGCGGCGGCAGCGAGATCGCCGATCACCTCCGGCGAGGCCCGGCCCTCCATGAAGACCCGGAACGGCGCGACACCGCGTTCCCAGGCCTGTTCGGTGGTGATGTCGCCGTCCATCAGCGGGGCGAGGCCACGCGCCCAGGCCTCGCTGAAGACCGGCTCCATGACGAACCAGGTCAGGAACAGCGCCAGGGTGACGATCAGCATGTTCGGCGGCGCCTGCTGCAGCCCGATGCCCTGGCGCAGCAGCGACAACACGACCACCATGAAGGGAAAGCAGGTCACCATGATCGCGATCCCCGGCGCCAGGCTCAGCACCGTGATCAGCAGGAACAGTTGCACCGCCCGGCCGGTTACCGTGGCGCCGTCACCGAGATCGACGGTGACCGATTGCGCCGCCGCAACATCGGGCAACGCCAAGGCGGCCGCGGTGGCGACCGCCAGGGCCAGCCAGATGCGTCGGCCGGGCGGCTTAGAGCAAGTTCCACCCAGGGTGAACCGCTCACCCTGGGTGGAACTTGCTCTAAAACAGGTCGCTGACATCGACCACCTCGGTCAGGCGCACCCCGAGGCGCCCGGCCTCGTCACCCAGCTCCTCGAGCTCGCCGCGGGCGATCACCCGGTCGCCGACCAGGATCTCGACCGGATCGTCCATCCGGCTCGACAGCGGCAGAACCATGTCGCGCCGCATCGCCAGCAGTTCGCCGATCACCGGCCGGGCATGGCCGACCGAGACCACCACGTCGATCGGCACCGAGAAGATCGCGCGGCGGTATTTGCCCTCCTGGCTGGTGTCGCGCTGCTCCAGCAGCGGCGGCTCGCCGGTATCGTCAGCGGGGCCGGCGTCAGGTTCGGTCTGCGGGGTGTCAGGGTCGGCCATTTGTCATCCTCCTTGTTGCAGGCAGCGGTCGAGCTGCAGGCGAAAACGTTCGAGCGCGGCCTCGGCGATGGCTTCGACGTCGATCTCGGCGCCGCCCTGGCTCCAGCCGATCTGGGCCTCGCCGGGGCCGAGTGCCGGATCGGCGGTGACCTTGACTTCGGTCACCGGTCCGGTCTCGCCGAGCGCGGCGGCGACAGACTCGGCGTCGTCCGGCGCCACCGACAACAGCAGTTCGGGCCACTGGCCGCGCCGGGCGATGGCCTGCGCGGTCTCGGCGACCAGGGCGGCAAAGCCGGCCCGGGCGAGCCGTGGCAACAGGGTCTCGGCGGCCGCGCCAAGCGCCGTGACGGTGTCTCCGATGCACCGTGCCCGCAGCCCCGCCTGCTCCGATGCGACGATTTCCAGAGCCCCTGCGATCCGCTCCAGACAGGCCCGCCGCTCGGCCTCCGGGTCAATCTCGGGCAGGCCGGCGGCGGCGTCGCCTTCGGGCTTGGCCGCCGCCATATCCATCCTGGCCTCCAGCGCGCCCTGGTCATCCGGCCGGGGCGAGCCGAACCGCTCCAGCGCGATCCGTCCGGTCATCAAGCGACCTCCTCTTCACCGGGGACCAGTTCAGTGTGGGCGAGCCATTCCTGCAGCATCGAGACGGTCTGCTCCGGCCGCTCGGTGACCGCGAGCCGGAGTGCCTCACCATCGAGCGCGGGTCGGTCCTCACCGCCCTCCGGTGCCGGCAGACCTTGCTGACTCGGCTGCAGCAGAGCTTCGGCGCGCGGCGGGTCACCGGCCCTTGGCGCCGGCCCCGCAATCGCTCCCATGGCGGTAAGGACCGGCACCGGCCGGGTCAGGATCGGGCGCACCACCGTCAGCGCCAGCCCCAGCGCCACCAGGGCCAGCACGCCGACCTGGATCAGGGTCATGGCATTGCGCCCGAAGAAACGCAGCAAGGGGTTGGATTCGACCAATGCGCCCGGCGTGGCCTCGGGCTGGAACTCCATGCTTTCAACGGTGACGATATCGCCGCGCGCCGCGTCGAATCCGATGGCGGCGACCACCAGGTTCCGCAACGTCTTCAACTCACCTTCGGACCGGGGCTCCCAGACCGGTTCGCCGTCGGCGCCGGTGGAGGTGATGCCGTCGACCAGGACGGCGACGCTGATCCGCCGGATCGCCCCGGCCTGGCGCACGGTCTGGCGCTGGATTTCGGATCTCGGGCTCGCGGTCTCGTTCGCGCTGGCGATCCTGATCTTCACGGTGACGCTGTTCATCGAGCGCCCGCTGGATTTCTCCGCCTTCCCCACGGTGTTGCTGGCATCCCTGATGCTGCGCCTCTCGCTCAACGTCTCATCGACCAAGCTGATCATCGGTGAAGGCCATACCGGCCCCGGCGCCGCCGGGGGCGTGATCGAGGGCTTCGCCATGTTCATCATGGGCGGCGACGTCTTTCTCGGACTGGTGGTGTTCTCGGTGCTGCTGATCGTCAATTTCATCGTCATCACCAAGGGTGCCGGGCGCATGGCCGAGGTCGGCGCCCGGTTCGCCCTCGACGGCATGCCGGGCAAGCAGCTCGCGATCGATTCGGATGTCGCCGCCGGGGCCATCACCCACGCGGAGGCGAAGGAGCGCCGCCGCATCGAGCAGGAGGAGACCACCTTCTTCGGCTCGCTCGACGGCGCCTCGAAATTCGTCAAGGGCGACGCGATCGCCGGGCTTCTGATCACGCTCCTGAACCTGGTGGTCGGGCTGGCCATCGGCATCGGCGTCCATGGGATGAGCTTTTCGGCGGCGATCGAGACCTATTCGATGCTGACCGTGGGCGACGGGCTGGTCAGCCAGATCCCCAGCGTCATCACCTCGATCGCCGCCGCGCTGCTGCTTTCCAAGGGCGGCGTCACCGGGTCGGCCGACCGGGCGCTGATCGACCAGCTTGGAGCCTATCCCGCAGCACTCGGCACGGTTGCGGGGTTGATGGCGCTGTTCGCCTTCCTGCCCGGCCTGCCGTTTCTCCCCTTCATCCTCGGCGCCTCGGTTCTGGGCTTCGCCGCGATCCTGTCCGGGCGGCTGGAGGTCGAGCGGGCCGAGGCCGAGCTGGCGCCGGCCGAAGAGGCGGGCGAGGCCGATGCCGCCCCGCGCCGGTCGCTCGGCGATTTGCTCGATGTCGACGAGATCCATGTGCGCTTCGCCCCCGACCTGATCGCCTCGGTGCTGGACCCGGCGGTCGGGCTGGAGAAGCGCATCGTCAACATGCGCCGCCACATTGCCACCGAATTCGGCGTGGTGATGCCCGAGGTGCGGCTGACCGACGACCCGCTGATCGAAACCGGGCATTACGCCATCCATGTGCAGGGCATCGAGGTGGCGCGGGCGGTGCTGCGCCCCGGCCAGGTCTTGGTGCTGACCCGCGAGGA
>SDBT01011441.1_pt1 | contig 14278 bp, 10 predicted proteins | sample 2277101 | NCBI WGS metagenome assembly SDBT01 (sample SAMN10404973, study PRJNA504765) | marine sediment metagenome | isolation source: marine sediment core GS10_PC15, 103 cmbsf | place: Arctic Ocean: Southern Knipovich Ridge | collected 2010 | reverse complement strand
TTGGAACGCATTGGGCCCAGGGAATATGGAAACGATCCGGCCAATTGGGACGTCACCCAGACGTTCGGAGGGACCCCGGGAGCATATAATACGGTGGCCGCCGCCGCTGTGGTCAATCGCTTTGTCTTCTACAACAACTCCGCCTTCGATACCGCACAGGGCGCCACCGACGACGACGCCATTGCCCCGGACAAGACGGCCCTGCTGCCCGAGCAGATCGTCTCCTTTGCCAACTATACGAACTACGTCCGCGGGCTCAATGGGATCCTCATCGACGTTGACAACTCCGCCGCCTTGCTGACTGTCGAAGACTTCCAGTTCAAGGTCGGCAACGACGGAAATCCGGCCGGTTGGCAAACGCTCGCCGAACAGCCGCAGATTGACGTGCGACCGGGGGCCGGCGCCGACGACTCGGATCGCGTTGCCATCATCTTCGACGACTACCTGATCCGAAACAAATGGTTGCAGGTGACCGTGCTGGCCAATCAGAACACGGCCTTGCCCGCCCCCGACGTCTTCTACTTCGGAAACGCCGTTGCAGACGTGGGGAATTCCCAGACCGATGCGATTACCGATCAGGTAGATGTGGACGAAACTCGCGGCAATCTTCATCCCTTCTACGATCCGCCTTCTATCGATTCGCCCTACGACTTCAATCGTGACCGGCGCGTCGATGTGGCCGACATCCTGATCGCGAGGACGCATCAGAACACGGCCCAGACGGCAATGCAAGTGCGTTTCGAGAGTCCGGCCGTCGTGATTACCGAAGTCAACACCGGTACGCCGGACTATATCGAGATCCAAAACGTCTCGTCGGTCGCGATCGATACGACCGGTTGGGTCGTGGCCGCCAACAACGCGCAAAGCAACAACATCAACCACGTCCACGCCGTGCTCTGGGAACTGCCCGAGTCGCTCGCTCCCGGTGAAATCCTCCTGAGGGTCGACTCTGCCGGCGACGATATCTTCTGGCGGGCTTCCGGCAATGGTTGGGTCATGATCGTCGATGGCCAGGGAAGTATTGTCGACTTTGTCGTATGGGGATACAGCCCCGAGGATATCGCCGCCTTCCAGATCGATGTCGGCTCCTTCCAGGACTTGACCATCGACGACGCCTGGTTCGGCCCGCCCATCGTGAACGATGGTTCCAATCTGCCGGGAAGCACTCTGCAGCGGATCGGCAACGCCGATCATCACGACGTCACCGATTGGCTCTTCGTCCTTCCTCCCTCGCCGGAAGTGCAAAACGAGGGACTGTCGATCCCGTTTGTCAGCGCTGGCGGGTTCGAAGAAACGGCCCTGCTCGATGCCGTCTTCGCCCAAACCGGCGATGGCAAGACCGTGGACGAGTGGGCATGGCTCTACGAGTACGACTACCACCAGCCGCTCGACGACCCCGCCAATCCGAAAGATCCCCTCGACCAAATCCTAGGGCTCTAGACTGCAATCCCCGTAGGTCAGGCCTCGGCCTGACGAAGCCGGCTAACGAATCCGGCGTGCAACCGTGCCACGACGTTCCGTCAGGGCGAGCCCTGACCTACGGCAGCGGCGTAAGCATAATGTCCTTGTACCACGCTTCGGCGGGCGGGCCGATGTGGATCTGCAAACCGATCACCCCGACCTGCGGGATGCTCTCGTCCGGCTCGGTGTAGTCGACCGTCTGCTTCCCGTTGATCCAAAGCTGTACCCGACGCCCTTGGCAACGGATCACGTATTGGTTCCACTGGCCCGGCTTGATCAGCTTGGCCTGATCCTCGCGCTTCGGGCCGGCCAACAGCTTGTGGCGACGCTCGTCGTAGAGGCAACCCCAATAGATCTGCCCCAGGTCGGCCTGATAGCCGATCATCTCGTTGCTGCCGGGCGCCCGCTCGCTGCGGATTTGGATGCCCGCGTTGGTGTCTCGGCCGAGGATCTTGAACTTCAGTCGCAACTCGAAGTCGGCGTACGTCTTCTTCGTACACAGATACTCGTTCCGCGGCACGGGCTTATCCAGCGACCCGCCGACGACCGCCCCGTCCTCGATCCGAAACGCCTCGAGATTCCCTTCCCAGCCCTCGAACGATTTCCCGTCGAACAGCCGCACGGTCTTCGAGTTCCCAGAATCCTCCTCGGCCGCCAACAGCGGCAAGGCCAATCCGGCAACCAACAACACGGCGGAAAAATATCGCATAGTCGACTCCTAAATCTCCTCTCTCCCTTGGGGAGAGAGGCGCAGACTCAACCTCCCCTCTCCCTTTGGGAGAGGGGCCGGGGGTGAGGGCAGATTGAGTGAGGGCAAATTCAACTTACTGCGGCCCATTGTAGCAATTCGCCCGTCACATCACCACCGACAAGCAAATCGCCATCAGCCCCCCGGCGTGACTAGTTTCCCCGGTTTTCTCGGGTCAATCTGGAAACTCGAAAAAAACGGTGGGACCGTTACAACACGACTGCCGATAGGTCCTATATGTGCCTATCCCCGGCGCTTATGGCCTGACCCGCAATCGGCCGCGCGAGGGTTGATAGGTCCAATCTATTAAGGAGGCTCACAATGCAAGTAAAAGTGTATGTTCCCACCGTGATCGAGATTCCCAGCGAGTTTCTGCCGGCGCTGGCCAAACGGGCCGCCGATAGCCTGGGTGATCGGGCCGGCGAGGTTTCCGCCACCCGCGGACACCTGGTTCGACAGGCCGTGCAGGACGGATTGCTCCGTAATTTCGACGAGCTGGTCGGCGAAGACGGGACGGTCGACATCGTTTGCGATCCGGGCATGGAGATTCCGCTGGAATTGGAAAACAAGACCCTGACGGTCTCCGAACTACTGGAAGCCTTACAGTACAAGCGTTCTTGGGCGGACGTAAACACGTCCTCCTCCGAGGCCGCCTGATTGTCCCAGCGAACGAGTCCCGCCACGCGATGATCGGGGAGTTTATCGCCCCCGATGGCGCGTGCGCGCCGAGGTAATCCGTTGAATCATGAGCGCAATTCCGCAAAAGATCGATCCCGAACAGATCCTCCAGCGGATGACCCCGCGGCCGGTGACCAACCGGGCGCGCCCCTCGCGCGTCACCCAACCGCCCGAGCAATCCCTACGCATCGTCGCCGACGACGGTCTGGCCGTTCCGCTACGGCCGCCTCAACGAACCGAGAAGAAAGAACCTACTCTCGAACCGCCGATCGACGACGGATCACCCGTAGGCTTCAAGCCGCCGGCCGCGGTCCAAATCGACTCCGCCGGCCAACTGGCATCCGAGACGCCAATCCTCGTCGCCGGCCGAAAGCCGTCCGATACCGACCCCTTCGAGAAGGTCGACGCCGAGCTAGCCTGGATCATCGACGCCTGGCCCCGAGTACCCAGAAGTATTCAGGCCGCCATGCTAGCGTTGATCGAAGTCGCCGATCGGCCGTAGGCAAAGGGGTTAGGGGAAGGCAAGTTTTCAGTTGTAAGTTGTGAGTTATAAGTTTCTTGGGATGAAGCGTCTTGATCCGAGTAGCGGCAAGGTTCCGCCGCAAGAAAACTACTAACTCACAACTCATAGCTCTCCAACCCCAGGGCCATTCATGGCCCTTCCCGCCGCAGGCGGTCTAGGCCCGACGTTTACGTCGGGTTACGGCTCCGCCCGCCACGTTCTCTGCGCGCCCGTCTCGCCCCGGCCACGCCGGGGCGAGACGGGCGCGAAAATGGTGCCAGCCAAACCACCCACCGACCCGTGCTAAAGCACGGGCCGAATACCGCCTACGGCGGAAAGAGCCGTAAACGGCCCTGCACTCCCTTCCCACACAGAGCGTAGGAACCAAAGCCAAGAAGTGTGGCACGCCCAGAGCGCAGCGATGGGCGTGGCGAATGCTGCGAACTCCCTCTCTCGGCGCGCAAACAGGTTGCCCCCCAACGCTGACGATCACGCCCTTCGTCCCTCAGGGCGTGCCACCCGCCGTCACAGCTCTAGATCGGAGCTTCCAGCAATCAATACTTGTTGAGCAACGAATCTGAGTAGTGCGATATCATGGCCCAGAAGATCTTCTTCTTTGGAAAATGGAAGAAGCAACTCGACGGATTCATCGCCGCCACCCGTCTTAGTATGAACGATTTTGCAACGTAGGTCATAGATGCGATCTGCGACAGGATCGCGCAGGTCAGTATCTCGATTGCGTATTGGAATCTTGCAATCTGTCAGGCCCTTTGTTTTTGTTGAAAAGAACACTTCGCTTTCCTTTGAACGTTCTAGGTATTCTCGCATCTGCGCTTCGCCGATGCATTCACGGATAGTAGCGCGCAGCATGGAGCGCTCATCGCCAACACCTCGGCTTCCAGTCCCAAGGGCGCTAAGCACTTTGCCTAAATCGGAATCGCGATTAACTCGAAATGTTGGATCTTTAAGAACATTCCTGACTCGACGGCGAGCCTCGGACTGAGAGTATATTGGGTAATAGAACTCGACGCACTGATAGTATGCCAGGAACTGCAACAACGGCATTTGCCGCGCTGAGCGGGCGTACCAGTACAACGTAATTGGCGCTTCGTCGTACCCAACACGTGGGAATCGAATTTCCGGGTAGTCGGATACACGTTTTCGTAGGTGTCCGAAAGGCTGTTGTCGCCGTCGGTCTCGTCGCAGACTTAGCGCTATGTTGCGAGAAACGTCAATTTGGAAGAACAGTGAATTGGACAGCCGCTCAAGAACGGCGAGTGCTTGGTCGTGCGTGGATATCTGAATGCCGCTAATCTGAAGTGACCAACGTCGAGACTGACCCAGAAACATGGAACTAACCTCTAGGGCGTGCATGTCGTCAGAGCTTCTAGTGACCGTTATCTTACAACGTGGTGCAAAATCGGGAGCAACGATGCTAATTGTGTGCGAGTCCGACCCATCATCCGAAGAATCCATACCGAACGTGCGGCCGATCACACTATCTGACACCGGTCCACGAAACTGGAGCACTGCCTCGATATACGAGTCCGCATACGAAGCGATGGCAACGTAATCACCAAGAAATACGTACTTCTCAAACGAAGATGCGAGAAACTCGGATATGTGATCGGCCGTCGAGAACAATACCCTGCGCGTTTCGCGACCGTTGGGTATTTGAATACTGACGAACTCGTCGCCGTCCTCCTCGTCTCTACGATGCTCAAAAGTAAGATCCGCGGCTTTGCAGCGGACCTCAAGCTGGTCGGCAAGTTCCTTGAACACGGGAGCAGAATCGGATGTCCGTCGGAGTTTCGGCATGGGAGGCCTTCCGTTGTCAGGCAGCTAGTATTCATTGAGCAACCCGAGAATGCGAATGGGGCGGGTTGCCGCCCAATAACGCTCCCATCCGATGACGCTGATTCTAGCACAAACTCCCCGGGGTGCAAGGGTTCAGGTGGGCTTGGGCAGAATTGGGCCGTGACCTGGGTGCGAAGATCTGACGTGATCAGGGGAAGGCCACGGATCGAGCACGGATGAAACACGGATAAAGTCGGTAGGTTGGGCTTCGCCCACCGCTCTCTTGACGCGGGAATGTCTCGGGGATTTGGTGGGCGGAGCCCACCCTACGCTGTTCGATCCGTGTTGCATCCGTGGCTCAGAGGATTCGTCAGGACGAGCCCTGACCTACGGCCTACTCGGAAGATTTCCAAGTTGCCCCGGTATATCTGGGAAATTAACCCGGTATACTGGGTCAATGAACCCCAGGGCAACTCCGGATCGGACGAGGGGGGGCGGTTTTCTTCGGCTCTAAACTGCCAGCCAGCAACGAGTTGCGGTTTGAGCCGCCCGGGCACTTTTGCAACGTTAAAGGGACCAGAACTATTATTCTCGAAAATCGTTCCGACCCCTTTGTTTCTTGAGGTTTATGAGTTGAATGCGAGTTGGAAATAGTATTGGCGTATTATGAGATAAGTGGAAATGAATTGCGAGTTTTCCCAATGAGGAAACACCCCAAGATCCTGAAACTCTGAGAAAGTGGCGGTGTAGCTGAGCTAAGATATATGGCATATGAGAACTCCCAGGTTATCGATGTTTAATTTGGAAAGAAGATTGAGATGAGAACATTAGTACTGCTGGTTATTTTGACTGTTTCAGGTTCTGTGTTTGGTGCTGAGACGCAACTTTTGTTTGAGAATAGTGATTTTGAGAAGGGGAGTCTTTTGAACTGGGAGGCTGATGGTGCTGCGTTCGAGATCCAGCCTGTTAAAGGGGATAATCCTGCGGTTCGTGGGCACGGTTCCAGTAAGCTTCAGGGGGAGTATTGGATCGGGACCTATGACGGGTATGATGGTAAGCACGGTAAGCCTGGTGATGCTCAGGGTGACGGTCATATCGGTACCCTTACATCTGCTGAGTTTAAGATTGAAAAACCTTATATTAACTTTCTGATCGGCGGTGGTTCTTCGAATGATACTGCTGTGTTGATCAAGGTTGAAGGGGTGAATTATTTTCTTTCTACCGGCACGAACGCTATATCTATGCGGCAGGTTTCTGCAGATGTCAGAGAGTTTTTGGGAAAGAAAGCAAGAATAGTGATTGTTGATAATTCAAGCGGTGGGTGGGGGCATGTCAATGCAGATGATTTCACTTCATCTGATAAGCCGATGGTTGAGGCGCTTAAGCCGATCCGCGCCGACAAGGTGAAGAATAATCCGATCCCCCTCCTATCCAAGAAAGAGCTTACTCTCGACAAGCGTTTTCTCATCATGCCCTACGGCGGCCCAGGTGGCTTCGGTAAAGAGAAAGATCTGTCGTATGACGCGTATCAGGCTGAACTGGTCGTGGACGGCAAGACCGTGCGCACTTTCCATATTGACCTCGCGAAAAAAGACGAGGAACCGACCTTCTGGGTCTATCTTGACGTCACTCCCTTCAAAGGGAAGAAGGCTACCTTCGGCATCCGCCAAAAGTGCGACCTCTCGCGCATCACCGTATCCGACACTATTCCCGGCGAGGATACCATATATCAGGAAAAGCTCCGCCCGCGCTTTCATTTCACCCCGCGCCGCGGCTGGATGAACGATCCCTGTGGCCTGGTGTACCACAACGGCCTCTGGCACCTCTTCTTCCAGCACGACCCCTACGGTTACAACTGGCGCAATGGGCATTGGGGCCATGCGGTCAGCAGAGACCTCTTCCACTGGGAAGAGTGGGGCGATGCGTTCTTACCGTATGTGGATGCCAAGCAGTACCCCTTCACCGGCAGCGGCGTGGTCGATTTCAACAATACCGGCGGCTTCAAGACCGGCAAGAATGATGTCATCGTCGTCGTCTTCTCCGACACCGGACACGGTCGCAAGGAATTGACCCTAAACTCCGCCGGTGAAAGCATCGCCTATTCAAACGACAACGGCCTCACCTGGAAGATGTACGAAGGAAATCCTGTCATCGTCCACGACGGTCGCGACGCGAAAATCTTCTGGCACGAGCCGACCAAGCGGTGGGTTATGGCCGTCTTCACCTCCGATGACCCCACCGATTACTTTAAGACGATGAACTACGCTGCCATCTACAACTCACCAGACCTGAAGAAATGGGAACTCCAAAGCAAATTCGGCGGCCGCGGACTCACCGGCGGCATGTTCGAGTGCATCGAGCTCTTTGAGCTGCCCGTCGACGGCGACAAGAACAATACCAAGTGGGTGATTCACGACGGCTCCTCCGCATATACAGTCGGTGAGTTTGACGGCAAGGTCTTCACCCCCGACGACCCGATAGAGAATGAAACAATCAAAAAGAAGAGGGTCAGGTACGGGATGTTCAGGGCCGCGCAGAACTTCAGCAACGGGCCCGATGGCCGCGTGGTGCAAATCGGCTGGTTGTGCCCCGGCAACGAGGTGTTCGCCGGGATGCCCTTCAACCAGCAGATGACGGTGCCGGTTGAGTTTACACTGCGCACGACCAAAGACGACGGCATATGCCTCTTTGCCGAGCCGGTCAAGGAGCTTGAGGGTATCCGTGGCAAGAATTACCGCTCTGGCCGGGATGTGCTACTGAGCAAACTTCCCCCGCAAAAAGAGGATTTGCCGGATTTGAGCTACGAGATTGACATGGCCTTTGAAATGAATGGTGCAAGAAAACTCATCCTCGACTTCGCCGCGCCCGACTCCCCCGAAAAAGTACAGCTCATATATGATGACGAGGTGAAAATGATCACTCTAGATGGCATCCCCCTCCCTGCGGCTTCAGCAGACGGCAACACAATAAGCATACGGGTCTTGATTGACGTGGTATCGATGGAGGCTTACTTCAATCGCGGGCGGGTGGCGATGTCGTGGGTGACGAATCCTCGGCCGTCGGCAAACAATCCCCGCATTACCGCCATGGGTGGCGACCCGAAGATCGTCAAGTTTGACTTGTGGGAGCTCAAGAAGTGCTGGCCGGACAAGGCCCCGCCCTTGCCGGTGAACAAACGACAGAATTAATTACATCAAGATATACAAACAATTATGAGCGTTAATTATGAAACGAATGGTTTGGGTAGTTTTGTTAGTTACGATGGGAGTAGATCTGATGGCAGCAGAGGATAATGCAAAAAAGGGAAAAACTATTGAAGTAGAGCAATGGGGAATATTTGAAGTCGCCTTTCAGGGAACTGCTGACGGAAATCCGTTTGCTGAGGTGGAACTAACCGCGACCTTTACACAGAATGACCATACGATGAAAGTCCTTGGTTTCTATGATGGTCAGGGTATCTATCGCGTTCGTTTCAGTCCTCCAACCCAGGGTGAATGGAAATACGAGACAAAGAGCAACCGTCCCGAACTTTCCGGCAAGACCGGCTCATTGACGGCGACGGCGCCGACCAAAGACAATCACGGACCTGTCCGAGTCGCACATACCTATCACTTTGCCTACGCCGACGACACTCCTTATCGTCCTATAGGTACAACGTGTTATGCCTGGGTACATCAGGACGAAACACTCCAGGAGCAGACGTTAAAGACGCTGTCTGAAGCTCCTTTCAACAAAATCCGGTTTTGCGTATTTCCAAAATGGTATCCCTATAATCGCAACGAACCGTTACTTTATCCGTTTGAAGGTACACCGCCGGCAAAGTGGGATTTTGCGCGTTTTAATCCCGAGTTCTTCCGCCATTTCGAAAAACGTATCCGTCAACTCGGTGAAATGGGAATTGAAGCCGACGTGATTCTCTTTCACCCCTACGACGAAGGCCACTGGGGCTTCGACCGCATGCCGACGGAGGCGAACGACCGCTACCTGCGCTACATCATAGCGAGGCTCGCCGCCTATCGCAATGTATGGTGGTCACTGGCCAATGAATACAATTTAGTGGCAGAGAAAACACCGGCCGATTGGGACCGTTGTTTCCAGATTGTGCAGGCCGATGATCCTTACGGACACCTGCGCTCCATTCACAACCACGCGCTCCTCTACAACCACACACAGCCGTGGGTGACACACGCCAGCATCCAGAACGGTTCAGCGGTCGAGGATTATGGCCGTGCCGTCCTCTATCGCGACGTCTATCGCAAACCAATCGTATTCGATGAAGTCAAGTACGAAGGTGACTTGCCGCAGGGACCGCGGGGATGGGGCAACCTCTCAGCAGAGGAACTGGTGCTCCGCTTCTGGGAGGGTACAATCGCAGGCACTTATGTAGGGCATGGCGAAACCTATCTCGATCCCAACGACATTATCTGGTGGTCTAAAGGCGGCGTGCTGCACGGTCAGAGTGCTACACGGCTTGCCTTTTTGCGAAAGATACTGGAGACCGGTCTGCCCGAGGGACTGGAGCCGATTAGCAAATGGGAGAACCATCCCTTCGCAGGCAAAGAGGGTGAATACTACCTCGGATATTTTGGCCGCCAGACAAGCACTGCCTGGCCATTTGAATTATACTATAACTCCCAGCTTACCGATGGCATGAAGTTTACCGTTGAGGTCATTGATACCTGGAATATGACCATCACCCCGGTCGATGGTGTGTTTGAAGTCAAGAATCGCAACAATATTTTTGTAGATAAAGGCGGCCGGTCGGTGCCGCTGCCGGGTAAGCCCTACATCGCACTGCGTATCCGCCGCGTTCCGTAATGTCAGGAAAGATATTTGTCAATAACGGTGAGGTGATCATGACGGGCCCGTATAAGAACGACCTGAGTATCGAGTCGGTTAAGGCTGTTGCGCGTGGCGGTGATGCCAAGCTGGTTTCGCTTGAGGTTAATGAGCTGAATGCGAGTTGGAAATAGTATTGGCGTATTATGAAGTAAGTGGCAATGAAAGGAGACGAGGCGATGGAAAACAACTCATCAGTAAGGAGAATTCGCATGTTATGGCTGGGTATTTTGGCAGGGGTGATTCTGATGGCAGCTAATCGTGAAACGACTGCAGCGGAACAAACCATAGGTTTTGAAGCATACAGCCAAGCACAGAACCCCGGCACCAGAGAAAAGTTTGGTTCGCCGGTTCATCATGTTCCAAGTACGGGTGACACCATCGCCTTCTATGGCAAAGGGATGTATCACCTCTTCATCCTTAAAGACGGCGGTTGGCAGCATCTGATTTCAAAGGACCTTTTGAGATGGGAAGAACTGCCGATGGCTATTACTAAGGGCAAGCCCGAGGATGCAGACGGTGAGTTTTGTTTCACCGGGGATATAATAGAGCACGAGGGCACGTATCACATCTTTTATCCCGGGGTCAACCGAAAACATCCCAAAGGGACGATGCAGATGATGCATGCCACGAGTAAGGATTTGATCCACTTCACCAAACACCCTGAAGAGACGTGGGGACCCGATGGCATTCATTATAAGACCAAGGCGCAATGCCCCGAGCGTGCAGGGTCCGTTGAGCAGCCGACCTTTAAGGATCAGCGTGTTGTGTGGAACCCGAAGACGAAGGAATGGTGGATGTTTTTGTCCGCTTCGTATGTCAAGGATCACAACGCCACCGCGTTGGCAATTTCCAAAGATCTGGCAGGACCATGGAAACAAGTGGCGCCGATCAAAGGTCTGGCGCCGGGTGACTGCACGGACGTCTTCCAGATCGGTGACTGGTGGTATCGGATCAGTTACTAAACTTACTGGCGGGCAAAGGATCTGGCAGGACCATGGAGCAAGAATGATTCAGGTGTGGGTTATGATTTTGATACGCCATACTTTTTTGTGCCTAAACGATGCTGGGATGGTAAACGCCACGTCATCATGGGCGGCGTGCGGAATTATTTCGGTAAAGTTGACCATGCCAACCCGCTCGCTCCACACTGTGTTGCTATCCCCAGGGAAATGTACGCCGACGCTGAGGGGTTCTTGTGTCAGCGGCCAGTTCCGGAAGTGACGGCTGTCTTCAACAAGGTCGTGCTTGATCTGGCAAAGAAACCCAAACCGGAAGTTGTGCCGTTGTATCGTTCCTGGATGCCCAATGGAGGAGCTACGCCCTCCTGGCAATACGAGGGAAACCAATTGGCCAATGCCCAGGCAATGAGAGAAGAATATGCCCATTGCAGTTTTGATGTACCTAAGGATTTTATGCTGAAGGCCCAGATACAATTGGATCCTAAGGCCGTCTTAACCATAGGCTTCCGCGAACAGAAAGGTGACAAGAAGTCAGGATACAAGCTGGTAATAAATCGTCGCACAAACGAAATCGAGATCAATGGCCCGAATGATGCGTACCCGCGCCCGGTTAAGTTGGACCCGAATAAGCCGATTACGATCCAGGCCTTTATGGTCGGTTCTATCCTGGAGTGTTTTGTTAACGATGCACACGGCTTTACTTTGAGAAATTATGATTATCCCGATGGAAAGCTGAGCTTCGACGTGGTGGGCGGCAAGGCTCGGATACAAAAGATGACGGTAAGTACAGCACCCAAGTTTAAGCCATAAATGACGGTTTTACTTATGGTTCATCCGGGGGAAGCGTATGTTGTGGGTAAAACCCGGCAGAAACACCAGCGGAAGCTTCCGCTCGGGCTCGACAAAAGGGGCTACGGGAAGCCGTTCTTCATGCGTTTGCAAATCCTGATTGTCACACAAGTTACGAAAACATACGCTTCAGCCGGATGAGCCGCAAACAATTAGGAGGGTTAATTATGAAACGAATGATTTGGGCTGTTATGCTCATTGCAATGTTTTGTGTGTTGGGAATGGGTCTGGTGGCAGCAGAGGATAATGCCAAGAAAGAAGAAAAGCCTGAGGTCGATCTGCACCGTCCCCAGTATCACGTTGTGTACAGTGGAGGTGACGTAAACGGTGGTATTTACTTTAATAATAAATATCACATGTTTTATATTGGAGGTGGGGGATGGGGTCATATCTCAAGCAAGGATCTTGTGCACTGGCAACAGCATCCGCTGGCATTCCGAAGTGAAATTGAAGCGGCATGCAGTGGTTGTACTGTGCTCAACAAAGAAGGTATGCCAACAGCCGTGTTTTGGGATTGGCCGGGTTCTCCTCCAGTCGCCGGGGGTATAAGTATAGCAACGGCTCAGGATAAAGATCTGATCAAATGGAAGGTCAATCCAAAACCAGTCATACCAACACCGCTAAAAGGGGACCCTGAATACACGCAATTTGCTCCCCACGATTGCCATGCTTGGCGGGAGGGGGACGATTTTTACATGATTATGGGAAATGCGCAATGGCCGGGGTATCATCTCGAAGGGCCATTGCCATTTTTGATGAAGTCAAAGGATCTGCTGGACTGGAAATACGTTGGCAGGTTCATGGATATGCAGCATCCGCTGGATATGGGGTGGGTCCTTCCATGGGAAGACGGGGCGTGCCCGGACTTTTTTAAGCTCGGAGATAAATACGTTTACAAGTTTATCAGTCATTTCCACGGCGAGCAGTATTTTATCGGTGACTTCAAGGGAGAGAAGTTCTACCCCGAATCTCACAGGAGAATGAACTGGATCGGCGGCGGCTATTTTGCCTCAGAGAGCCTATTGGGTTCTGAGAACAGAAGGATCACTTTTGCATGGGTAATGGAAATGCGCGGCGCTTCTGAACGGGCCAAAGACTGGCATAATGTCTGTTCGCTTCCGTCTGAGATGTATCTCAGTGATAAGAATAAAATGCTTATCAGGCCTGTTAAAGAATTGAGGTCATTGAGGATCAATGAGAGAACGCATCAACACAAACACCTTCGGTCAGGTGAGCCTTTTAAGCCGAACAATATCAAAGGCACTTCTTTTGAGATGGAAGTTGTTATCTCACCGATGAATTCGGATAAGGTAGGGGTTAAGGTGCTGTGCTCGCCCGATATGCAGGAGTATACAGTTATTGAGTATGACCAGAGGAAACGCACTTTATCTATAGACAGCACTCAATCAAGTCTGAGTAAAAAGCTTATGCGAATTTTCCCTAACTGTTATGCCAGCGGGGATCCAAAGGAGAGGGAAATATTCAAAACAACCATCCATCGGGATATTCCAGTTCACACAGCTCCACTTCACCTGGAAGAGGATGATATGCTCAAGCTGGATATCTTTGTTGATAATTCCATTATTGAAGTATACGCAAATAATCGCCAGATGATAACCGGAAGGGTTTATCCCACCAGGGCCGATTCAAAAGAAGTTCAAGTCTTCAGTGAGGGTGGTGATGGATGGGCGCATGTGATAAATGCCTGGGATATGAAGAAGGCTGGGATTGTTAAGTGAAAAGTCTTGCTCGTTCAGGATGACTCCTACAAGATCGTTGTATCAACAGGAGTGGACGAAGCAGAGTCATCTGTACGGCTATGCTGAATGCCCTGAGATTGTTCAACTGGCGGGAAAGCGGGGGGCAGAGCTTCATTAGTCATTAGAATGCTAAAGGGGGCATAATTATGATCCTCGAAAATCGTTCTGACCCCTTTGTTTCTCTACCGGCGGCTACTCGATCTGCATCTTCATCCAGGGAGCGGAGTTATGGAAGTCGGCCGCCGCACTGCCTGGTGGAACCAATTCATCACAGGCTAGCCGGGTTGCGCTGTCGAGTTCCATCTCCATTACGGGAAGAAAGTGTTCCAGTTGCTCCATGGTGCGCGGGCCGATAAGTGGCGCCGTGATGCCCGGCTGATCTTTGACCCATAAAAGGGCCAACTGGGCCGGTGACAGATTGCGCTGTTTTGCCAGCTCGACAAACTTATTACCCACTTCTATACCGCGAGCCGTAATTCGCTCGGCATAAATACCACCCCGCAGACTTGCCCGTGAACCGGAGGGATAGTTTTGGGCATCCGCATAACGGCCGGCTAATATCCCCATTGCCAGCGGTGACCAGGGAAGAATTCCTACCCCATGTTCCTGGCAAAGTGGAACCATTTCATTCTCTATCCTTCGGTCGAGTAAATTGTAAGGGGGCTGCTCTGAGGCAAAGCGT